>WNGL01005857.1_pt1 | contig 18005 bp, 15 predicted proteins | sample 5400591 | NCBI WGS metagenome assembly WNGL01 (sample SAMN13153377, study PRJNA577476) | soil metagenome | isolation source: 80 cm soil or saprolite under Garry oak tree replicate 1 | place: USA:California | collected 2016-06-15 | reverse complement strand
CATGCTACAATCGGTGGGCTGGGGAGTCGCTATGGGACAGGCTCCTGAACAAGTAAAATCCGCTGCCCATGTGGTTACTGCCAGCAATTGGGAGGATGGAGTGGCACAGGCAATTGCTCGTTATGCCCTGAGCTCGGCCCGGCAGGCATCCTCAAACTCTTTCAACCGCGCAACTTGCCTCTGATTGGGTGCCGCCTGCCAGCGTTTCGCTTGCACCAGGTTCAGGGCATCCTGAGCTTTCATACCCCCATAGACAAGCACGGCGCAGGCCAGCAGAACGCTCCGCCCAACACCATGTTCGCAGTGAATCAGGACGTGGCCTCCTTGCTTGATCCGTTCCTGCACCCAGGAAGCGCCTTGCCGCAATTGCTCAACCGTCAGAGGATATGTATCCGGCGTTGGTAAATGCAATAGCTCAATATGTTCTCTAGCCATGGCCTGGATGTCATCACTGTACTCCGCACGTGTATCCACGACATGCGTTATACCTGTTCGCGCTAGAGCGTGTATATCCCCGGGACGAACTCTTCCACCAACGGACATTTGATGCGTTATCCAACTCATATTGAGTTTGTCAGGCAAAGGAAAATTCAAGGCAAGCGCCAGGCGTTCCATCTTTGAGTTTTCAGGAAAAAGACGCGCGGCGATACGTGTCCACGTGCGATAGCTTAATCGGACTATGCCTGTAAAGAACCAGCGTAAACTTGAATAATGTACCTGGGAAATCTCTACAGTTTCAGTATCTGGCGTATCAGCTGGAGGGGGGGTAACAGTTGGATCAGGCGTATCAGTCACAGATGGTTTTATGGTTGGGTCAGACGACATGATAAAGATATCCTTCTTAATATTTACAGTCGGGTGAGGCACCTTATGGAGATACCAGAGTATTCCATTAATTACAAATTACTTTGTTTTGGTAAGGTATTAATGAGGCAATTGCACACTCTATCATACTATCATCAGGCTCGCGGGTCGTCAAACCCTGTAAGGCAAGCCCGGGAGCAAGGAGCCACCGAACTATACGAAATCGATAGTTAGCGGCGCCCAGGCGCATGAGTTCATAGGCGATACCTGCGACGACCGGTACTAATACTATGCGTGATATGACCTTGAGCGGCAGCGATGGCGTTGCAACAAAGGCAAAGACAAAGATCGAGACAACCATGACCAGGAGCAAGAAACCTGTCCCGCAGCGCGTATGCACACGTGAGGCACGGCGTACATGAGGAATATCTAACGGATCGCCCTGCTCCATAGCGTTGATTGCTTTGTGCTCTGCGCCATGATAGCCGAAGACACGCTGGATATCGGGAATGCGGCCTATCAAGTAGAGATAGCCAACCAGCAACGCTAAGCGAATGACGCCCTCAAATATCAGGTTGAGCCAGCCAGTTCCAATCTGGTTATGCAGTAAATTTGCCAGGAAGAGAGGCCCTATGAAAAAGATGGCGATTGCAAGGCCCAATGAGACCAGCAGTGTCAGAACCATGGCCGCACCTCCTATCTGTGGAGGCGCCTCTAATTCCTCATTTGATGTACTGCCAGTAGCATTAGTTCCTGCCGGGGAGGTATCTGCTGCACCAGCCTTGACAGCAGGAGTTTCTGGATTGAGTGCGCCTGTCGCTATATTGGCTGAAAAGGTCATCATGCGCGTTCCGAGGACCAGCATTTCCCACAGCAGCAGAAGCCCGCGCAAAAACGGTAGGCGAAAGAGGCGATTTTGATAAAGGCGAGGATTCAACGCTTCTTCATGAAGATAGATGCTGTTATCTGGGCGTCGAATCGCTACTGCAACCGATTTACGCCCACGCATCATCACGCCTTCCATAACGGCCTGGCCGCCATAATAAAATCGTGCCACAAAGAACTCCTTCCTTTCGATGCCTGTTACAAACCGGGACGTTGACTTCTGCTTCTATCTGCCAGGAGGCTAAAACGATAGGAACAGCAAACAGGGATAAAGGAGCATATTTGTGACCCTTTATCCCCGCATTGTTCTGTCCTGACGATTGATTTACTTACTTGCTTCCTCTTCTTCGAGGTTGTAGCGTTTCCGGAAACGCTCAACACGGCCTGCCGCGTCAAGAATACGCTGTTGACCGGTGAAGAATGGGTGGCATTTTGAGCACACATCAACCTTCAATACAGGTTTATATTGTTATTAGCTGTGATCATGATTGTACATGGATGGCACCCTGGCGTCAAGATACCCCTCGACTTAACAATCTGCATCGCATTTCTTATATTCTACCATAGATAACACCGTTGGGCATACTTTTATGCCCAATTTCCAGGCTTCTCAAAAGTTGTCAGTTGACTTTTAACGGTCCTTGCTTTAGATTTGAGCGACGAACACTTTATATACCAGGAGCCCATCCATGCTACAACAAGAAAAGAACGCCTCCTTTTTTACTGGACCAGAAGAGTCAAATACGGCCTGCTTGCTGCTTCATGGATTCAATAGCACTCCACTAGAGATGCGTGGATTAGCGGAAGCACTGGCAGGAGCAGGTATACGCGTGTACGCGATGGCCGTGGCAGGCCATACAGGCAATCCAGAAGACCTCCTCTACACAGATCACCGGGAATGGTTCGCTTCTGCTGAAGCAGGACTGGCGCAACTCGCACCCTATCCCTTCGTCTTCGTCGCTGGGAGCTCGATGGGAGGGGCCCTGGCACTACTGCTCGCCAGCCGTCATCCTGACCGCATTAGCGGGGTTGTGATTATGTCTGCCTTCACACGTGTCTCGCCTCCTGGTTGGCAACGCCACTTGCTGCCTTTGTTACCCCAGTGCATGCGATTGGGGAGCTGGTTTACTTGACCAGGGAGCAACGCAAGTGGCTCAGCACGGTCCGCTCGCCACTCTTGATCATTCACAGTAAACGGGATAAGATGGCTCCTCCCGCTCTCGCAGACGAGCTATACTACTTGACGCCTGCAGCAACTCCAAAGACACTCCATTGGCTGGAGCGATCTCATCACGTCATTACCATCGGGCCCGAACGCGAAGAGGTATACGTCGACCTACCCGCATAGGAGACGGGTCGATGTGAAACGACCCTTCGATCGGCTGACCCAGGCCACGCAAGACCTGCAGACGGAACGCCTGCTGCCCCAAGAGGAGGCGGGTTGGCAGGCACTGGCCTCAGAGTTACTGGAACGTCTACACGAAATCCTCCAGAGTCTGTCCTTCATTGGCACCTATGACCTCATCCATGTGCTCGCTCAGGATGAACAGACCTATACCTTCGAGTTGCACAAAGGGACGCAGGTCGTAACCGATCAGAGGCTGTTGCCTCAGCATGCTCAGCTGACCAGTGACTGGTTCTACCTGCGGGCAGATACCGAAGAGTTGCTGCCCCTACATCCCTTGTTGATCTTCTGGAACGATAGCATCGAGCCCACAGATACCGGCGTCTTTGATCGCTGGATCCAGGAACGCTTGAAATATTTGCTGGCGACACCTGGTCAAACCAGACTCGATGAGAAGCGTGTGCGCGATTTCGTGAAACTGATCTACTTGACGATTCAAGAGGCGGCGGAAGAGCACGAGCAAGCCAAACAAAAAGCGGAGATACTGACCTGGGTGCAGTTGTGCGACATCTGCAAGGACATCACAGAGCACCGCCTGGCGACCGTGCGCGGCAAGTACCACCGGGACCTCTATCTCCAGCGAGACACAGCCCGCCAGCACGTCGAGGTCTTCTTAGCTGATCGGGCGAAACGCGGGTTTGTTCTGGTGGGCAAATCGGGCGTGGGCAAGAGCAACTTCCTGCTGGCCCTGGCCGAGGGCTTGCAGCAGTCACGCGATGATGTGTGTGTGCTGATGTACGATGGGGCGAACCTGCCTATTGCCTCCTCCTCTCTCACCCAGATCATCAGCCAGGATGTTAGTGATCACGTCCTGCTGTCGCGCCAACCGGTCCTCCAGGTCTGGCAGGAGATCGCCAGGATCGAGGGGATCAATGAGCGGCAGGTCATCGTGTGTATCGATGCCATCAACGAGAATCCCCAGGCGAGCGAACTGCTGCGGCACCTCGATGCCCTGGTTCAAAGCCGCTGGCGCTGGCTCAAGATCGTCTTGAGTTCTCGTCCGGAGACCTGGAAGGAGATCAAGCGTGGCGTCAAACTGGCCGAGGCCCTCTATTATCGAGGGTCAGGAACCGAGGGACTGAGCGTCGAACTGGAACCTTTCAGTTATTCTGAGCAAATGGAGCCTTTTTCACGCCAGGAACTACCAGAAGTCTATAGCAAGTACCAACAGAGCTTCCACCTGCAAACGCTTTATAGTGGCTTAACCCATGAACTCCGGGAGATGCTGCGTGATCCTTTAAATCTGTGGTTGATAGCCAGCACCTATCGAGGAAAAGAGATCCCTTCTCAGGTGAAGACCTCAGCATTGATCGACCAGTACGTGCAGACACTGGTGCAAAGGGAGGAGCGGCGGTTTGTAGAGCAGCAGTTGGTCCCCTTGATGCTAGGAGAGGGACACTACAGCAATGTGATCACCGAAGCCGAGCTAGATGCAGCCGGCGGGGCACTCTACGAACTGGTCTACAGTAAGCAGGTGCTCAGTGATGGGCGACGCCTGAACCAGGCGTTTCTCAACGTGTGCGATGCCGATATTCTCGTGCTGCAAGAACAGGGAACCCAACAGCGGATTGGCTTTAAGTATGAGCGCTTCTATGAGTATTTCGCGGGGAAGAGAATATTGGACCTCAGTGAAACGCAAGCTGATCGCTATGCTTTCTTCCGGGCTTTGGTTGAAGAGACGACTCGCAAGCCCTTTCTGTGGGGTGCCGTCAGAAATGCACTTGTGGGAGAGGCGAAGAAACCGGGCTCCGAGACAATGCTGAAGCTGTGCCGAACAACACAGCAACAAATGAAAGAGATGATGGTGAACGTGCTCATTACGCTCGGGCTGGATGATCCCGAGCCGGTTGAGCGGATTCTGAGGAATCTGCTTCCCCAGGAAAAGAGGGCCACCGAGCTTCAGAAAATACGGCAAGTAGTGAGTAAATCTGCTGAAGCACCCGATATTGTCAATGCAAGGAAAATTGCGATAGAGGTGGCCAGTAATCTAGGCATATCCTGGGTTTTGCAAAGAACGGCTTTACAAGCCGATCCGACAATTAGAGCGGTGGCTGTCCGCTATACCTTTCATCTATGGCAACGCGATCGGGAGAAAGGCTTTCAAATACTCGAATACGTGGCTCAAAACGCAATTCATGGCCTTATTCCAAACTTTACGGCTTTTGAATCAACTATGGGATTGTCTGCGGCCATTTTCTTCGAGCACTTCAATGATGAAACTGTGCGTGGAAGACTCCAAAGCATCTGGCGTGAGGTCATTGCCAAAATCCTTCACATCCGGGAAGAATCCAGTCGTTTGGGAGATTTTTTTCGGGAGTTTCTACGAGAGCGACTTCTCTCGTTCGTAATAACCGTGATCTTCCGGTTATTAAATGACTTTTCTTCATATAGCTTCGTGAATTACGCGGGTTTTGAGGCATTTTTTCATCTCGAAGCTGCACAAAAGGCGCTCTAAAGGCACCCGCAAACCCTCCCTGGCACTCCCTGCAAAGCTCCAGAAGCCATAAACCTCGCGCCTTACACCTACCACCAGCATCGACGTGCAGACATACTTAGAACTGACTGGAGAACCGACTGGTTCGAAGGGCGCATACAGAAAGCGCTTTCACAGAAGAAGTCGGACTACTTTGATGTGCTCCTCAATAGAGAACTATCTGTTGTAGGTATTGAAGCGCAGAGCCCACGCATTGCCTTAGATGCATTAGAGCTATTTTTCCAGCCCATCATGAAAGCTCCTGCCGGGAAGGAGATTGCCGAGATTCGGAGGTTGATCCAGTCTTTTCTGGCGCGCCTGCGCGTGCATTATCCTGATGCAGTCGAGGATTTCCTGGAAGAGCAAGATGCTCCAGAAGAGTTTCGCTTACAGGTGCGAACCAATGAGCCGGTTGAAACCGTTGGAGAGCTGATTGGACTCAGAAGCTGGTTTTTCTTACGAGATAGTGTACTTCTAGGTTCACCACAATTGCGCTCCCTCTTCATCCATCTTCTTGAAAAGGCGGCAGATTGCAAGAACGCACATGAGTGGATAGAGTATTTTATTCGTCACACGGTCAATGTGATCTATGGTGCAGAAGCCTTGCGCCAATCGAAGTGACAGGGATGTTGTGAATCGCATTCTATGTAAGCTCAAGCAATGGGAAGACGCGATGCGCACGCGGCGGTACCAGGAAGTTCTGTCGTCGTGTCGCTGTCAGGAAACGTTCCAGGCCATTATCCTCGTCCTGCACACCATATTTTTTTACCAGGTCGAGCGAGGCCTGATTATTACGCAGGTTGGTGAAAAAATCTGCCGTTGGTACAAAGATGGTGAACTGCAGCTTCGGCTGCTGGTAACCGCCGGGCACATCCATGGCATCAAATCCTGGCCCATCCATTCGTATATGCACAGGCGTACTGTCCGCCGCACGCGAGGAGCGCTGCAAAGCCGAAAGGTGACCCATGCGATGTTTGTGCTCGTAGGTGTCGATGGCCTGCGCATTGGCCTGGGCATCAGCGGGACCCTGGAAACGATTGGGGAGAAACGCGGGGCCACCCCCACTTTTAAACTGGTCTTTGTAGCCAGTTGAGGGAATTGGATTGGAACGGAACATATACTGGCAGCGCTCCGTATAGGGTTCAGTACTCGTGTAGAACTCGTTCAGGTCTAGAATGACATGTGAGAGGTGCTGGATCGAACCATCGTAAAAGTAATCGTCAGAGGTGGTAGAAGTGAAGCGGGCCGAGGCATTGCCCTGGAAAGTGGTAATTGCAGCAGGCCCGCTGCCAGCCACTTGCTGATCCGCAAATCCCATCCACATCGGTGAGTGAGGATTGATCGAGCCTGCATACGGAAGGGCATTGATGGCGGCAATTTTACGCGGCATCCCGATTTGCAGGAACATCAGGCGCGAAGAAGTGAATTTGAAGAGATGTCTGAAAGCTGGCGAGAGAAGTGGCTCGCCACCCAGGCTGTTGCTACCCTGGAACCATGCCGCCACTGACCGGAGATTGGCAAGCGAATCGCTGCGCAAGGTAAAGAGGACATCGTTCGACTCAATGACCACGGGCACAGTAAAGGTTTTCTTGGTGATGCCCGGGTTGCCGGGCGATACATCGGTTGGACCAGGAACGGCCTCTTCCAGGACAAAACGTGCATCATCAGAGAGGAGTCGCGGCATATTGCCCGCTACCACGCCGGCTGGCAAGCGATTGAAGTAGGGAAGTCCATATGAAATTAAGGGAAAGACGCCTGAAGGACTGAATGGATAAGTCGCCTCGATGGTTTCCAGGGCCTCGGACAAGACATGACGGTCGGCTCTGGTGGGAGTGCGTTTAAGTTGGGCAGTGATGAATAATGTATGCACCGGTCCAAAGCGAAAGAGGGTTCCATTGATGTTCCTGGCAGGAGCAATGTAGTCATTGATGTCAAACTGTATATTCGGCAGGCTTGATGGTCTGGCATGCGCTATACGCGTAGGGAGCCAGGCTTCCGCCTCCAGGATACCAAGGGTGGAAGCGGCCAGGCCAAGTGCACCCAGTTTTAGCATCGTACGCCGGCTCACCTGTTGCCGCCCGGTAGTAAGTCCAGCTCCATTCTCAGGCAAGGTTGGTTGAGAGTGTTGAGCATTCATTACAGCATTCCTTCTTTGCTAGAAAAATTGGTCATTGGTTACGAGCGAACAGTAATTATCTAAACGTAAGTTTATTGATATTTGTGCGAAACGTCCAGAATATAAGAGTAATGGGTGGTTTTATGAACACACCTATGTGATACACTACAATCAGAACTCATACGCCTTTCAGCCAACTAAGACAGCTAAGCACACTTTTATGCCTGAATTTCTCAGGGTATTTCAAATGGGCTTTTCGTTGCTACCGTGAATCCCTGCTTATATTTCATAGAATATGTTGTAGTAAGAGAGGAATATATTCCACATCTATGATCGTGTCAATCCAACAAAGAATTTTAAAAACACTTCCCTTTTCGTTTTTATTGTGCTATATTATTTTTAATCTCCCTTTAATGTTGTTAACATGTTCTCATCATCAGATATGAACTCAGGAAAGGAAAGTTAACAATATAACTTCAAGCGTAGATGTTATTACGGGGGAAAGCATCTAGGCTCCCCTAGCATGAAGAGCTAACCAGGTACTTGATCTCGTTTCGTCATTGCAATAGAGAAGAGTGAGTAGATTTATGCTCAAAACACTGATCCATTAGGAATAGAGCAGACTCTTCAGAAGAGTTTGAATGCAGGAGACACACATGCGTTTCTGCGTTATCATTGAAGCACAATATCGAAATGAGTCTATGCCTATGGTCGTTGTGGATCAACTTCTGCAATGGGGGCATGAAGTTGATCTGTTGGAACCAGATAAAACTGTTACCTGTTTAACTGACTTGGCAAAGCAGGATTATGATGCCTACGTCTTGAAAACTGTGTCCGATGGTCCTGGGTTGAGTATTTTAGAAGCAGCCGAGGCAGTAGGTATCCCAACGATCAATAACTCGCGTTCTATCCGTCTAGTGCGTGATAAAGCCATCGCCGCTGCAGTTGTCCGGGCCCATGGTCTACCCATTCCACTGACCTACTTTATTGCTCACCCTCGTCTGCTCAAGCAGATTCCCGAGGAAGACTATCCTCTCGTGGTCAAACCTACTAATGGCAGTTCCTGTCGCGGGATTTATCGCGTGGATAGTCCCGCTGCCCTGGCGACCTTGGAGATAGCCGAAGCTAACGATAGTTTTTTCCTGGCACAACGCTACGTGGAAAACAGGGGCTTTGATATTAAATTATATGCCGCAGGTACAAAGGTCTACGCTGTTACGAAGAGATCACCACTCCATCCCGAAGTGGAGGTGGACAAACGACTTATTCCACTAACGCTTGAGCTACGCAAACTTGCACTTCATGTGGGTAAAATCTTTGGATTGGACATTTATGGTTTGGACATAGTTGAAACATCTCACGGCCCTGTAGTAGTAGACGTCAACGACTTTCCTAGCTACGGGCAGGTGCCACGGGCAGTGGAACTCGTGGCATCCCACATTCTGCAAATTACCACCCGCGCCAAGTTACGAAGAGGGCAAGCGCATGAATATCTGTCTCATTCTGGATAATCCAGAAACTCCCCATCATCCGGTTATCGCCAAAGTCCTACAAACACTGAGCACCACATATACAGTACGCTTACTTGATGTGAATACACTATCAGGTGCTCAAGCGATCGCGCAAGAAGAGATGCATCCTCAGGCTGATTTCTACCTGCTGAAGTCGCATGCTCCACAAGCCCTGGATGTTGCAAAATACCTGGAGCAGTGCGGTGCACGTGTAGTCAACGGCTGGGCTGCAACATTAGCGTGCCAGGACCGCGTCCTTATGACAGGATATATGAACAAGGCAGGACTGCTCTGGCCGCATACCTGGGGTTTCTCCAGCCTGAAGGATTTGTTAGAGCAGGATGATCTGCTCGCAACCCTTTCGTTTCCGCTTATCATCAAAAGCCGCTATAGCCATCGTTACGATCTGGTGGAGAAACTACATAACGTCGACGAGCTACAAGCACTGGCACCACAATGGGCTCAAGAACCAGTTATCCTCCAGGAGTTTGTAGCAAATGACGGATGGGATAGTAAGTTATGGGTGATCGATCAGCAGATATTCGCAGCACGTCGTCGCACACCACTAGAACGAAATGCAGCGAAAAAAGATTTTTCCTTGACAGCGGAGGAACTGCCGGGTGATTGGGTACGGATCGCGTTGGAGATTGGCCAGGTCTTCAATATGCGGCTCTATGGTCTAGATCTGCTGCTGACCGGGCAAGGGCCTGTTATCGTTGATGTGAATTCATTCCCAGGGTTTCGTGGAGTACACGGGGCTGATAGCGCAATAGTGGCTCTTGTAGAACAATCAGTCAGGGAAAGGCTGGCCGCATTATGAGCCGTACATCCATAGGTGCAAGCATGTCTATCACAGATCTCCCTGCGGTGCTCACTCATCTGTTCGAGAAGGCGCAACGTCCACTACCGCCGGGAATTGAGGGATCTTGCAAGTTTTCTGTACGCTATCTTCGTCGTAAGCCAAGGCGTAACCTGGTAGTTGTCTACTCGGTTGATGAAATGCGCTCATCGCATAAAACACGCTCCAATTACCCCAACCACTCTATCAGTGTGATACTTGATGAGCACGTTTTGAGTGGAGCTTCCATTTGTTTCACTCTAGCCCAGGCACAAGAGGCCCTGTTAGAGCTACAACCTCCAGGAGTGCTGCAGGCGCCTGAAATTGGACTTTCGGTGCAAGCATTTCCCGTGGATAGAGATCTTCCGGCACTGGCAACGTGTTTTGATACGACCTCGCAAAGTCCCCTGTTCGAGGCACTCCAATCTGCGGCACAGGTATACTTATGTGATCCAGCCTGGCAACTTATCGAGCTTACTGCGCAGCCAGTACGCTACAAACCCGCCAGTCGTTGTGTGATTTCTTATCATCTTCAGTTGGAACACTCTCAGCATAAAGCAGAAGCCTCTCGTAGAACATTGACACTTTTCGGGAAGGTTTACGCCGATCCCGAGCAAGCTCGTAATGTTCAGTTGTTGCAGCAGCAGCTTTATGAGGAGCAAGAGAGGGCGGGGGAGGTACCCTGGTTACCACGCTCACTCGGCAGAATCGATGCCCTTGGCTTGACTCTCAGCGAGGCAGTGCAGCCCAGAAAGGACGACGATCATCATGCCGATGGACAATGGGGGATACTCCTTACTGGCACCCACGCATTACAACCGCAGCTGGAGCGAGGGCATGGCGGCGCAATCACGAACGTCATCATACCAGATGAAGAACTGCGCCTTGTTGCCCAAGCGCTGGCTCATCTTCACAACAGCAGGGTTCATCCCAACAAGGATGGACTCCGTACAGGAGCAAATGAGGCAAAACGCGTCAAGGAGCGAGCCTCACTTCTGGCGGATCGTAATCCAGCACAGGCCGAGGAAGTACAACGCCTCGCACAGGAGCTGGCCTCAGGCTTAGAAACATTGCAACCAGAGGCCTATTGTCTTGCCCATGGCGGTTTCAAGCCCGGTCAGCTGCTCTTCCATAGCCAGCATGTCTTTGTGGTCGACTTTGATGGTTTCTGTCTCGCAGATCCAGCGCTCGACGTTGGCTACTTCCTGGCCTATCTACGTCCAGGTGGACTATGGTACCGGCGTCCAGGAATGCGTCAATGGTTCGAGGCAGCAGCAAAGGTCTTCCGTAGTACATATTGTCAAGTCATGCTCGAACATAGTATAGCCCATGCCGTCATTAATAGCATTCTAGACCGTTCACGACTCTATGAAGCTGCTTTCCTCTTCAAAATTGCGACTCGTCGCGTCAATCGTCTCAATAGCCCACGACCACAAGAATTGTCGGCTATCCTCAATGAGATCGCTGTAAATCTAACGTAAAAGATAAGGAGGAGCGCCATATGTTGCAAAGATATAGGCGTATGCTAAGAAGGCGGGTAAGGCTGTCCCTCATGGACTGGCTCCTCATCGTCCTTTTCCTTATTGTTTGGATGGTCGCGAGCAGACCAGTTTCACCAGTTCCAACGGAGAGAGCTATCCCTTACATCAAGACCTCAGGCCACGTGCTCGTGCAACTCGCCAAACGCCCGGAGCATTCTGAAACGGAGACCTACGCAGAGCCGGAGTGGGTTCTCTATGGAGACGGAACGCTCATTTTTCGAACAGACCCACATCATAACCTGCGGCGGGCACAACTTTCCCCTGGCGAAATCCAGCATATTCTGGATGTGATCATCAACCAGGACAAATTCTTCGCCAACACAGGGCACCCATACGTGAGTGTCACCTCGGAGCGTGATGACGACGAACTACTCCTCACCGTTGATGCAAATGGCCAGCGAAAGGAAATAGTGCTGGTACATGAACCAATGAAGAGGATGGCTATCGTCAGTAAGACCACCCATGTTTTTGCTATCGAACAGTTCCTGCTTGATTATCATCCTGTGCATACAGTGCTCTATTCTCCCCACCCCGACCCAGACAGCCTCTCTGGCGATGGGAAGAGATAGTCACGAGGAGGTCACGATGGATCAGAGTATTATCACCATTCCACGCTCGCCAGCAGCTCGTGTGGGCCGTGTGCTCATCTGGCTTTCGGGGATTGTCTGCTGTGTTTTTCTGCTCTCAGTGATTGTGCTGATAGCCCGTCAAATCATTATCCCGCCACCGGCTCAGCGTATCCTGCTGGTGGGCAGTATTCCCTTACCTGAAGCCCTCAAAGCCCAAGGGGCCCCAGATTCGCTTGCGCCAGGCCAGTCACAAAATTTTGATGGCTTTGACTTTCAGGCCATTGACCCAACCACGCACCTGCTTTTTATCGCGCACACCGGTCCTGTTCCCTATCCTTACTCGTTTCAGGATCATACCTTTCACTGGGATAACCCTGCTGACATTGCCAGGGATGGCAATATTCCCGTGGTTGATCTGCAAAAGCAGAAGCTAGTGGGGCGCGTGCCTATTCCCCGTGTGTTCGGGCTGGTGGTGGCCCCTGACCTGCACAAAGTGTTTGCCTCCTCTTCTGAGCAGGACCGAATCTACTCTTTCGATGAGCCTTCCTTGACCAACATCAAATTCCTACAGGTGGATGCCTATGAAGGCCTAGACAGCATGAGCTATGATCCGCTGACTCATAAGCTCTTCGTGGAGACTGGCGGGGAGACTGTGCGCTATCCCATCCACGTGCCAGGCCAGCGTCTACCCATTCTGAACGAGAATCGAGACCCGGCGAAAGAGAACGTCTATGTGATTGACGCGCCGACGCTGAAAGTGCTGGCAAAGATCAATATTGGCAAGCTACCCAAGTTGCCGGGCGAAAACCTTTCAAAGGGGGAGGCTCGGGTTCCGGTAACGGCCGACAATGCTCCCAAGTTCGGCTATTCAGTGGGTCAAATCGAGTATAATGAAGGGACGCATCTCCTCTACCTGGTGATAGAGGTTTCGGAGGATAGAAATATTCGGCCTCACCCATTGCCACCACTTGGGACTGCTGAACTGGTCACCATCAATCCTGTCACCGACAAAATTATTCATCGCACAATCTTACCAGAAACATGCACTACGCCTCATGCTATGGAGCTTGATACAGAACAGAATATTGCGTACATTGACTGCATAGCTGTGGACCCTAACATTCCCCTGGTGCAGCACTTGATGAGGATGGACCTGAACACCATGAAAGCCTTCCCTGACGATCCTCGTCAGACAATTTTAGCTCCTAATCCGAATATGCTGGCGCTCGATCGTCCGCAGCAGCTCCTGTTTGAGGCCTGTGGGGGCGGCGTCACGGTGTTTGATATCAGGCCCGGCCACTTCCACAAGCTGGGAAACTATGTGGTTGGCCATGCTAATACGCTGAGCATCATCATCGATGAGTCAACGCAGTTCATCTACCTGCCCGTCCCCAGCGCTGGCGACAGACCGACATTGTATATCGCGAAGTATAACCCGAGGGGGGTCTGACCCCTCTTTGAGGAACGAGCAAAGAGGCTGAAGCTTTTGCGGCTTCAGCCTCTAAATAGCCCGTGCTCCGAAGGACTTTCGCCTATCCTGAGATTGCCATGTGCCTACATAAGGAAGCGAGGAGGAACTCATGGGACTTTTAGTCACGTTCTTATTCCGTAATATGAAGGGCCTGCGCGGCCTGGTCGTGCTTGCTATGATCATCACCGTTCTCCAGGTGAGCTGCGATATCTTCGCCGCCTTCCCGCTCAAATTCATTCCCAGCAAGGTGCAGAATCCGGGCAATGATCCCGAATGTCTCGTCCCCTTCCTGGGTCCGATCGAGTCCTGGTTCGACATCCCGCAGATTGACCCAAGCCTGCAACGCGACCCCAGGTTTGCGGCTTCTCCAGTACCCCCAGCAGTCCAGTGCCCTGTCAACCTGAACGATCCGCAGGGCCGAATCGTCGTTGTGCGGCATAGCACCCTCGGTGTGATCGTCTTCTCCATCTTAATGCTGCTCATCTTCGGCCTCTTAAGCGCCTTGCTGGCATTTGTGGACCTCTACCTGGCGGCCTATATCGGACAACAGCTCACCGCCAGGCTGCGTAACCAGCTGTTTGACCACCTGCAACGCATCTCGTTGGACTGGCATGGCAAGCAGCAGAAAGGCGACCTGGTCCAGCGCGTCACCGGCAACGTCACCGACATCGAGAAACTGGTCACCGATGGCCTGGTCGATCTACTGGCCGGTGTGCTGACCCTCGTGGGCGTCGTCTCGGTGATGCTCTTCCTCAGCGCCCCATACACGCTCCTCGCGCTGGCGGTCGCCCCGGCGCTTTTTGTGATGGTCCTGGGCTACACCACAAACATCAAAGCTGCGGCGAAAAAGGCTGCCAAAGCCACCGGCCAGCTCGCCTACGTCGCCACCGAGGATATCAATGCCCTGATCTTGATCAAAGTCTTCACACGTGAAGCGCTGGAGGCCATGCGCTTTGGCACCTACGTTGATAAGAATAAACGCGAGAGATTGCGTGCCGGTTGGCTGCAGGCGCAGTTTACCCCACTGGTTGCGCTGCTGGTCATCCTGGGCACCGCTGCAGTCGTTGGCGTCGGCGGCTATGTGGCAACTGGCTATAACTTCAACATTGGTCCCCTCACCGTCGACGCCTACAGCGTCGATACCGGCACACTGATCCTGTTCCTCGTCTTCCTCAAACTGCTCTACCAGCCAATGCGCGACCTCTCCAAGCTGGCGACACTGGCCAGCACGGCAGCATCAGGCGCGGAACGCATTCAGGAGGTGCTGGATCAGGCCCCAGAGGTGAAAGAATCTCTGCTGCCCGACCCATATACCGGCCCCCAACGCTTCCAAGGAGAGATTACCTTCGAGCACGTGGTGATGGGCTATCTGCCGGGCGTGCCCGTCTTACAAGGCATTAATCTGCATCTCAGCCCTGGCAAGAGGATCGGCCTGGTCGGCCTCTCCGGTGCGGGCAAAACCACGCTCGTAAAGCTGATCCCGCGCTTCTACGATATTTGGCAGGGCACGATCAAAATCGATGGTGTGGACAACCGCCTGTACCCGCTGGATGTGCTGCGCAACAACGTGAGTATGGTGCTGCAGGACTCGGTGCTTTTTGAGGGCACGATTCGCGAGAATATTGCCTTTGGGCAGCCTGGAGCGGGCATCGAAGACATCGTCGAAGCGGCGAAAAAAGCCAATATCCATGAGATGATCGAGAGCCTGCCTGACGGCTATGAGACCCATGTGAGCGAGCAGGGCGAGAACTTCTCCGCCGGTCAACGGCAACGTGTGGCCATTGCCCGCGCCATCCTGCGCGATGCCCCCATCCTGATCCTCGACGAGCCCACCGCCGCCCTCGACGTCGAGGCCGAAGTGGAAGTCATGCGCGCACTGAACGCACTCATTGTCGGGCGCACTGTGTTGACAATTTCGCACCGTCTCAGTACAGTCGGAAACGTCGATGAAATTCTCGTTTTGCACGATGGGCAGATTGTCGAACAGGGTACCTTCAGGCAGCTAAAGCAAAAGAAGGGATTGTTTGCCAAACTCGTTGACGAGCAGAATCGCTACAACCCCGACCGTACTGAAGATGAGACAATTGTACACTCAGCAGTTGAACCCTAACTTAAAGAGGACGAACAGTTTGCCGAGGTCACGTCACCCTTTATCACAACCATATCGTCTCTAGCATCTTAAGAACGGCTCTTCCAGACCTGGGTAGGTATCCATACCCGCATCGCCCATCAGCCTGAATCGTAGTGATCTGGCAATGGACGATCTAGAAGAGGATGCAGAAAGTCTGAATGGGCTGAGTTGCCAGGGGCAGCGTATCGATCAACTTGCACTTGTCGATGGAGATCGAATCTCCATCGATCCCTCGATCGTGCTCGAGTACAGCGAATAGTTCGACAAGGCGTTCCCGCAGGGCAACCATATTCTCGCAAGGGTGACCATATTCTCACTCAGTATTTCAAGACCGACGATCCATGTATCCGTACACCCTATCGGTGCATCAACTATACGTACTTGATGAAGTTACACAATGGTTGCTTTTCAGCATGTATGGGTTTCGATTGGCGAACTCTAGAAGTAAGTTTATCCATATTTGTGGTAAAAGTCCAGGGGATAAGCGCAATGAAGGTATTTTATGCATACCCCTATGTGATACACTACAACCAGAACTCATACGCCTTTCAGCCAACTAAGACAGCGAGGAACTGCAAAAAATCATGATAGAACGCTACTCTTTGCCGGAAATGGCTGCTATATGGTCGGCCTCCCATAAAACCGATACCTGGCTGCGCGTAGAATTGCTGGTCTGCGAAGGCTGGGCACGTGAGGGCATTATTCCACAGGAGGCCATGGAGAAGATACGCCGCGCCAGCTATAAGGCGGAACGGATGCAAGAAATTGAGCAGGAAACTCACCATGACGTTATTTCATTCCTGCGCTCCATCCAGGAACAACTGGGGCCCGAAGGACGCTTCATTCACCTCGGCCTGACCTCTTCTGACGTCCTGGATACAGGACTGGCGGCACAGCTGAAAGAGGCGGGCATACTCCTCACCACCTCCCTGGCTGAACTCGTGCAAACGGTAGCGCAAGCGGCAGTACAATACAAATACACACTCGTGGTCGGACGGACACACGGCATCCATGCTGAACCAACCACCCTGGGTCTGAAACTCGCCCTCTGGGTAGACGAACTGCGACGCGGGCAGGAACGCCTCGCCGCCGCACTTGAAGAGGTCACCGTCGGAAAAATATCAGGCGCGGTCGGTACGCACGCGACCGTACCACCACAGATCGAAGAGTTTGTTTGCGAACAGATGGGGCTGGGTGTGGAACCAATCTCCAGCCAGATTGTGCAGCGTGACCGCCATGCACACTTCATTACCAGCCTTGCGCTGCTGGGCAGTTCGTTGGAAAAAATGGCGCAGGAGATTCGCGAGCGCGACATCAGCCATTCTTCCGCCGAGCGCATCATTATCCCCGACGCCTGCATCCTGGCGCACTATATGCTCCATACCTTCACTCACGTCATGAGCGGACTACAGGTCGATGTCGAACGCATGCAGGCCAACCTGAACATGACAGGCGGTCTCATCTTCTCACAGCGCATCCTGCTCGCTCTCATTGATAAAGGCGTGGGCCGGCAGGAAGCTTACAAAATGGTGCAGCGTAGCGCCAAAAAGGTATGGAGTATGGCTAGCAAGGGAGCCATCCACGAGCCCGCACTCCTTGAAGCCCTCAGCAGTGATCCTGAGGTCACCGAGTATCTCTCACGCGACGAGTTAGCAGAACTCATGAATACTGATTATTATGTCAAATACATAGACACAGCCTTCACGAGAGTAGGATTGTGACGAAACAGGCATATTTTGTTGTTGTAGAAAACATGGCACGGTAAGATAAGAGGGTAAAAGCACCCATTCAAGACTTTTCGCCGCCTGCGGCGGCTCGCTGATTTTGTTGGAGGCGAGCTTTGCCGCCTGCGGCGGCAAAGCTCGCCTCCAACAAAGTCAAAAACGTGTGCGAACTGCCGTAGGCAGTGAGGAGTCAAGAAGAAAAGAGACCTGAATAGTTATAAATAAGAGGTATTGACGAGTGGTAATGCAGGGAGTTATGAGAAACAAACGCAATGGCTTCACAACAAGAATATTGCCTGAAGATAAGAGGGAGAAGGGAAAGCTCACCCCTGACGACAATGGGAATGTGATAGGCAACCCAGCCAGGGCGACCACAAGGGATATACCTGTTCCCCAGAAAGAATCTCCCTCCACTGGACGATTTGCCTCCACCACATGGCGTAGTAGAGGCGACCACGTGCTGGATAAATCCGCACTCTACAGTGATCGCCCTGTAGGCTTGTTCCGCGTTCTTCTCTGCGGCTGCATCCTGGAACT
>WNGL01006986.1_pt1 | contig 18008 bp, 18 predicted proteins | sample 5400591 | NCBI WGS metagenome assembly WNGL01 (sample SAMN13153377, study PRJNA577476) | soil metagenome | isolation source: 80 cm soil or saprolite under Garry oak tree replicate 1 | place: USA:California | collected 2016-06-15 | reverse complement strand
TTGCCACCCCGGCCGACCCGGCCGACGTGGGCCGTCTGGCCGGGCACGCCATGACCCGGCTCTGGCCGGCCCGGGTGGCGGTCACCGAAGTCACTCTCGGCCAGCCCAGCCTGCACGAGGCGTTCCTCGCCCTCACCGGCCACCCAGCCAGCCCAGCCGCCACCGGCCACGAGGACACGACTTCATGAGCACCCCGACCGCCATCACCAGCCCCGCCGTGCCGCAGGCTCACCGCCTCGGCGGCCTGCTCGCCCCTAGCGGCCCGCCCCGCCGTGCCGGAGCACTCGCCGCCTCGGTGACCTTCGGGTGGCGGGCCATGCTCAAGGTCAAGCACGAACCCAAGCAGCTGGTGGACGTGATCGCCATCCCGGTCGTGTTCACCGTCCTGTTCACCTACATCTTCGGCGGCGCCATCGGCGGCACGCCCGGCCACTACCTGAAGACCCTCGTGCCCGGCACGCTGGTCATGGGCATCACCGCCGTCACCATGTACGGCGGCGCCCGCCTCGCCAAGGACGTGACCACCGGGGTGTTCGACCGCTTCCGCTCCCTGGCCGTCTGGCGCGGCGCCCTCGTGCTCGGCGGCCTGCTCAGCGACGCCGGCCGCTACCTGCTCGCCGCCGCCATCGTGGTGATCCTCGGCGTCATCATCGGCTACCGGCCCGACGGCGGCGCCCCCGGCGTGATTGCCGCCGTGGCCCTTGTCACCGCATTCGGGCTCTCCCTGTCCTGGCTGTGGGCCGCAACTGCCCTGCTCGTCCGCGACCCGGCCACCGTCATGAGCCTCGGCCTGGCCGTGCTGCTGCCGCCCACGTTCGCCAGCAACATCTTCGTCCAGCCCCGCACCATGCCCGGCTGGCTCCAAGCCTTCGTAAACGTCAACCCCATCAGCCACGCCGCCGCCGCGGCCCGGGACCTGATGAACAACACCAGCAGCGCCGGCGGCCCCGTCACCTGGTCCCTCATCGCCACCGCCGCCATCACCCTGGTCTTCGCCCCGCTCGCCCTCCACCTCTACGGCAAGCAAGGGTGACGAGCGCAGCGAGCCGCGCGCAACCAGCAAGGAGGTGGCCGGCACGCCAGCAAGCACCCCAACCACGGAGATACCCATGGAACGACAAAAGGCCTGGTTCGCCAGCGACGACACCGAGTGCGCCGCCTGGCACTATCCGGGAACGAATGGCGCCTGTGTCATCATGGCGGGCGGATTCGCAGTGACCAAGGAACCCGGCACCGACCGGTTCGCACTACGCGCCGTTCCTTGACAGCCACGAGCAGGTAGTGGCGGCCGAACTGTCGTTCCTGCGTCGCCACCTGCTCGGCCAGCCAGTCACCGGCCCCAGCATCACCGGCGCCGACGCCCCCACCCGCGGAGAGGACCCGGCATGAACGAGATCCAGCTCTCGGCCGGACCTATCGAGTACACCGACACTGGCGGCGACGGGCCTGTCCTCGTGCTGCTGCACGGGCTGATGATGGACGCCTCACTCTGGGATGAGGTGACCGCCTGCCTGGCCCCGGGGCGGTCAACGCACAGCTTCTGGGTTCGGGCCTGGCGGCCGAGGCCGCGCAGTGGTCGTGGCTGGAGGAACAGGCCGGCCGGCATCGCGGCCGCCAGCCGGTTGCGCTCATCACGCACAAGCCCGTAACCGCGACCGGAACGGAGCTGGCTGCCGCGCCGCCCCACCGGTTCTGGCCGCGGCCGGCTCGCGACCGGCTCGTCCGCCTGTTCGGCGGCACGCCGCCCGCGCTGGTGATGAGCGGCCACGTGCACCAGTACCGCCTGCTGCGCCTGGACGGCACTGATCACCTGTGGGTACCGACGACGTGGGCGGTCCTTCCCGGCCAGGTGCAGCCGGTGCTCGGAGCCAAGCGGTGCGGGATCGTGTCACTCACATTCACCACCGGGACACGGGCACAGCAGGAGCTCATCGAGCCCGACGGCCTTGAGCAGCACACCATTACCGTCGACCTGCCGGACCCCTACCCCAGCTGACCAGCCCGCGCTGTGCATCCGGCGCCCGCCTCGAGACCGGTACACAATCCTGCCCGGGCCTGATCCAGGTCCAGCCGGCCTCCTGACCGTCCATAACAGGTGTCCGGGCAGCTTTATCAGGTGGCAAGCATGCGGTCAAGCCTGGCGATGAGCTGGCGGATGTCAACCTCGCCGGAGGTGTCGGCGGCGTGCCGCCACGCCGACAGTGACCGGCTGGACCCGCGGATTGAGACTAAATCGTGCCCGTCCCCTGGAGTGCAGCGATCTCGTCCGCCGAGAATCCGAGCTCCCGGCCGTAGACGGCCTCGTTGTCCTCGCCGAGCGCCGGGGCCGTGCGCCACACCTTCCCGGCGTAGTTCGTGAAGCGCGGCACCACATCCTGCATGCGCACCCGGCCCAGGTCCGGGTCGTCGAGTTCGGTCACATTGCCGTTCTCGCGGAAGGTCTGGTCGTCCAGCATGTGCTCGACCGTGAAGATCGGCGAGGCGACCACTTCGAGCCGTCCCATCTCCGCGATGCACTCGGCAAGGGTGTGTTCCGAGACCCATTCGCGGACCAGTTGGTCGAGGCGCTCGCGCCGTGCCACCTGCATAGCAGGCGTGGCATAATCCTCCAGCGGTTCGCCGACGAGAGCGGCCACGTTCTGCACCGAGCGTGGCGTGCCCGAGGTCACCGTGATCCACTGCTCGTCCGCGGTGTGGAAGGTATTGATCACTGCGGCTGGCGACGCGGATAGCTGGTTGCCAATACGCGTCGGGTTCTGGCCCAGCTGGTCGTAGAAAATTACCTGCCATTCGATGAGCCGGTAGAGCCCCTCGTAGAGGGCGAGGTCGATCCATTCGCCGCGGAAGTCGGGATCCGTGTTCCTGCGGTATATCGCGGACATGATCGCGAAGGCGCCCATGAGACCGGTGACCGAGTCGCCGTGCGAGAAACCGGTGTGCACGGGCGGGCCGTCGGGAAACCCGGTGATGTTGACGACGCCGCTCATGGCCTCGCCCACCTTGCCGAAGCCGGGGGCGTTGCGCTTGGAGGACGAGACGCCGAAACCGGTGACCTGCAGCATCACGAGCTTGGGGTTGATCTTGACCAGGGACGGGAAGTCCAGTTGCCAGCGCTCCAACGTCGAGACGCGGAAGTTGCAGATGACCACGTCCGCCCATTTCGCCAGCTTCCGGGCGAGGTCGCGTCCGTCCTCGGTGCGCAGGTTGAGGGTGACCGATCTCTTGTTGCGCGCAGAGACCTTCCACCAGAGGTGGATGCCGTCTCTGGCTGGTCCTGCGTAGCGCTGCGGGTCGCCGTGCTCGGGATCCTCGACGTGCACGACGTCGGCGCCGAGGTCGGCGAGCAGGGTTCCGGCGAGCGGGCCCGCGATCACATGGGCGAATTCGACGACTTTCAGCCCGCTGAGGGCCCTGGCATCAACTGACATCGGGTTCCTACTCGTTGCGGTGAGCGAATGGCCGCCGGTGATGCGGCCGCGCTAGGCGCGCACGGTCCAGTCCGCGAGGGGCTCGGGGAAGCGGCTGGCGGCCGCGGCGGCGGTGCGCCGGTACATCATGAAGGTGCGCCGGAACTCGATCACCGTTTCTCCGCGCTGGTTGATGCCGCGGGTGCGGATGCCGATGATCCCCCGGTCGGGCCGCGATCGTGACTCTCGCTTGCTCAGCACCTCGCTCTCGGCCCACAGGGTGTCCCCGGCGAAAACCGGCTTCGGCATCGAGATGGAGTCCCAGCCGAGGTTGGCCATGGCGTTCTCGCTCGTGTCGGCCACGGAGAGTCCGACGACGATCGAGAGGGTGAGACATGAGTTGACGAGCGGGCGGCCGAACTCCGTGGCCGCGGCGAACTCGTCGTTGAAGTGGACCTGGTTGGTGTTGTTCGTGAGCAGGGTAAACCAGGTGTTGTCAGTCTGCTCCACGGTGCGGCCGAGCCGGCTGCGATAGACGGCGCCGATCTCCATGTCTTCGAAGAACCGCCCGCGCCACTGCCTGGCGGCGGTCTCGTTCGGCGGGTGCGGCATCCCACGGTCCTTCCTGGTAATCACCGTTGATGACGGGGGCGCGGGAGGGCGGGTCCAGTCCGGGGTGGTCTTCTGTTCTTAGCTTATCATGATCATGAATCATATCATAGATCTGTTATGCAAAGCTGTGCCGAGCCGTGCAGTTCGGTTCGCCGCGCGCATGTGCCCGGCGGCCGGCGGGCGCCGCCGAGCAGCGCTCCGCTCAGGCGCACAGTAGGCCGGTGAGCTCGCGCACGTCGGCGAGCCCAGGCAGCGAAGCGATCTTCTCCCGTGCCGTGGCCGCGCCGTTCCGGCCGAGCACCAGGCCGGCCCGGGTGAGGAAGAGTCCCGCCGTCTCCTCCGGCGTCGGGAAAAGGATGCTCTCGCGGCGGCCGCGAATGCTCGCCTGCCCGCCGTCGACTTCCGCGGTGAGGACGATCTCGTCGCCCGCCGCCGCGCACAACTCGATCCGGGCGGCCAGCCGCGCGGTCTCCGCGTCGTCGCTCTGGAAGTACAGCGGGTCGTGCACGTCCCGCCCGAGCAGCGCGGCCGCCGCCGTATAGCGCGCCGACATCTGCCGCTGCAGCATCGTGGTGTACGGCGGCTCCGAGCCCACGCCGGGGCTGGCCGTACCGTTGGCGCTCGTGTCGGGCCGCTCGAGCACGGCACTGCGGACGTGCGAGCCGCCGAGGCGGCATCCGAGTTCGGCCGCTAGTTCCAGGCTCTCCTGACTTCTTGCTGCCGACGCCCTCGATCGCGAGCCGGTCGGCAGACGCGGTGAGCGCCTCGTACCGGCCCGGCTCGCCCGCGTACACGGCGAAGAAGCCGTGCGGCCCCTCGAGCACGTTCTCCGCGGCCGGCGCGCCCGCTACCGCGAGGCGCGCGGCCAGCAGGCCGCTCCGCGCGGAGAACCCGGCATGGAAGTACGGCTCCATGGTGCCAGGCACGAATCCCTGACTCGTGCCGGCGGAGATGTTCGCGGCGAAGCCGATCGCGCGGCGGATCACGCTGGCACCGTTGCCGAGGATGCTTGCCGCCGCGGCGGCGGCGCCGAACGGCCCGATCACCCCCACCGGGCGGAACTTCCGCGAAACCAGTCCGGGCGGGACGCTCGCGCCGATCCGGCTGGCTGCCTCGTACCCGACGGCCACGCCGCGCAAGAGCTGTTCGCCGGAGGCACCGGCGGATTCCGCGGCGGCCAGGGCGGCCGGGATGACGTAGACGCCGGGATGGCTGCCGTCACGATAGCCACCCGGCCCGCAGTCTTCCTGGAGGCTGCTGTGCAGGGCCACCGCATTCACGAAGGCGGCGCCGCCGTCGCTCAGGCCCTCGCGCGACGCCAGCACGGTGGTCGAGCCGCGCTCGCCTGAGAGCGCGCGCATGCACACGGCGTACGGATCGAGCCGGGTGCTCACCAGGCCCACACCCAGGGCATGCAGCAATCTCTGGATGGTGGCGGCCCGGGCCGGGCCGGTGAGGGGCGACGCCGCGATGGCAGACAGCACGTCGGCCAGCCCGGCCGCGGCGCCGGCTGAGGACGGTCCGGTTTCCTGAAGAAGAGTGCTCATGAGCGGCGGCACCTCTTGAGCTCCGGGTCGATGCGAGGGAACCTTACAAATCATATGTATAGATCGGATGGTTAGTATACTTGACACCGACCAGGCATCATCCGATCATAAGGATGAGTTGAGGCTATTCATGATCAGTAATGGCCCTATCGGCAATGCGCCCTGCCGTGTGCCGCGCCGAACCTGGAGGTCCGCATGACCACGCAGCACGCCGGTCCCTCGCCCTTCCCGGTCGTGGACTGCGACGTGCATCCCATGGCCCCGGCGAACTCCTCGTTCTTTCCGTACCTGTCGTCGTCCTGGCGGCGGTACTTCGAGATCAACGGCATCCGGGCGTTCGCACGGGCGAAGGATCGCTACAACCACCCAGCCGACACGCAGCGGCTGGACGCCTACCCGGAAGGCGGCGGTCCGGCCGGCTCCGATCCCGCCATGACGATCGAGCGGCACATCGATCCGTACGGAATCTCCCTCGCCCTGCTGCTCCCGCAGCAGCCCTACGGTACGACGGCGTGGGATGACCCGGATGCCGCAAACGCGTTCGTGGCGGCGACCAACGACTTCTTCCTCGAATCCTGGGTGGGTTTCGACCCACGGTACGGGCTTGCCGTCACCGTCCCGCCGCACGACCCGCCTGCGGCCGCCGCCGAAATTCGCCGCCACGCCGGCACCCCGGGCGTCATCGCCGTCCAGCTGCTGCTCATGGACCGCATGCTGGGCGATACCTGGTATGACCCGATCTACGCGGCGGCGTGCGAGGCAGGGCTGCCCATCGCGGTACACCAGAGCGGCTCGGAGGGCTGCTTCACGTACTCGCAAGGCCCGGCCGGCGGTATTCCCCGTTCCTACGGCGAGCGCCATTCCGTGCTCACGCAGGTGGGAGCGGCCAACGTCGTCGACGCCGTTGCCAACGGCACCTTCGAGCGTTTCCCCGGGCTCAACATCGTCATGGTCGAGTGGGGATTCAGCTGGCTGCCCGCGGTGAGCAGCCGCCTGGACCTGTTCTGGCAGCAGGATCCGTCGCAGGCGCCGCGCGTCAAGCGGATGCCCAGCGAATACATCGCCAGGCACTTCACCTTCACCACTCAGCCGCTGGATGAGGTGGGGCGGGTGCACCGCGGCTCGCTGTTCGCGGCCACCGGACTGAAGGACATCCTGCTGTTCAGTTCCGACTACCCGCACTATGACACCGACAGCCCGCGGTTCGTGCTGAGCGGGCAGATTCCCGCGGAGTTCAAGGCCGCCGTCTGTTACGAGAACGCGCTCAGGGTGTTCGGCACCGCAGCCCTGCGCGCCGCCTGACTCGGGTACCAAGGGGTTTCACCGTGATTTTCGACTGGGACCGGCACGCCGCGGTGCCGGACTACCACGACCTCCTGCCGTATATGAACCCCTCCTGGGCCAGGCATTTCGAGCGGAGCGAGTTCCTCGGCTCGATCGCGGAGTCGTCAAACCACATCCGCCTGTCCGGCCAGTGGGGGCTGCCACCGGTATCGGCCGGGCCCGCCGCCGAGGCGGACGCGAGCCTGCTCGTTCCCCATCAGGGCCTGACCATCAACGGATGGGCGGACCAGGTGGCGGCGACCGTCTTCGCGGGCGCCGTCAACAGCTACGCCAGGGAGCACTGGGCCACGGACCGGCAATCGCCCGCGATCGTCGTCTCGCCGCATGATCCGGCGTGGTCGGCCGGGGAGATCCGGCAGCGGGCCGGGGTGGGCGGCTTCGGGGCGATCGCGCTGCCGTTCGGTCCCGTCCTGTTCGGCTCGACGCACTACGACCCGGTCTACGACGCGGCGAGCGAGGTGGGGCTGCCCATCGTGGCCCATTACTCGGGCGTCGAGGGCCGCTACTCGGGTGCCGCGCCGCTGAGCGGCGGCGTTCACTACAGCGCCTTCTCGCGTAAAGTCCTGATGCCGCAGGTGGCGGAGTCGAATATCTCCAGCCTTGCCTTCGAGGGCGCCTTCGAGCGGTTCCCTGCGGTGCGCTTCCTTTTCTCGGGCGCTGGCTTCACCTGGCTGCCCAGCCTGCTGTGGCGCGTCGATCGCGAGTGGCGCACGTTCCGTCATGACGTGCCGTGGGTGAAGCAGCCGCCGAGCTGCTACGTGCTCGGGCGGGTGTGGGCCACGACGTGGCCTGTCCGCGAGGCGACGCTTTCCGGTGACTGGCAGCGGCTGTTCGGCGACGAGCCGTTCCGCAGCCGCGTCGTCTTCGGCTCGCACGATCCCTTCGACGGCGACTCGGCGGCGTACCTGCGGGAGCAGCTGGGCGGGACCGACGCCGGCCTGGTGCTGGGCAACGGCGCGCAACTGCTGCCGCTGGGCCAGGCAGTGCGCGGATGACCCGTCCGGGTGACCTCGGCCGGTCCGGCGCGCAGGTGCGGGAACCGGACGAATTCGAGCGGCTCTTCTCGCTTGCCGAACTGGAACTCAACGCGATCAGGCGGGCGACTGTCGGGGGCCACCGGGTGTGCGTGGTGCGCACGGTGGCCGGCGTGTTCGCGTTCGGCGCCGTCTGCCCCCATCAGGGCGGCGCGATGTGCGACGGGCTCATCAGGGGGACGATGGATCCCTCGCCGCGTAACGAGTACCGGTTCGGCCACGAGGGGGAGGTGGTCGTGTGCCCGTGGCACGGATACGAGTTCGACGTGCGCACCGGTGAGAGTGTCGGCGGCGTCATCCGCGGACGCCTCGGCGCCTATCCGGTCGAGGTGCGTGACGGCGACGTGTACTGCAGCCCGCGGCGCCGCGCGGCCAATTCCTAGTGATGGTGGACATGAATTAAGGAGCAGCGCGTCGTGCCCGCACTCAGCCAAGAGCAGCAGGAACTGGTTCAGCTCATCCGGTCGTTCGTCGACAGGGAGGTGCTTCCTGTCGCATCCGAGCTCGATCACCGGGACGAGTTCCCGGCCGGACTCGTGGAGACCATGAAGAAAATGGGCATCTTCGGCATCACGATCCCCGAGGAGTACGGGGGCCTCGGCCTCGACCTCTACACCTACGCGCTGGTCATCAAGGAACTCTCGCGCGGCTGGATCTCGCTGTCGGGTGTGATCAATACGCACTTCATGGCGGCCTGGATGATCCTGAACTTCGGCACCAGGGAGCAGAAACAGCGATACCTGCCGCCGATGGCGACGGGGGAGTGGCGCAGCGCGTATTCCATGACCGAGCCGCACGCCGGCTCGGACGTGCAGGCCATCAGGACGCGTGCCCGTCGCGACGGTGACGAGTTCGTGATCGACGGCCAGAAGATGTGGGTGACCAACGGCCTGCGCGCCAACATGGTCATGCTGCTCGCGGTCACCGACCCGCAAGCGCGGCCGCGCCACCGCGGCATGACCGCGTTCATCCTCGAGAAGGACCAGGACGTCGCGGAGCAGCCGGGGCTCACGGTGCCGCCGCACCTGGTGAAGCTCGGTTATCGCGGCGTGGAGTCGACCGAGCTGGTCTTCGACGGCTTCCGCACCCCGGCCGACTCGGTGCTCGGCGGTGAGAGCCAGGTCGGTCAGGGCTTCAAGCAGTTCATGGCGGCGGTGGAGCTCGGGCGCGTGAACGTCGCGGCGCGGGCCGTGGGTCTGGCCACCTGCGCACTCGAGCAGGCCGTCGCGTACGCGAATCAGCGCGAGACGTTCGGTAAGATGATTAGCCAGCACCAGGCCATCCAGATGAAGATCGCCCAGATGGCGACGCGGCTCAAGGCGGCCGAACTGCTTGTCGCCGAGGCCGCCCAGCTCAAGTCCACGGGTGTCCGGGCGGACCTGGAGGCGGGGATGGCGAAGCTGTTCGCCACCGAGACCGCGCTCGAGGTGACGACGGAAGCCATGCGCATCCACGGTGGCTACGGCTACTCGCAGGAATACATGGTCGAGCGCCTCTACCGGGACGCCCCCCTGCTCATCCTCGGCGAGGGTTCCAACGAGATCCAGCAGCTGGTCATCGCCCGGCGCCTGCTCGAATCCTCCGCGCCCGGGCACTGATGCGGCCGTCGACGCTGCGCCGCGTCGCCGGGCACGTGCTCGACGGGCGGACCGAGGTGACGATCGTGTCGGCGATGGCGCCGCAGCAGCCCGACCGCCTGCTCCGGGCGCTGCTGCGCGAGGCGCGGGTGCGGAGGATCGCGGTGCGCCTGCTGGTCGCCGACATCACGGCGAGCTTCCGGTTCCTGGACGCGGAAGCGGAACGCGAACTCGCCGCAGGCGGCCTGGCGATCACGATGCTCGCGGGTTCCGTGCCGCGGCGGCTCGCCGCCCGGGTCGACAGTATGCCCGTCTCGCTGGGCGAGATCGACCGCCTGCTGGCCGCGGGCGAGGTGCCCTGCGACGTCTTCGTCGTGCGCATGCAGCGAGGACAGGACGGCCGCCTTGAGCTGGGCAACGCGGTGGGCTACACGATGACGATGCTGGCGCGGCCGGACGTCACCGTGGCGGTCGAGGCGGTCGCCGGCGGCGGCTACGTGCCCGGCCTGTGCCCGGTCGGCCCGGAACTGCTGGGCGGCGCGATCATCTGGGACGACGACAGCGGGCCGCCCGGCGCCGCGGCGAGCTCGCCACCGGCCGCAGACTCGGTACGCGACCGGATCGCGGCGAACCTGGCCCGGTTCGTGCCCTCTGATGCGACCCTGCAGGTGGGTATCGGGGGTGTCGCGGAAGCGCTCATCGGCGCGCTAGCCGGCCGGGCCGACATCGGTTTCCATTCGGGCATCCTGCCGAACGCCCTGCGTGCCCGCCTCGCCGCCGGTGATTTCGCCGGCTCCGCGAAGACCGCCGACCCGGGGCTCGCGGTCTGCACGAGCCTCGCGCCCGACGCGGGCGCCGAGCCGTGGCCGGCGTCCGTGCGGCTGCGACCCCTCGCCGAGACCCACTCGCCGGAGGCCCTGGCGCGGCACGAGCGGCTCTGGGCGATCAATTCCGCGTTCAGCGTCGACCTTCGCGGTCAGGTGAATGCCGAATGGGCGGGCGGCCTCAAGGTGGCGTGCGGCGCGGGCCAGCTCGACTTCGCCCGGGCCGCGCACGCGAGCCCGCACGGCGCGGCCGTGATCGCCCTGCCCGCCCGCACCTCGCTGGGCGCCAGCCGCATCGTCGCCCGGCTGGACGCGGACGCCGCGGTTACCACGCCCGCGAACGACGTCGACTACGTGGTCACCGAGTACGGCGTCGCCCGGCTGGCTGGCCGTACGCTCGGCGAACGGGCGCGGGCGCTTACGGCCGTGTCACACCCCGACGACCGGACGCTGCTCGCGCATATGCGGCAGGATGACACGGGAGCGCCATAGGCGGGTGGCACAGGGACGAGCCACTAGGATCATAAATACATTCTTGTTCGGCGATCGGGCGGTGCTACGTGACAAGCGACGAGACGCGGTCTCTCTGGGCTGTCAGCTCGCGGAATACCCTCGAGCGGCAGATCAAGACGTCGGAGCGCGTGGCCTCCGCGATCGTCGGGCTCGTGATCGACCAGGGCCTGAAGGAAGGTGACCGGCTCCCCAACGAGAACGAGATGATCGAGCAGTTCCGAGTCGGACGCGGCTCGCTCCGCGAGGCGCTGCGCATCCTCGAGACCTATGGGCTGATCAGCCTGCGCTCGGGTCCCGGGGGCGGGCCGGTGATCCTCAACGTGAGCCCGGCGGATGTGAGCCGCAGCTTCTCGCTCTACCTGAAGCTAAGCGGAGCAACCATCCACGAGCTGGTAGATGCCCGCAAGGTGATCGATCCGCTCATGGCCAGGCTCGCCGCCGAGAACATCAACGAACTGGCCGCTCAGCGGCTGCGTGACGCGCTCGGCCGCGAGGAGAAGGCGGCCCGGGACAAGACCACCGTGGTCGCGACGGCGAACGACTTCCACTACGTGCTCGCGTCGATCACCGGCAATTCAGTGCTGAATCTTGTTGCCACCTCCCTCAAGGAAATGTACACGAGCCGTTTCGTCATGATCGGGCTCGCCGAGCGGGTCACCAGGCCGTCCATCCGCAAGGAGCACAGGGAAATCGGCGAGGCTGTGCTCAGCGGCGACGGCGACCTCGCCGAGCGGCTCATGCGCGACCACGCGAACAAGCACTTCGACCAGGCCCTGCGCGTCTCGCCGTCGTTCAGCAACTCGGTCATCTCCTGGAGCTAGGTAGCCACTCCGCATCGGCAGATTGCCCGCGCGTTCGGCTCGCCCGTGCGTTCGGTGGCGGCCGCCGTGCCGCAACCTGACGCTGCGGGTCCCCGGGGCCGCCCGTCCCGTACCGATCCGTGGCCGGCCGATCGCCGACGCCACCGGACTCGTGGCAAGGGCGTTCATCTGGGCAAAGCCGGTTCAGTAATTCGGCGCATGGTCTAGTTCATGAGCATAGATTCCGATACACTGACTACGCGTTCGTAGACGAAGGAGTAACTATGAGCCAAACTCAGGTGACACCGGCGGCGACAAGCAGCGCTCACGCCATCGACTTCGGTCTTCCCCATCCCGACGGGGTCTTTGTCGCAGGCGAATGGCGGAAACCAGCGGAGCCCGGCGTCATCGACGTCTTCGACCCGACCACCGAAGAGGTGCTCGTTCAGGTGGCCCGTCCCGGTGCCGCCGAGGCCGACGCCGCCGTCGCCGCCGCGCGCGACGCCTTCGACCACGGTCCCTGGCCCCGCATGACCCCGCAGGAGCGCGTCGGGATCGTCCGCCGCTTCACCAGGGCGATGGAAGACACCATGGGCGACCTTAACAAGGCCTGGGCGCTCGAGTCAGGTCCGACGCTGACCCACGCCGAGATCATCAACAACGGCGCGGCCGTGATGACATGGAACACCGCGCTCGACCTCGCCCCCATGCTGCCCTGGGAGGAGAAGCGTGCCGATGCCATCATCCGGCGCGAACCCACCGGCACGGTGCTGGCCATCCTCACCAACAACGGCCCGACGGTACTCATCGGCATGAAGGTGGTTCCGGCACTGCTGGCCGGTTGCCCGGTGATCGTCAAGCATTCGCCCGAATCGCAGCTGAGCGCCCACATCATTGCTGAGCTCTCCCGCCAGGCAGGCTTCCCGCCCGGTGTGCTCAGCTTCCTGCCTGCCGAGACGGACGTCACCCAGTACCTGGTCAGCCACGATGGCCTCGACATGGTCTCGGTCACCGGCAGCCAGGCCATCGCGGTGGACATCGTCCAGCGCACCTCCAAGCGGCTCGCGCGCACCATCATGGAGCTCGGCGGCAAGTCGCCGGCGATCCTCGCCGAGGACGTCGACCTCGACGTGGTGGTGCCGGAACTCGCCGAGGGCGCGCAGGCGTTCAACGGCCAGGTGTGCGTGGCGCTCTCGCGCATCCTCGTGCCCCGCTCCCGCTACCAGGAGACGATCGACGCCTTCGTGAGCTACTTCTCCGGCCTCAAGCTCGGCGATCCGCTGGACCGCAGCACGGCACGGGGACCGCTGTCGGTGGCACGCGCGCTCACCCGCGTCGAAGATTTCGTCCGGGGCGCCGTCGCCGACGGCGCCAAGATCGCCTGCGGCGGCAAGCGGCCGGACGGCATCACTACCGGGTACTTCTACGAGCCGACCGTGCTCTACGACGTCACGCCGCAGATGCGGGTGGCGCGTGAGGAGGTGTTCGGGCCGGTCACGGCGCTCATCCCTTACGACACGATCGAGGAGGCCGTGGATATCGCCAACGACACTGACTACGGCCTCGCGGCCTCGGTCTACAGCGCCGACGCCGAGGTGGCGCTCGACCTGGCCCGCCGCATCCGCTCCGGCACCGTCGGCGTCAATATCGCCGGTATGTCGCTCGGCCAGCCGTTCGGCGGCGTGAAGAAGTCGGGCTGGGGCCGGGAGTGCGGTGCCGAGGGCATCCTCGAGTTCACCGACATCAAGCAGATGCTGCTCGCCGGGGGCGCGTCCTACCTCAGCTGACTCTCGCATCACAATCCGACTCGTTAACAAGGAGCAGTCAATGGGAGACCGTCTGCAAGGCAAGGTGGCCTTCATCACGGGAGCAGGCCGGGGACAGGGACGCAGCCACGCCATCCGGCTGGCTGAAGAGGGTGCCGACATTATCGCGATCGACGCCTGCACCAGCTTCGACACCGTGCCCTACGGCATGGCAAGCGAGGATGACCTGCGCGAGACGGTGAAGATGGTCGAGGCGCTCGACCGGCAGATCATCGCCGGCAAGGTCGACGTACGCGACAGCCGGGGCCTGGCCAAGGCGGTGAACGACGGCGTGGCCGCACTGGGCGGGCTGAACATCGTTGTCGCCAACGCTGCCATCTGTACGTGGCAGAAATGGGACGACACCCCGCCGCAGGTATGGCAGGACACGCTCGATATCAACCTCGTCGGTGTCTGGAACACCATGGTCGCCACCGTGCCGCACCTCATCGCCGCCGGCGGCGGTTCGATCATCGCCACCAGCTCCACCTCCGGCCTCAAGGGCACGCCCTGGCTCGGGCCCTATGTGGCCGCCAAACACGGGGTCGTCGGCATCGTGCGGATGATGGCCAACGAACTCGCCCGCCACAACATCCGCGTTAATACCGTGCACCCGACGGGGGTCAACACCCCGCTCGCCACCAACGGCTTCGAGGTGCTCAACGCGTTCATCGAAGAGGACCCGAAGATGGGCCCGATTTTCGTGAACCCGATGCCCGTGGAATTGCTCGACCCCATCGACATCAGCAACGCCGTGCTCTACCTGGCCTCGGACGAGGCCCGTTACGTCACCGGCACCCAGCTAAAGGTGGACGCGGGCAACTGCAACATCTGATCCGTCCTGGCTCGCCCGGCTTGGGCGCACCCGCGCCCAAGCCGCCGGTCTCGCCGTCAATCCGCAGTGTCACTGCGTACACCCCCGTCCATCAATTCGCCTGACCTGTGCATCCGGGCGAGCTGCCGCCCGGCCGACGGTTTCGGAGGAGAAACCATATGTACTCCAGACCTGGCAGAGCCACATCCACCCGCGTGATCGGAATGCTCACCCTCGCCGCACTCACCGGCAGTGCCCTGGCGGGCTGCTCCTCGAGCAGCGGCCAGTCCGGCGGCTCATCCGGCGGCTCGTCGAATTCGGCGAACATCGCCGCTGCCGACAAGATCATCCAGGCGGCGCTCGCGCCGCCATCGGCCATCACGCAGGCCGTGCCGCTGAGCGCCAAGCCGGGCCTTGGCTCGGTCGTGTTCCTCGACAACGGGCTGCCCGACACCGAAGTGATCGCCAACGGCACCCGCCAGGCGGCTCAGGCCGCCGGGTGGAGTTACAGCTCTATCACCTACGACGCGTCCAGCCCGTCCTCGCTGCAGCAGGGGTTCCTCAACGCCCTGTCCAGGCACCCGACCATCGTCACCGAGGCGGGCAATCCGCAGACCCAGTTCGGCGCCTCCGTCATCAGCCGGTACCAGGAGGCAGGCGTCCCCATCATCCCGACCAGCACGAGCCCCGTGACCAGGAACGAGGTGATCCCGGTGACGGATGCGAACATCCCCAACGGCTACGCCACCAACAAGGCCATGGCCGAGGTGCTCGCCGCGTGGTTCGTGAAGGACTCGAAGGGAAAGGGCAAGGCGCTGATCCCGAACATCACGGCCTACCCGACGCTGCAAGGGGTCGTCGACGGGTTCACGGACGAGGCCAGGAAGCTCTGCCCGGCCTGCACCGTGGAAACCGTGCCGATCAGCCTCTCCGAGGTGGCGGCGGGCACCGTGGTGAATACGGCCGTATCGGCCGTGCAGCGCACCGGCGCCAACTACCTCATCTTCGACAACGGCGAGTTCGGCACCGGGGCGGAGACGGCGCTCAAGACGGCGGGCCTGAACAATGTGGTCGTCGCGGGCATCTCGCCGCAGCCCAGCCAGATCGCCTCGATGCGGAACGGCGCGCACGAGGCGTGGATGAACCAGGGCTTCCAGTACGTGGGCTGGGCAACGCTCGACCTCGCGTTCCGCTTGCTGCAGAAGCTGCCGCTCACTACCAATGATGCGACGCAGCCCGTGCAGCTGATCACCACCCAGAACGCGAAGTCGGTATCGGAACAGGTGAACATCCCGATCCCGAGTAACGGGCTGGACGCCTTCAAGAGGCTGTGGAAAGTGGGCTGAGGCACATGACGGCCGCGCTCACCGTCAGCAGCCTGTCCAAGACCTTCAACGGGCGGACGGTCCTGAGCGACTTCGAGATCAGCATCGAACCCGGCGAGATCCACGCCCTCCTGGGGCAGAACGGCTCGGGCAAGTCGACGCTAATCAAGGCGCTCGCTGGCTACCACGAGCCCGATGCGGGGGCGGTCATGCAGGTGGGGGGCCGGGATCTCGATCCCGGGTCCCCGGCCTCCTCGTACCATCTCGGATGCCGTTTCGTGCACCGGGACCTGGCGCTCGTCGGCACCATGTCGGTGCAGGACAACCTCTTCCTCGCGGGCGGCTTTCCCACCCGCCTCGGCCGGGTCGACCGCAAGGCGGGCCGCCGCACGACCGCGAAGGCCCTGTCCGCGCTGGGCCTCGATCTCGACCCCGATCAGCCGGTTGCCGCCCTGCGGCCGGCGGAGCGCACCGGGGTCGCGATCGCGCGGGCCCTGCTCAGCCGCGACGGTGACCTGCCGGCCGTGGTCGTACTCGACGAGCCGACGGCCACCCTGCCCACGCACGAGGTGAACGCGTTGCTCGCCACGCTGCGGGCCACGGCGGCATCGGGGGTGGGCATCCTGTTCGTCACCCACCAGCTGGATGAGATCCGCAGCTTCGCGCAGAAGGTCACCGTTTTGCGCAACGGGTACCGCGCGGGCTGCTGGACGGTCGGCGAGATCTCGGGCGCCGACCTCGTTCGCCAGCTCGTCGGCGAGCAGCTGGCCGCCGAGCTGGACATGGCGCAGGAGCCGGCGCAGCCGCACGCGGACGGCACGGCGACCCTGTCGGTATCGGAGCTGCGGGTCGCCCGGTTGCGGGAACTCTCCCTCCACGTGCGGCCCGGCGAGATCGTCGGCCTCTACGGCCTCACCGGCTCGGGCCGCGAAGACGCGCTGACCGCGATTTACGGCGCGGTCAAGCGGGACGCGGGGTCGGTGCGCGTCGGCGGCGACGAACTGGCGGCCGGGCGCCCGGATGCCGCGATCAAGGCCGGAATCGGTTATCTGCCGCCGGATCGCAAGGCGCTCGGTGGCATGATGACTCTCTCCGCCCGCCACAATCTGACCCTGCTCAACCTGCGGCCGTTCTGGCGCCGCGGCAGCTTGCGCCGCAAGCCGGAGACCGCCGAGGCGGACACCTGGTTCGAGCGGCTTAATGTCCAGCCGCGCCATGGCGAGGAGCTGCCGCTCAGCACCTTCAGCGGGGGCAACCAGCAGAAGATCCTGCTGGCAAAGTGGCTGCGACTGAACCCCCGGGTGCTGCTGCTGGAGGAGCCGAGCCAGGGCGTGGACGTCGGCGCGAAGCTCGAGGTGCACCGGCAGATCGTCGCCGCGGCGCGCGCCGGTGCGGCCGTGGTCGTGTGCTCCTCGGAGGTTGAGGAGCTGGTGGCACTGTGTGAGCGGGTGCTCGTCATCCGCAACGGCTACGTCAGCGACGAGCTGACCGGATCGCGGGTCAACGTCACCGACATCAACCTCAGTCTCCATGCCGGACGAACGATCTCGGCGCGCGGGAAGGGCGGGTCATGAAGAGAAGAGTCCTGAACTTCGGCCTGGACCGATTCAGCGGAGTCTACCTCGGCGTGCTGTTCATCATCGTCTTCAGCCTGCTGAGCAGTCAGTTCTTCAATCTGTCCACGTTCCACGTGGTCGCCTCGACCCAATCGACGGCCGGCATCATCGCCCTAGCGCTGCTGATCCCGATGGTGTGCGATCAGTTCGACCTGTCCGTGGGTGCCAACGCCAACCTCACCGGCATGCTCGCGGTGATCCTGCAGGTCCAGGAGCACTGGCCGGTACTGCCCGCGGTCCTGATCTCGATCGGCGTGGGATTCCTCGTAGGCGTGGTGAACGGCTTCATCGTGGTGGTGCTCAAGGTGAGCTCGTTCATCGCCACTCTCGGAGTCTCGTCCATCCTGGGCGCGGTGACCATCATCTTCACGAACAACATCACGCCACCCGCGCCCGCCTCACCTGCCTGGTCCAACCTTACGCAGGTCCAGCTCGGCGGCTTCCAGACCGTGTTCTTCTACCTGATCGCGCTGGCGCTGCTGGCCTGGTGGCTGCTCGAGTTCACCCCGGCGGGCCGCTACCTGCACGCGATCGGCGGCAACAGGGAGGCGGCGCGGCTCGCGGGTATCCGGGTCAACCGCTGGTCATGGCTCGCGCTAGTGCTCGCGGGCGGAGTCTCCGGCTTCGCCGGTATCTTGTATACCTCGCTCACCGGCCCGTCGTTCACCTTCGGCGCCGGCCTCCTGCTGCCCGGCTTCGCCGCGGTATTCCTCGGTTCCACGCAGATCAGCCCGGGCCGCTTCAACGTGTGGGGTACGCTAATCGCGATCTTCGTGCTGGCCATCGGTGT
>WNGL01014193.1_pt1 | contig 18013 bp, 16 predicted proteins | sample 5400591 | NCBI WGS metagenome assembly WNGL01 (sample SAMN13153377, study PRJNA577476) | soil metagenome | isolation source: 80 cm soil or saprolite under Garry oak tree replicate 1 | place: USA:California | collected 2016-06-15 | reverse complement strand
CGAAGCCGCTCCGGAATCGACCGAACCACGTCGGAATCGATCCGCGGACGTTCCTTCGGGATCGGATGACGGGCCGCGACGCGAACCGCCTCGAGGGATGTCTTCCCGCACACCCCGCACGAGGACGTCATGTAGAAGTGACGGCTCAAGCGGTCTGAGCGAAACGCAACCTCCGGGCGCAAGACCGCGCTCACGACGTTGTATTCTTGGACGACTCCCGAGTCGGTGCAATACTCGATTCGAACGATGTCGCGCTTGCGGGCCACGATCCCCTCCGTGAGGAGGAACCCCGCAGCGAGTTCGAAGTCGTGACCGGGGGTTCGCATCGTGACCGAAAGGGAGGTCGTGCCGCGATCACCCTTCGCCCCCGCCTCGACTCGAATTTCCATCGGCTCCTCTGCGGCGAGAAGGTCGGTCTCGTCCGAGGAGCGCTCGCCCCGAACCTTCCAAACCGTTGCGCGAGTCGTCGGACCCGGGCGCTTCACGCGCTCACCCGCGCCGCCGGTGCCGCTTCGATTCGCACGAGGGCGTTGTAGTCCGGCATCTCGCAATGCGGATCGACGATCCCGCGACGGATCAAGACGTTGCCTTCCGGCCAGTAGATCTGCACGTTCCGCGGTCGGATTGGCGCGATGTGCGCGTGCCCCCGAAACGAGCCGAGGTCGTTCGAGATGAGGACTTCGTCGCCGTCGGCCACGCGGAGCGCCTTCGCATCCTCGGCGGACATGAGGACATCGCTGCGACGTGCGCCGAGCAAGAAGTCGACCTCCCCATGGATCATCGAGTTGAACTGCTTCCCGCGCCGCGTGCTGAGCAGGAATTGTCCGGGCGGGATGTCCGCGTCGGGCAAGTTGACGATCGAGAAGCGCGCTCGTCCGTCGGGCATGGGGAAGGTCCCGCCCTCGCAGAGTCGCGAACCGCCGTACTGGAACGCATCGCCTTTCGCCCGGAGCTTCTCGATTCCTTGGTAGGTCGGGATGGCCTTCGCGATCTCCTTGCGGATCGCCGGGGCGTCTTCGAAGTGGATCAGGTGCGCCGAGTCGGGGAGCGCTCGCTCCGCGAGGTCCATGAAGATCTCCCACTCCGCCCGGCTCTCGCCGATCCGACGACCCGGGATCTCCGGAGAGAAGTAGACCCGACGTTCCGTCGACGTCTCGGTGCCCCCGCCGCGCTGTTCGTACCGAGTCTGGGCGGGGAACAGCAGGACCGTCTCGGCCGGATCGACGAGCATCTGGCTCGTGAGGAGGAGATCCTGGTGGATCCGCAGCGGGATTCGTTCGAGGGCGGCTCGCACATAGTCCGGTTCCGGGAGCGTCTCGAGGAAGTTGCCACCCGCCAGGTAGAGAACGTCGAGACGGCGTTCGTGGGCCGCGTCGATCATCCCGACCGCCGTCATGCCGGCCATCGTCGGGGGCCGGAAGCCCCAGAGCTTCGCGAAGCGATCCGCGCTCTCATCGTCCACCGGGAAGCCGAGACCGTACGCCGCGGGCTGCGCTCCCATCTCGGAGCCCCCTTGGACGCCGCTGTGGCCCCGGATCGGCATGAGGCCGCACTTCGCCCGGCCGACGATCCCGCGCACGAGCCCGAGGTTCACGATCGCCTTGACGTTGTCGACGCCGAACCGATGGTGGGTGATGCCCATGCTCCAGACGAAGATCGCGGTCTTGGCCTCGTGGTACATCTTCGCGAAGTCGAACATCCGATCCTTCGAAACGCCCGACTGCCGTTCGAGCTCCTCCCAGGTTTGCGACAAGACCTCGACGCGGACCGGATAGAAGCCGGTCGTATGTTTCTCGATGAAGTCTTCGTCGACCCAGCGGTTTTCGATGAGGTGCCTCAGGACGCCATTGATGAATGCGATGTCGCCTCCCGTGTGGATCGCGAAGAACTCGTCCGCGAAGCGGGTGCCGAACAGCGCGCTTCCGGGTACGGAAGGCACCCAGTACCGTTCGAGCCCGGGCTCGCGCATCGGATTCACGACCGCGACCCGGGTGCCTTGCATCTTCGCGTAGTACAGGTACTTCATCGTCACGGGCTGGTTGTTCGGAACGTCAGATCCGAAGAAAACGATCAGATCGCTCCCGATCCAATCCGAATACGAGCACGTGGAGGCCGCGACCCCGATCGTGTCCTTGAGTCCCGTGGTGCTCGGCGAATGACACGGCCGGCTGGAGTTGTCGATGTGGTTCGTGCCGAGGAACCGCGCCGCTTTGTTCGCGACGTAATACGACTCGTTCGTCATCCCACGCGAGGTGACGAAGAACGCGAGTCGATCCGGACTCGTCGCCCGGATTCGTCGAGCCGCAAATTGCAGCGCGTCCTCCCAGGAAATCCGCCGGAAGCCGCGATCTCCGTGGTGGCGGACCATCGGGTACGGGAGACGGCCGAGTTCTCGAAGCTCCTTCGAGGACTTCGACCGCAGTGGGTCGACGTCCGCGAGGCGCCGGATGCGGAGATCGCGGAGGCCCGTGGTTCCCAGGGCACAGCCGTCGCAGACGCCATCATGGAGAATGCGCCATGTGAAGAACGGCCGGCGCTTGTTGTTCCAGGCCGACCGGAAGACTTCTCGGTAATTGTGGGGCTTCATGGAACCCAGTCCGAACGGGACCGGGCTCACGCGCCGGACGCCCTTCCGCCGCTCGCGGGAGGCCACGGTCCGAGGATGCGTAGACGGCTTATCTTTTTGTCTCCCCTCCGTGGAATCTGGCGAAAGGTAGATTGCGTCCTGTGGTGCTCCCCTCTTCGTGAAAACACCGGAATACACCGAACGGCTGAACGAGCTCGCCTCGCGACGGGAGGCGTTCGCGGTCGCCACGGTGACGAAGACAGAAGGGTCGACCCTCGCCAAGCCGGGTTTCAAGATCCTCATCTCAGGCCGCGGGGACGTTGTCCGCGGGACGCTCGGAGGCGGGTGTCCCGAAGGTCCGATCTGCGAGGTGGCCCTGCGGACGATGATCGATGGTAGCCCGAGGGTCGTGCGCGTTCATCTGGTCGACACCGCCCACGCCATCGCAGGCACGATGCAGGCCCCGAGCGAGGACGAGATCTACGTCGAAACGGACTGCGGCGGGACGCTGGAGGTCTTCGTCGAGCCCATGCTGCCAACCGAGCGGATGATCATCGTAGGGCAAGGGGGCCGCGACGACATCGAAGACGCGCTCGTGCATCAAGCGAAGGCCCTGGGCTTCGAAGTGGTCGTCGTCGATCCGTTGCCGGACCTGCGAGAGACGCCGGATGCCATCGTCAAGGCCACGGAGGTGGATCCCATCGCATTGCGAATCGGGAACCGAGATTCGGTGGTCGTCTTGACGAAAGGAGAACGGGACGTTGCGGTCCTGGAAGCGCTGTCCGGGTCGAATGCGAGGTTCGTCGGCCTCCTGGCAAGCCGACGGCGACTGAAGAAGGATGTCGAGGAGCTTGCGAGACGGGCAGTTCCTGGATCGTTCCTTTCGAGGTTGCATGCGCCGATTGGTCTCGACATTGGAGCCCGCACGCCACCGGAGCTTGCCCTCGCGATCATGGCGGATGTCCTTGCGACGAAGTACGGTCGGGACGTACCGCACAAGTCGGAGAAGGAAGACGAATCTCCGTTGGTCTCTCACCGCGCCTGAGCCGCGGAGCGAGGAGTTCCGCAAAACTATTTAGCGCGGCCTGTCGCTCGTTGCGCAGAGGAGGCGTCTCGAATCGTGGCCAAATTCGCGGCCCCGAGTCGAACGCGGCGGAGGATTTCGTGATCTCGGCAGTCGTTCTTGCGGCGGGCTCGTCGTCCCGGATGGGCGACACGAAGCCGCTCCTGCCCCTCGATGGCCGTCCTTTGCTCGAACATGTCCTCTCGGCGGTGCGCGGATCGCAGGTCGAGGACATCGTGGTCGTTCTTGGCCGTGACGCCGAGCGCGTGCGGAAAGGAGTGTCCCTCGACGGCGCTCGTTCCATCGTCAATCCCGCGTACGACGAGGGGATGAGCACCTCCCTCCGTGCGGGGATCGACGCCGCGGATCCGCGGGCAGACGGATTCCTCATCGTCCTGGGGGATCAACCGTTTGTCTCGTCGGCGACGCTGGACATGTTGATCGAGAGGCGAAGCGGATCCCGCGCGAAGATCGTCATCCCGACATTCGAGCGGCGCCGAGGCAACCCCGTCCTGTTGGACCGCTCGCTCTCGTCGGAGGTCGCCTCGATCGTCGGGGACCAAGGATGTCGTGCGATCTTCGGCAACCATCCCGACGGAATCTTGGAGGTGCCGGTCGACGACCCGGGGATTCTGATCGACCTCGACACCCCGGAGCAAATGTCGCTGGCCGAAGCCACGATCCGGGACCACCGGCCGATCGCGAACCTTCTCCGCGAGCCCGGAATCCATGTGCATACCCATGAGCCCTCGACCGCCGCACTCCCCCGTATAGCCCGAATCGACGTGTTGGCGCTCGCCCAGGAGCTTCGATCTCGGGACGAACCGTTCGTGCTCGCGACCGTCGTCCGCGTCGAGCGGCCTTCGTCCGGCCGCCCCGGTTACAAGGCAATCGTCCGACCGAGTCGGGAGCTCATCGGATGGTTGGGCGGGAGTTGCGCCCAGTCGGTGCTGGTCTCCGAATCGCTACGCGCCTTGCGGGATGGCCACCCTCGAGTGATGCGTCTCACCCCGACCGCGGGGCGGCGGCCCGCGGAAGAAGGCGTCGTCGAATACGTGATGGAGTGCGCGAGTGGCGGGACGATGGACATCTATCTGGAACCGCAAGTCTCGAAGCCCCGCCTCCTCGTCGTGGGCGACTCACCCGTTGCCGAGTCGTTGCACTCGCTCGGTCGGGTTCTCGAATATCGCGTCATCGCGGTGGCCCCGGGAACGGGCGAGGGCGCGTTCCCGAATGCGGACCAGATCCTCCGGAACCTCGACGAGATCCCCGGGATCGTGACGACGGATACCTTCGCGGTCGTCGCGACGATGGGGAAGTACGACGAATCCGCACTGATCCACCTCGCGGATTCTCTGGCCGCCTACGTCGGGCTCGTCGCAAGCCGCCGACGGGCGGCGGCGGTCTTTGCAGCGCTCGCCGAAGCCGGGATCAGCGCAGGCGCTCAAGCCCGCATCGTCAGCCCGGCCGGACTCGACTTCTCCGCGGAGACCCCCGAGGAGATTGCGGTGAGCATCCTCGCCCAAATCATCCAGGTCCGGCGGACCTCCGGCCCGCGCGACCTACCGGTCTTCGACGAAGCCGCCGTCCCCTCGGTCCACGTGGAACGGGACGTCGTCTGCGCCATGGACGTCCCGAGCGGGGCCCCGATCCGTACGACCTATGGAGGCAAGACGTACGTCTTCTGCTCCGAAGGCTGCCGCGCGCGGTTCCGGAAGGCGCCCGAGACCTTCCTCACGTAGGTCGTCCGTTGAATCGGGACGACCCTCTTCTCCCGTCTCCAGTGAATCGTTAAATAGCCTCCTCATGCTCCAAGCAGACGGAAGTCGAGACGTGCAGGAGACCCGCGGAATGGGCGACGCATCCGGTGGTTCGGTCGAGGTTTATGTGCCGTACCCTCTCCGGGTACTCACGAACGGGATCGGGAGCGTCGAGCTCCGTGCGGCCGACCTGGGACAGGCGATCGCCGAGTTGAATCGACGATTCCCCGGGCTCGCATATCGGATCCTGGACGACCAGGGTCGACTCCGGCGGTTCGTGAACGCGTTCGTCAACGATGAGCCCGTCTCCCATCTCCGTCCGGATGAGGTTCCGCTGCGCGCGGGCGATGTGGTGACGATCCTTCCTTCGGTGGCGGGGGGTTGATATGGCGGCGGTGAAAAAAGGCGATACACTCGTGCTCGTCGGGACCCGGAAAGGCTTGTTCCTTTTCCATTCGCGGGATCGGAAACGGTGGTCGTCGCGGGGTCCGTACTTCGAAGGAGACACGATCCGTCACGCGATCTTGGATCCGGACGATGGGAAGACCGTTTTCGCCGGAGTGACGAGCGAGCACTGGGGACCCGTCGTGGCTCGGAGTACGGACTTTGGTGGAAAGTGGAGCATCCCGAAGGAGGGCCCGCGATTCTCGAAAGACTCCGGAATCAGTGTGACGAAACTCTGGCAACTCCAAAAAGGGCCCGAGGACGGTCTCTACGTCGGCGTCGAACCCGCGGGACTGTTCCGGAGCGAGGACGATGGCGCCACGTGGACTTCCGTGGACGGGTTGAACTACCGCGAGGGCCGCGCGAATTGGGAGCCGGGGGGCGGCGGCCTCTGCCTCCATACGATTCTCCCCTATCCGGGAGATTCCAGGCGGATGCTCGTCGGCATTTCGGCGGCGGGGATTTTCGCGACGAAGGACGGAGGCGAGTCCTGGTCCATGTACGATGCCGGGATCCGCTGGTACGGGAAGAAGAAGGTCTACGATCGAGAGGACCTCAGCACGTGTGTCCACAAGATGGTCCGGGACCCCCAAGACCCTGCAATCGTGTATCAGCAGAACCATGCCGGTATGTACCGGCGCTCGAGGGGAGACCCGGCGTGGAAAATCATCGAGAATGGCCTACCGATTTCGAAGAGCACGAGGGGCGCCTTCGGGTTCCCGATTGCGGCACATCCCCACGATCGCGCGACCGCGTATGCGGTGCCCCTCGTGGGCGACTACAACCGCGTGACGCCGGGCGGCGCGATGGCCGTGTCTCGCACGACAGATGGCGGGAAGCGGTGGACCAAGATGACGGAGGGACTGCCGCAACGGGATGCTTGGTTCACCGTCTTGCGAGACGGACTTCGCACCGACTCGAATGATCCGGCGGGTGTGTACGTGGGCACGACGACAGGCCAGCTCTACAACTCTCGTGACGACGGCGATTCATGGCGGCTGATGGCCGACCGCCTCCCGCAAGTCCAGAGCGTCGAATCCGGCACTGTCGGCGGTCGGTGACCCAGCTCCGGCGACCTCTTCGGTTGTCGTCCGTTTCAGTGCAGTTTCGGCCTAGCCCGCCTCGAGTCTCCGTCGCGCGTTCTCGAAGAAGGCGTTCGTCTTCTTGTCGATCGTCCCCTGAAGAAGACGCGCGCCGACGCTCGCAATCGTCCCGCTCATCTGGACGTCGGCGCCCCATCGGACCGTCGTGAGGTCACGGTCCTCGGAGAGCTCAAGGGAGGCTACCAGGTCGAACGCGCTACCCATGCCCGCCCCGTGGACGGCGAGCTCGGCCCTTCCCGGCGGCGCCCGGTCTTTGATCGTCGCGATCCAAGTGAAGGTTCCCCGGATGAACGCGACGCCCGCTTTCACGGTCCCCTTGAAGTGGTCCGCATCAATCGTTTCAATCGTGTGTGGGTCATCGATACAGGTGGACAATTCCGTAGGGTTCAAGAAGAACGAGTACACCCGCTCCCGTGGAGCACGGACCGCAAACGTGCCCTCGACGCGCATGCCGGGTTCCCCACACGACCTAGGCGGCTCCCTTCTCGTGGAGGATGCTCCAGACCTTCCACGGCGTGATTGGGATGTCGATGTGCGTCACGCCTAGGTGGGACAAGGCGTCGACGACCGCGTTCACGATTGCCGCGGGCGCGCCGACCGTCGCGGACTCGCCAACTCCCTTGGCCCCCAGCGGGTGATGGGGCGAAGGCGTCGTCGTCTTCGCCGTCTCCCATTTCGGGGTCTCGACCGCGGTCGGGAGTAGGTAGTCCATGAATGATCCGCCCTGAATGTTCCCGTTCTCGTCGTACTGGATTTCCTCAAGGAGGGCCGGCGCGAGCCCCATCGTCAGGCCGCCATGGATCTGCCCTTCCACGATCATCGGGTTGATGATCGTCCCGCAATCGTCCACCGCGACGAACCGTCGGATCTTCACCTCGCCGGTGTCCTTGTCGATGTCGACCACACAGATGTAGCTCCCGAACGGGTAGGTCATGTTCGGCGGGTCGTAATAGTCGACGGCCTCGAGGCCCGGCTCCATGCCCGGCGGTAGGTTCGTGTAGGCCGCGAACGCGATCTCCTGCATCGTCTTCGCTTTGTCTGGGACGCCCTTCACTTGGAACTTGTGATCCTTCCACTCGAGGTCGGACGGACTCACCTCGAGCAGGTGGGCGGCGATCTTCTGTGCCTTGTCCCGGATCTTGCGGGCAGCGATCGCTGCGGCGGCACCACCCGTCGGGGTGCTGCGGCTCGCGTACGTGCCGAGGCCGTACGGCGCCGTGTCGGTGTCGCCCTCCTCGATGGCGATGTCGTCGGACGAGAGCCCGAGCTCTTCCGCGAGGATTTGCGCATAGGTCGTCTCATGGCCCTGTCCCTGGGACTTCGTGCCGAACCGTGCGATCGCCTTGCCCGTCGGATGGATCCGGATCTCGCACGAATCGAACATCTTCAGCCCGAGGATGTCGAATGTGTGAGAGGGGCCTGCGCCGACGATCTCCGTGAAGCTGGAGATCCCGATGCCCATGAGCTCGCCGCGCTCCCGTTTCTCGGCCTGTTCCTTGCGGAGCGCATCGTAGCCGATCAAGTCCATCGCCTTGTGGAGCGCACCGGGATAGTTCCCGCTATCGTAAGTCCAACCAAGGGCCGACTTGTACGGGAACGACTCGGGCGGAATGAAGTTCTTGAGTCGGAACTCCGCCGGATCCATGCCGATCTTGTGAGCGAGCACATCGACCATCCGCTCGATCGTGAATGCGGCCTCCGTCACGCGGAACGAGCACCGATACGCGATCCCGCCCGGCGGCTTGTTCGTATAGACGCCGTCGACTTCGACGTGGGCCTTCTCGAAGGGATACGATCCCGTGATGATGTGGAACAACCCGGCAGGGAACTTGGACGGATTCGCGGCGGCGTCGGTGTAGCCATGGTCCGCGATCGTTTTCACTCGAAGAGCAGTGAGCTTGCCGTCCTTCGTCGCGCCGATCTCGGCGTCGATGTGGTAGTCCCGGGCGAACGAGTCGGCCTGGATGTTCTCCGACCGGTCCTCGATCCATTTCACCGGATGGCCCGTCTTGAGGGCCGCAACGACGGCGATGACGTACCCGGGGTACACCGGGACCTTCCCGCCCATGGGGCGCCTGCGTCGTCATCCAGACCGTCAGCTTCCCCATCGCATCGAATGACGCGACGCAGCCACACGTCTCGATCGAAGCCACGTTGAGTCGGGGGATGTAGAGATGTTCCTTGACGACAACGTCGGAGTCCTTCAGGGCCTTGTTCGTCCCCTCGCGGTCGCCGACCTCCCAGTGCCAGATGCGATTCGTCTGCTCCTTCCGATCGGGTCGGAGGATCGGCGCGTTCGGCTCGAGGGCCTTCATTGGATCCACGACGACCGGCAGCGGCTCGTAGTCGACCTCGACGGCCGCAACCCCGTCGGCCGCCGCGTAACGGCTGTCCGCCACGACCGCCGCAACCTCCTGGGATTGATACATCACGCGCTCGACCGGCAGGACCATCTGTTTGTCCGACATGAGCGTCGGCATCCACGCGAGGTTCGCTGCCTCCAGGTCTTTCCCTCGGATCACGGCGAGGACGCCCGGGACCTTCAACGCCTTCTCGATGTTGATGTACCGAATCGTCGCATGGGCGTAGGGGCTCCGGACGATGTCCAGGTACAGCATGCCGGGGAGCTTCACATCGTCGACGTAGTTGCCCTTGCCGCGGACGAAGCGAGCGTCCTCTTTTCGCTTCACCGACTGTCCGATACCCCCATGGACGGTCATGCGCGCCCCCCTCCCGACGTGCCGTCCATCTTGTTCGCTGAGTGTTGGATTGCCTTCACGATATTCACGTATCCGGTGCACCGGCACAGGTTGCCGGAGATTGCGCGCCGGATCTGCTCCTCCGTCGGATGCGGATTCTTCTGGAGGAGGGCAACAGTACACATCATCATCCCCGGCGTGCAGAAGCCGCATTGCAGGCCGTGCTCCTCGATGAATCCCTCTTGGACCGGATGGAGTTTCCCGTCTGTCTCGAGGCCTTCGACGGTCCGGACGTCTCGGCCGTCCGCTTGCACCGCGAGGACCGTGCACGACTTGACCGCTTTCCCGTCGAGCAGCACCGTGCATGCGCCGCAATTCGTCGTGTCGCAGCCGATATGCGTGCCCGTCATGCTCAGATTCTCTCGGAGGAAATGCACGAGCAGGGTGCGCGTCTCGACCGTTGCACTGCGAGCCGTGCCATTCACTTTGACGCGGACGCTGACGAACGGCCCGGTCTCTTCGTCTACACCCGTTGGCATCTCCGCAAGGACCATCTCAGGCACCCCCTCGGGCGCGGGCGGCGGCTTGATGCAACGCCCTCAGGGCGAGGACGCGAACCATCGCGAGCTTGTAGTTCGCCGGGCCGCGCAGGTCCCCGACGGGGCTGGCGATTCCTTGCGCCAGCTCCGCGGCCTTCTCGAAGGCGGCGGCACTCGGGAGCTTCCCGATGAGGGAGCGCTCCGCCTCGACGGCCTTCAGCGCCGTCGGACCGACCGCCGTGAGAGCGAGTCCTGCGGATTCGATTGTTCCTTTCGCGTTCAAGACGAGGTTCGCGGCGACCCCGACAATCGGGAAGTCACCGACGCGCTTCTCGAGCTTCATGTAGGCGTTGCCTTGGCCCGACCTCGCCTTTGGGATCTCGATTTCGGTGAGGATCTCGTTCGACTCGAGAGCCGTGACGAAGGTGTCCTGATAGAACGCATGGGCCGGGATCGTGCGGCTCCCCTTCGGACCCTGGACGACGAAGTGGGCACCCAGCGCCAGCATGCACGCCGGCAGATCGTTCGCAGGGTCCCCATGCGAGACATTCCCTCCGACGGTCCCGAGATTCCGTACGAGCGGGTCCGCAATCTCGTGTGCCGCGTCCGAAAGAATCGGATAGCTTTTGTGAATCAGGTCCGAGTCGTTCAAGTCGTTCGTCCGGGTAATGGCCCCGATTCGGAGCGACTTGGCGTCTTCTCGGATATGTGAAAGCTCCGGGATGCGATTGATATCGATGAGGGCTTTTGGCTCGGCGAGTCGAAGCTTCATCACCGGCAGGAGGCTCTGGCCGCCGGCGAGGACTTTCGCTTCGCCTCCGAAGCGGTCGAGCAACTGGACGGCTTCATCGACAGACGAGGGCGCAAAATACTCGAAACGTGGCGGAATCATCCCCCAACCTCCTGTGCTATGGAGTAGCGCGCGGTCATCACTCGGCCGTGATAAAGGCTTTTCCCCGAAGGCGCGTCCGGACGGAAAGACGGCGGGAGGCGAGTCGTTCCGGAGCGAGTGCCGATCGGGACTCGAAGTCCGCGGGACTCAGGAGCAAATGGACATGGGGCAACGCCTCCTGCATTCCCGCCGTCGCGGGTTCGAACTCCGACTCGTGCGCGTACGGATTCACCCATACGATGAGATGGCAGAGCCGGCGGAGACGCGCCATCCCGCGTCCGAGGCGCGAAGAATCGTCGAGATCCCAGCCGTCGCTCAGCACGACAACGGTCGTCCTCCGGTGCACGAATCGTCCGTAACGCCGGAGGAAATCCTCGAGGCAGAGGCCGATTCGCGTCCCGCCTCCGGCCGGTTGCAACTCCCGGGAGATCGTCCGGGCCACGAAGGCGTACGGTCGCCCGCGGAACCGATCGGTGATTTCCTCAAGCCTCGTGCCGAACGCGAAGATCCGCGTCCGCCGGTTCCCGCGGTGCAGCGCGTGAGCAATGGAGAAAAGAGTGGCGTCGTGGTCTCTCATCGAGCCGCTGACGTCCCAAAGGATGAAGAGTTCGGCGCGATGCGCCTTGGGCCTTCGGAACCGGAATTCGATCCACTCTCCGCCCTCGCGGAGACTGTGTCGAGCCGTCCGACGGAAGTCGATGGCGCCCAGGTGGGCGTGCTCTTCGCGTCGTCCGGGCCTCGTCGCAAGGTACCGCCTCAATCGGCGGGCCCCGGTTCGAATCGCTCGGACGCGGCTCGGTTCCAGGGGCACGAGGCGATGGCCCTCGGACGGAGCCTCGGGGCTGTACAAGCCGATGCGGACGATGCCCGTCCGGTCGACGGTCATTCGCATGCCTCGGGAATCGGCGGCGGCCGGAGTGAGTCCGTCCGGAGGCGGACTGGGCGGGATCGTGACCTGCGGCGGCGCCTTCGATCCCGCGCCTTCGAAGTTGGCATTCCAATAGAGATCGAACGCTTCGGTGAGTCGCGCGATATCGTCCGGGGTCTTCGCCAGCGTAACGATACATGCCTCGAGGAACGTTTGGCGATCAAGGAGAGAAATCTGTCGCAACGCAGCCGCGCAGTCCAGCGCGGCTCCGGTTCCTACCCGGACTCCGCGGGCGCGGAGGAATGCGACGAAGCCGACGAGCCGGGGAAGGAATGCGCCCTCGATGTCGACTGCGCCGCTCATGGGGTGCCCAGGATGGAGTCCAGCCGACCGGATTGCATCGTCTGGAGATCTTGTGCGTCCTTGATGAGAAGGCCCAAGGTCTGCTCGACGATGTCTCGGTCCAGTTTTGCAGTCCGAAGGACAATCAGGGCGGAAGCCCACTCCAATGTCTCCGAGATGCCCGGTCGCTTGACGAAGTCGTCCTGCGCCCGGACTTGCTGGACGAAGCCGGTGATCTCGTTGGCGAATTGCTCCCCTAGCTCGGGCACTTTGCGTCGGAGGATCGAAATCTCTTTCTCGCGGGTCGGGTAGCCGATGTAGAGGTACAGGCAGCGTCGCTTGAGGGCGTCCGAGAGCTCTCGGGTCCGGTTCGACGTGATGACGACGCGCGGCGCGCGCTTCGCTCGGATGGTCCCAATCTCCGGAATCGTGATTTGGAAGTCGGAGAGGAACTCGAGGAGCAGGCCCTCGAACTCCTCGTCGGCCCGATCGATTTCGTCGATCAGGAGGACGGGGGGTCGTTCTCCCTCGTGCGTCAGGGCTTGGAGGAGAGGACGTTTCAGGAGGAACTCCTCGCTGAAGATCTGTCGCTCCAGCGCCTTCGGGTCCTTCCGCGCCTCCTCGATCCGAATCGTCAGGAGCTGTTTCGGATGGTTCCATTCGTACAAGGTTGCGTCCGCGTCGAGGCCTTCGTAACATTGGAGTCGGATGAGGTCCGATCCGAGGGCGGCCGCCAAGGTGCGTGCGATTTCCGTCTTCCCGCAGCCCGGTTCTCCTTCGACGAGCAAAGGCTTCTCCATCCGGAGGGCGAGGTACACGGCCATCCCGATCGAACGGTCCGCGACGTACTTCTGCCGCGCGAGTCCTTCGATGACCGCCTCCATGGTGTCCATCATCGTTTCCTTGGCCACAGGTCCCGTCCGTTTCGTCAATGGAACCGCCGTTGCGGTATTCAACGTTTGGCCGAGAGGGCTCCTTATTGTGCGAGGGGCCCATCCAGGAATCCGTGGATACGGCTCTGATGCTCGCGGGCGGATCATCCCGGCGCTTCGGTCGCCCCAAGGCCCTGGAGGTCGTCGCCGGGAAGACCATCTTGGCGCGGGCGGTCGAGGCCATCGCCCCGCTCGCCGGCGAAGTCGTGATCTCCATTGCGGAGGCACCGATGGCTGAAGCCCTGCGGCATTTCCTTCCGAGGGCGACATTCGTCACCGACCGTCGGCGCGGAAAGGGCCCGATTGAAGGACTCATGCGGGGAATCGAGGTGGCTCGCGGCGAACGGGTTCTGGTCGCGCCCTGCGACGCCCCCCTCCTTCGACCCGACTTGTATCGTCTTCTCCTTGCGTCCCTCGGGACCCACGATGCTGCGGTCCCGAAGCTCGACGTCTTCGATCCGGTCCGAGCGGTCTATCGCACCGCTGCCGTCCGTCGCATCCTCTCGGCTGCGAAGGTGGCCCTGCCCTCGCCATCTTCCCTTGTTGATCGGCTTGACGCCGTGTTCGTCCTCGAGGATCAGTTGCGCGCCGTCGATCCGGAGCTTGACTCCTTCCTGGACGTTAACGATGCGTCTGGCCTCGAGCCGGTCTTAGCTCGCCTCATATCAACTTCACATTCCGCGTGATCGGCGACACGGTCTCAACGTAACCTTTCGGTTCCGCGTTCGCCAACAGGTCGCGTAGGAGTTTCGTCCGTTCTCTCTCAGGCACTCCATCGAGGAACTTCCGTTTCTTGCCCGTCTTCTCCCACTCCCGGAATTCCTCTTGCTTCGACACGTAAAGCGACTTCACCGTGTTCTGGACGAATTGCGTCCCGCCCACGCCGAGCTTGTCGGCGTCGTAGTCGCGCTGCACGAACTCGATGAAGAACCATTCGTCGTCGAAGAGCTCGCGGGTGAAGGACTGGAGCAGAGGCCCGAACGAGTCCTTGTCTTTGTAGATCGGAGTCAGGAACTCGGCGCCCTTCGATTCGAGGTACGACTTCAGCTTCTCGATGTCGGTCGTTCGGAGGGCGAGGTGCTGCATGTACGTCTGCGCGTCTTTCTGCGGCTTCCCCGCGAAACCGTAGGCGAAAGGCGCCTGCGCATGGGAGACTTCGTTCGGCGCGCTCATCCCGAGCACCACCGCGAGCCGCTCGCCGGTCAGGGGATTCAGGCACGCGAACGTCGCCATCGCAGTCTTCTCTTCGCCGACCCGTTCCGTCTCATATACGGGCGAGTATCCGCTGTTCAGCAGGAAGTCCCGCAGCGCTCGGTACGTATTGGTATCTCGACACAGGACCGTCTTGTGGTCCACTTTGAGTTTCAGGAACGCGGGAAGTGCTGCGATGCGCTCACCGTCTGTGAATCGAAACCGGGGACGATAACCCTTTCGGAGCCGGATGCAAGACTTACCGAGGCGGAACCGTCTCACTCGAACGGAGACGAAACCTTCCATCTTAGTGGGCGAACTCGCGGGTCAGTATCTTGTTCTCAGGGTGCTGGCGGACAAGCGAAACATCTCGGGCGGGAGATTGTCACTCAACCGAATGTCCGGGATCTTGACGACGTCCAGGAGCCTGCTCGGAAGGACGCCGGCTTGCTCCTCTCACACGTCCTTTCACGTCGGTATGTCGTACCAGTCACGCATGGCCTCTCCCTCCGCTCGCATACAGATCCAGGATCGGCGAATTTGGGGGAGGAGCGCGGACGGGTGCAGTCCAGACTTGAACGTGTCACTTTTCGGCCAATTGGACTTGACAGTGACATTAAAATCTTGAACCGCGATTACTGATCTTCCGTGGGAGGGTCCACGCGGACTTCGAGAACGCGAATCGCGCTCTCGTCGTTGCATCCGGAGAGTGGAAGGGGTGGCGATAGAGCAGGGATTGAGCACGAGTTCGGGGATGCGGGCAAAGCCTTTTGCCGTCTGGGTCATCGCGGGCGGACTGGTCTTCGCGGCGATCGTGACGTTTGCCGTTGCCGTTCTGTATCTCATTCAGAATGGGGCGAGCGACGGGGTATTCTTCTCCTACCTAATCTTCGCGATCGTTCCCTTGGTCTTCGCGGTCTTCGCGTGGCGGGAGAAGCGCTGGGCGTACATCGCGGCCGCGGTCGTTTGCATCCTGTTCCTGATCCTGTATGTCGCATTCTCTTTCAATTCTCTCTTGAATCCGGCCGATAACGCTTTTGCCCTTTTGGCAGCCCTCGTCCCGACCTTCGCCCTCGTGACCGTGTTCGGCATCCTGGCTTTTCGGTCCGCGAAATTAGGCCTCCGCCAGAAGACGTACCTCGCGTCCGTGCGGTCGACGGGCGGGCTCCTGACATTGGCCGTCGTCGGTTTCGTGATTGGAATGCTCGTCGCAGGAACGATCGGCTCCAGCGTCATCCTGAGAAACACGGCGGGCACCGCCGCGGACATCAGCATCGTCCCGAACGCCATGAGCGCCGCGATCCCTTACAGCCCCGCGACGTTCACCGTCGCCGTCGGCCGCACGGTCACGTGGATTAACCTGGACAGGACTGCCCACACGGTGACCAGCACCGTCGCAGGCCAATTCGACTCCGGCGCGATCAGCACAGGACAAACGTGGACCTGGATCTTTACCCAAACGGGGACGTATGACTACTACTGCACGTATCATCCCATGATGACGGGCACAATCATCGTGCAGTAGGGCCGACGCCAATGGGGACCCCGAACAGGATGCGACTTTCCGAATCTCGGAGATGGCACCGCGCTTACGCAGGAACTCGCAACTCCAATGAACCCAGCTAACGCTAGCAGCAATCCGCTTGCGAGAGTCCCAAAGTACGCTTGGGGGCTTGCCGTTGTGGGCGGGCTGATTTGGGTATTGCTCGGTCTTCTGATTTTGTTCCTTCCCGGGGACCCGGGAAATCGAATCTTCTTCACGGGTGACCCCTCCAGCTATTCCACTGAGGCTTCAAACGATTTGATTTATTCCGCGCGCGTCGTAGGTGTCACTCTCCTGACGGCAGGGCTTCTGCTGTCGGCCATCGGCCTCACCGCCTTCAAAGGAGGAGAGAAGTGGGCGTGGTATGGTACCGCAACACCCCTAATCACGTTGTTATTCAGCGTCTACCTTGCAGCGACGGGAGAGAGGGGCTCCGCAGTCAACGTATTCATTCAGTTCCTCACTTTATGGGTCGTGCAAGCCTTGGCGCTGCTGCTCTCAATCCGGAGTTTCTTCCCCGCGAAACCCGTCGCCGTTATCGTAGCCCTGTAGCTTCGACGCTCAAGTAGACCGTAAAGGCGCGGGCAAGTCTCGTCCTCACGGATGGTTGCTGAGAGCGTGAATCGATCTTCTGAACCCACTCGGCCGCGGATCGACCCGAATTCCCCACACGGAGTGGGGTCAGCTCCATGAATGGGTCAGTCCGGAGTCGACCCACGAAAGGGGCCATCTCAGGCAGTCGCAATGGAGTTCTCGAGGACCCCGATTCCCTCGATCTCGATTTCGATGCGATCCCCGGGCTTGAGGTAGCGAGCGCGGTCGCCTCGCTCCAGCTCGCATCCTCCGGGGATCGTCCCGCTGCCCCACACTTCACCCGCGTGGATCGGCTGGAATCGGGAGAGGAACTCGAGCATCTCCGGGAACGACCAGAGGGCTCGCTGGCCTTCGCGGACCCACGGGTTCTCGTGGACGAGAGTGCGGTATCGATCGCGCAGCCGTTCCTCGTTGTTCACGCGCACGACGATCGCTTGGTCCCGCAGTTCTCCGAACTCGTCGCGGGTCACGATGCACGGCCCGAGGGCGTTCGCCCAATCCTTCCCCGGAGCCGGCCCCATGCCGGTGCGGCTTGCCGTCGCTTGGAGGTCCCGGGCCGAGAAATCGTTGAAGATCGTGACGCCGAAGAGATGGGCATTGGCCTTCGCCGCGTCAATGTCCCGCCCGCCCTCCCCGAGGACGAAGCCGATTTCCGCCTCGTAATCCATCTTCGCCGAAGGCACGAGCCGCGGCGTCCGTCCGTCGAACGTCTCGAAGCGCATCGGAGGGATGGCCTCCTTTGTCCCTACGACGTTCAATGGATTGCCGTTGTAGTACGCGGGTAGCGCGTCCCACTCCGGCGGAATCTGTGCCCACGCGGCCGCCCGCGTGCGAGCGACATGGGCCCGAAACGCGAGGAAGTCTCGCAGCAGCCGCGGAGCAATCGGCGAATGGATCCGCACGTCGCCCGGTCGAAACGCCCACAGGGGGGCGTCGGACTCGATCTTCTCGGCCTCGGAGAGCACTCGGAGCGCCCGGTCCCACACGTCGCCCGTCAACTCGGGACACGCATCGATGAACGCGAGCGTGTCCGCCGGGATGGCGGAATCCACCGCGGCGAGGTCGACGATTTTCTCCCAGTGGTCCCACCGGCCGAGGACAGCGCCCAGGCGGGGTGGCCCTCCCGCCGTCGAAAATCGCACGAGCCTCATGCAAGCCTCCGCGCGCCTCGGAACCCGATTCGAATCCGAACCTGCAGAAGGACCACGGTCTCACCTCGATTCAGGCGGAGGGGGATTCCCAGCCTTCGCCCGCCGGTTGGGCTCGCGGGACGTTCTCGGACCAGCTCAGGACGTACGCCGGATCGCGGTACGCGAAGCCTTGGGTCGTGATCCGCATGGTCTCGAAGTACGTGTCGAGCATGACCGCGAGGCGCGCCTGCACCTTCCCCCGGGCCGCGAGGGAGCGTTGGGCCGCGTTCCCCTGGGGACTGTGCGGCGTCGACCCGGGGTGGAAGGTGAACGAGCCTTCCTCGATA
>WNGL01009999.1_pt1 | contig 18029 bp, 18 predicted proteins | sample 5400591 | NCBI WGS metagenome assembly WNGL01 (sample SAMN13153377, study PRJNA577476) | soil metagenome | isolation source: 80 cm soil or saprolite under Garry oak tree replicate 1 | place: USA:California | collected 2016-06-15 | reverse complement strand
ATCTGTGAGCCGAAGTAATCGAACAGCACCTGCGGCACGAACTCGCGCTGCGGCAAGTTGGCAATGTCCTGTGTCGTTGATGCTTCCAACAACAGCAACAGGCCCGCCACCCAGCCTTCGGACACCGTGTAGAGCTGTTTTTGCAAGGACCGTGACCAACCCGCTCCTTTCCTGAGACTGATAAGACGGTCCGATTCTTCCGCCGTGAGCTTAAGCCGATCCCAACCGATGTGTTCTAGGAGGTCGTTGGCCTGTAAGCGCGCAAACGCCGCGGGTGGATCGCTCCGGCTCAGAACAAAGATGTTGCCGCCTGCGGGGACCTGTGCGATCGCCTCACAGACGGCTGCATGGAACGCGGCATCCGGGGGGACCTCCTGATAATTGTCGAATACCAAGAGCGGCGGCGTCTTCAAGCGACCGAAAAGTTCTTGAAAGAACAGCCGGAAAAAGGCGTTCAGGTTAGGTAGATACTCGGGCGCTAATTGCGGCAGCGGTTTGCGGCTACGCGGCGCGGCCTTCTTTACCGCCAGCGCTAAATAATAAAAAAGTGTGGCGACGTCGGCGTCGCCTTCATCCACTTGGTACCAGAGGTTTTTGAGCTTGCGTTGATCGAGATAGCTGCTGACCAGGGTGGTCTTGCCGGCCCCGGGCGGCGCCGTGATCCAGATGACCGGGTGTTTGCGTGCCCCATCCAATTGACGAAATAGGCGCGTACGCGCCAACACCCGCGTGGGTTGCGGGCGCGTAATTTTAGCGGGAAGAGGCATCAATCCAGCTCATTTTCTGTCCTACGGATGGGAAAATCAATCCGGCTGGCGTCGTAGCGCAAACGACCTGGGAGGCTGCATGGAACGCAAACGCGTCAATTCGAGCAAGATCCGCGCGGTCGGCTACGACCCCAAGTCGCAGATCCTGGAGATCGAGTTCAGCGACGGCAGGGTCAATCAGTACCGCGGGGTCTCGCCCGAAGTGCACCGCCAGTTCATGGCCGCGCCCTCGCCGACGAGCTTCTTCGAAGACAAGATCGACGAGAGCTTTCCCTCGACGCGGCTGAAGTAGCGCGTATGCGGGGATATACAAGGGGCATAACCCCCTTGCTCGATACCTCCTCTATAATGCGCGTTTCTCGAGCGAAGCCATCATGGAAGCCGAACGCATCAATCAAATCGCCTCGACGCTCGCCGGCCTGAACACGCGGTCGGGGGAGCTGCGGAGGTATCTTTGACTTCGAGGGCAAGCAGGCGCGTCTCGCCACGGTAGCGAGGGAGCTCGAGAAGCCGGACGTCTGGTCCGATCCCAAGCGCGCCCAGGAGCTGGGGCGCGAAAAGAAACAGCTCGAGAACATCGTCCGCGTGCTCGCCGGCCTCGAGGGCCAGCTCCGCGATGCGCGCGAGCTGTTCCAGCTCGCGCGCTCCGAGAACGACGACGCGACGCTTGCCGCGATCGAGACCGACGTCGCGCAGGCCGGGAAGACCGTGGCGGATCTCGAGTTTCGCCGCATGTTCTCCGATCCCCTGGATCCGAACAACTGCTTCATGGACATCCAGTCGGGCTCCGGCGGCACCGAGGCGCAGGATTGGGCGCAGATGCTGGAGCGCATGTACGCCAAGTACTGCGACCGCAAGGGCTACCGCATGGAGGTGCTCGAGGAGTCCCCGGGCGAGGTCGCCGGCATCAAGAGCGCCTCGCTCAAGATCAGCGGCAGCTACGCGTACGGGCACCTGCGCACCGAGAACGGCGTGCACCGCCTGGTGCGCAAGTCGCCTTTCGATTCGAACGCGCGCCGCCACACTTCCTTCGCGAGCGTTTTCGTCTATCCCGAGGTGGACGAGAACATCCAGGTGGAAGTGAATCCCGCCGATCTGCGCATCGACACCTACCGCGCATCCGGCGCGGGCGGTCAGCACGTCAACAAGACCGACTCGGCGGTGCGCATCACGCATTTGCCCACGGGCATCGTGGTACAGTGCCAAAATGATCGCTCGCAGCACCGCAACCGCGCGGAAGCCATGGCGATGCTGAAATCGCGCCTCTACGAGCTGGAACTGCGCAAGCTCCAGGCCGACCGCGACAAGCTCGAGTCCACCAAGACCGACATCGAGTGGGGGCACCAGATCCGCAGCTACGTGCTCGACCAGTCGCGCATCAAGGATCTGCGTACCGGGGTTGAAAAAGGCGACACGCAGAGGGTGCTCGACGGCGACCTCGACGATTTCATTTCCGCGAGCCTGAAGAAGGGCACGTAGCCGCGGTCATGTCCGATCAGCCGGTTCCGCAGGACGAAAACCAGATCATCGCGGAGCGGCGCGCCAAGCTCGCCGAGCTGAGAAAGCGCGGCACCGCCTTCCCGAACGATTTTCGCCGCGAGCATCTCGCGGCCGACCTGCACAGTGCGTGGGACGGAAAATCGAACGAGGAAATCGAGCCGAAGCGGCTTGTGGTCGCGGTAGCCGGCCGCATGATGCTCAAGCGCATCATGGGGAAGGCGAGCTTCGCCACGGTGCAGGACATGAGCGGCCGCATCCAGCTCTACGTCACCCGCGACGGCGTCGGCGAGGCTGCGTACGAGGCCTTCAAGCATTACGACCTCGGCGACATCCTCGGCGCGAAAGGAAGCTTGTTCAAGACTAAGACCGGCGAGCTTTCGGTGAAAGTGAAGGACCTGCGCCTGCTCGTGAAGGCGCTGCGGCCGCTGCCGGAGAAATTCCACGGGCTCGCCGACAAGGAGCAGAGGTACCGCCAGCGCTACGTGGACCTCATCATGAGCGAGGAAGCGCGCGCCGTGTTCCAGGCGCGCAGCCGCATCGTGCAGGTGATCCGGGATTTCATGACGGGCAAGGGTTTCCTCGAGGTCGAGACGCCGATGATGCAGCCTATCCCGGGCGGCGCGAACGCGAAGCCGTTCAAGACGCATCACAACGCGCTCGGCATGGACCTCTTCCTGCGCGTCGCGCCCGAGCTCTATCTCAAGCGCCTGGTGGTGGGTGGATTCGAAAAGGTGTTCGAGATCAACCGGAACTTCAGGAACGAAGGCATCTCGACGCGGCACAACCCCGAATTCACCATGCTCGAGTTCTACGAGGCCTACCGCGACTACCGCTACCTCATGGACTTCACCGAGGAAATGCTGCGCGACCTCGCCCGGAAAGTGCTCGGAACCTTGCCGCTGAGCTACGGCGGGCACGCGATCGAGTTGGGAAAGCCGTTTGAGCGCCTCACGATCGACCAAACACTCCGAAAATACGCCCCCGAGTATGCGAAGATCGCTGACCCCAAGGTGCTGGCATCCACGCTCGGCCTCAAGGGAGTGAAAGCGAATCCCCAATCGAGCATCGCGGTGCTGAAGTTGCAGGCGTTCGAAACCCTAGAGGACAAGCTGATCCAGCCGACTTTCATCGTCGATTACCCGGCGGAGGTATCACCTCTCGCGAAACGCAGCGACAAGAACCCTGCCGTCGCCGACCGCTTCGAGCTCTACATCGGCGGGCGCGAGATCGCGAACGGCTTCTCCGAGCTGAACGATCCCGAAGACCAGGCGGCGCGTTTCGAGGAGCAGGCCAGGGCGAAGGCTGCGGGCGACGAGGAGTCCATGTATTACGACGCCGATTACATCCGTGCCCTCGAGTACGGCATGCCGCCCGCGGCAGGCGAAGGTGTCGGAATCGACCGCTTGGTCATGCTATTCACCGATAGCCCCAGCATCCGCGACGTGCTGCTGTTTCCCCACCTACGCCAGGAGACCTGAAGCTCCTGCAACGCCGAAACACTCTGTTACATCAACCGTCTGGCGCCTCGTGCGTTATTGCGGGTAAGCTTGACACCCTGCAACAGGAGGCCTCCATGGAAGCGCAAGCCGCACGTCAGACCCATCCTCTCGTCATCATCGCCGCGATCGCGATCACGCTGTTCAGCCTCGTCGGAATCGGAGCCGTTCTCGGCTGGATCCCGACTTCGGTCGGGAACCCGGGCGCCGCGAGCACGCCCGTCGCCCAGGCGCCGGAACAGCCCGCGGCACAGCCCGAAGAGGCGAAGCCCGCCGAGCATAGGCCGGCGGTGAAGCCGAGGCCGGTGGCAAGATCCGAGCCGCCGCACGTGGCCGCCCGCGCGGCCGTTCCGCCTCCTCCGCCTGTCGTCGTGGCTGCGATCTGCCGCGAGTGCGCCGTGGTCGAGGAGGTGCGCGAAGTCGAGAAAGCCGGTACCGGGTCAGGCGCCGGGGCGGTCGGCGGCGCGGTGGTCGGCGGCGTCATCGGCCACCAGGTCGGCGGCGGACGAGGTAAGGACGTCGCAACGATCCTTGGCGCCCTCGGCGGCGGCCTGGCCGGAAACCAGATCGAGAAAAACGCGAAAAAGACCATGGAGTACCAGATCATCATCCGCTACGAGGACGGTACCAAGGGCCTGTTCACTCAGGCCACGCCGCCGAGCTGGCGCAGCGGCGACAAGGTGAAGGTCATCAACGGGGTGATCCAGGGACGCAGCTGAACGAACACTAGGCGATAAAACGCGGGCGAGCGCCCGCGTTTTTTTTGAGAGCGTTCCGCAAAAGGCGGGCCGCGGAATAAAATCGCGGTATGACCGGACTGGCGATCGCCCTGGTGCTGGGCGCCGCGCTCATCCACGCGAGCTGGAACTATCTTCTGAAGAAAAGCGGCGGAGGGATCGGTTTCGTCTGGGCGTTCGCCGCGCTGTCTTCGCTGCTCTACGCGCCGCTCGCGGTCGGCGTGGTCATCGTCCAGCATTTCGAGTTCACGATCGAGGCGCTCGCCTTTCTTTTCGCGAGCGCGGTGCTTCACACCGCCTACTACCTGCTCCTCGACCGGGGCTACCGGCACGGCGACCTCTCGCTCGTCTATCCGCTCGCCCGGGCGACGGGCCCTTTCCTCACGATTCTGGTCGCCGTCGCCATGCTCGGCGAGCGGCCCGGAACCGTGGCCCTGTGCGGTGCGGCACTCGTGGTCGGGGGAGCTTTCTTTCTCGCGGCGAGCCCCGCCAAGCTGCGCGAGGCGGGCGCCTCGCGCGGAATCGCGTTCGCCCTCCTCACCGGCTGCATGATCGCGTCGTATACGGTCGTCGACAAGCAGGCCGTGAGCGCCGTGCTGATTCCTCCCCTGCTCCAGGACTGGGGCGCCAACCTCGGCAGGGTGATCGTGATGGCTCCGCTCGCGCTCAGGCGCCGCGGAGAGGTGAGTGCCGCCTGGACGCTGCAGAGGAAGGCCGTGATCCTGGTCGCCCTGCTGTGCCCGCTCTCGTATATCCTCGTGCTGACCGCCATGGTGTTCACCCCGGTCAGCTATGTCGCGCCGGCGCGCGAGATCAGCATCCTGTTCGGCGCGTTGATGGGAGCCCACTGGCTCCGGGAAGGCGACGTCCCGCGCCGCGTCGCCGCGGCTGCCGCGATGGCGCTGGGTGTGGTCGCCCTCGCGATCGGCTAGAGTAAGCCCGCACTATGGAAGACTCCTTCGCCTCCGCCGTCGTGATCCTGCTGCTCGTGACCGATCCTATCGGCAACATCCCCTTGTTCGTCTCTCTGCTGCGGCACGTCGCTCCGAAACGCCGCGTCCGCGTGATCGTGCGCGAGTGCGCGATCGCGCTCGCCGTGCTGCTGATATGCGTGCCCTTCGGCGGCTCTCTCCTCGAGCTCTTCGGATTGTCGGAGCGTTCGCTCAACCTCGCCGGCGGCGTCATCCTGTTCCTGATCGCGCTGCGCATGATCTTTCACGGCCCCGAGGGAATTTTCGGAGAAACGGCTTCGGGCGAGCCGTTCATCGTGCCGCTTGCGATTCCCTCCATAGCCGGGCCAGCTGCAATCGCCACCGTGATCCTGCTCGTATCGCGCGCGCCGCAGCGCATGCCGGAGTGGCTGCTCGCAGTGACCGTGGCGATCGCGGTTAGTCTGGTGGTTCTGGTCTTCGCCGAGCGCATCAGCAGGTGGGTGGGCAAAGGGGTGCTCGCCGCCTTCGAGCGGCTGATGGGATTGCTGCTGACGGCGATCGCGGTGGAGATGCTATTGCGCGGGATCGAGGGTTTCGTTCGTCAGCTGCAATCCGGCTAGGACTGTCCTTCGACTCAAGCGGGAATCGCGCTGCGGATCGCGGGCAGCATGCGCGTGACCGCTTCGCGGCCTTCCGTGATCGCGATTTGCGCCCGGTGGTAATCGAGCAGGCCCAGATTGCCGAGGCGCGGCGTCAGCAGAACGTCGGGAGGGTCGCCGGCGAGGCGGCTGCGGGCGATCCGCAGCTGCATGATGTTGATCGAGCCCATGAGCGTCTCGAGCAGGGCGGGCGGATCCGGCTCAGCCTGCTTCTCCCCGGTCCGGTTGAACCGGGGCAGGACCCTGCTCATGAAGCCGCGGGGGCCGGTCCGCGTCGGCGCCCGATCATCGTCGCCCACGTAGCGCCCGACGAGGTCGGACCCGAGATCGACCGCCAGGACGATATCCGCCCCCATCGCGCGGCACAAAGAGATCGGGATCGGATTGACGACGCTCCCATCGACAAGGTAGCGATCGTCGTACGGTACCGGACGAAACAGGCCCGGCACGGCTATCGAAGCGCCGATTGCGACCGACACCTTGCCCTCGCGCAACCAGATCTCCTGTCCGGAGTGCAGATCGGTGGCAACCGCGGCAAACTGTATGGGCAGCTCGGAGAACTCGCACTCGACGAACTGCTCGCGAAAGACTTCGTTCACGCGCTCGCCCTTGATGAGCCCGCCGCGCAGGCCGAAGTCCGCGAGCTTGAGCACGCGCTTCCAGTCGAGCGCGAGCGCCCAAGCCTCCAGCTGGTCGAGCCGGCCCGCCGAAAACGCGGCTCCGACGAACGCTCCTACCGAGCATCCCGCGATGAGATCGGGCCTGATGCCCGCCTCGGTGAGGGCGCGCAGGACACCGATATGCGCCCAGCCGCGCGCCGAGCCCGCGCCGAGCACGAATCCGATCTTGGGTTTTCGCGGCACGTCTTTAGCCCTCGGGCCTCCCTCACATCCGCTCGAAAATCGCCGCGATCCCCTGCCCGCCGCCGATGCACATCGTGACCAGCGCGTAGCGCTTGCCGGTGCCCTTGACGGTGAGGATGCAGCCGGTTGCGCCAATGGGGTGACCCAACGCGACCGCTCCGCCGTTGGGATTCACTTTCGCCGGATCGAGCCCGAGATCGCGCGTCACCGCCATCGCCTGGACCGCGAAGGCCTCGTTCGATTCGATCACGTCCATGTCGGCGGGCTTGAGACCCGCCTTCTCGAAGACGCGCTTCACCGCGGGGATCGGCCCCAGGCCCATCAGCTGAGGCTCCACGCCGGCGTGCGAGTAGGCCACGAGACGCGCGAGCGGCTTCGCGCCCTGCCTCTGCGCAGCGGCCTTCTCCATCAGCACCACCGCCGCCGCGGCGTCGTTGATGCCGGAGGCGTTCCCCGCCGTGACGGTACCGTCCTTCTTGAACACGGTTTTCAACTTTTGCAGATCCGCAAGCGTCGCGTCCTTGCGCACGTGCTCGTCGGTGTCGAACTGAGCCAGACCCTTCTTCGATTTCACTTCGACCGGGACGATCTGGCTTCTGAAGTGCCCGGCATCCATGGCCTTCGCCGCCCGCCGGTGACTCTCGAGGGCAAACGCGTCCTGCTCCTCGCGGCCGATGCGATATTTCGCCGCAATGTTCTCCGCGGTCACTCCCATGTGGCCGTGACCGAAAGGATCGTGGAGCGCCGCGGTCATCGCGTCGATCAGCTGGGAATCCCCCATGCGCTGGCCCCAGCGCGCCGCGGGCATGAAGTACGCCGCACGGCTCATGCTCTCGGCGCCCGCGCCGATTGCGACGTCCGTGTCGCCGAGCGAGATGTGCTGAGCCGCCGAGACGATCGCCTGCAGCCCGCTGCCGCACAGGCGATTGACCGTCAGGCAGGGTGTACCGACCGGGAGTCCTCCTTCGATCGCGGCGACGCGCGAGAAATACATGTCCTTCGCCTCGCCGTGGATCACGCTGCCGAATACCACGTGCCCGACCGTCGCCGGGTCGATCTTCGCGCGCGAAACCGCTTCCTTCACGCTGATTGCGCCGAGCTTGGTCGGCGCGACGTCCTTGAGCGACCCGCCGTAGCCGCCGATCGCGGTGCGAACGCCGCTCACCACCACTACTTCACGCTGGGCCATGAAAATCTCCTATGTCATGCGGCGCGGCGGTGGCCTGCGGGTTCGCTCGCCCAAAGGTCGTGGGCATCCGAGCGCGTCACCTTCACCTGCGTCCAATCTCCCGGCTTGAGTTTCGGCCCGTCCTCGATGTGCACCACGCCGTCGATTTCCGGCGCGTCGGCGGCGGAGCGCCCCACGGCTCTTCCCGCCTTCGATTCGTCAACCAATACTTTGATGGTCTTTCCGAGCTTGCGCTTCAGACGCCGCGCGCTGATTTTCTCCTGCAGGTGCATGAGCCGCTCACGGCGTTCTTCGCGCACTTCGTTCGAAAGCGCGCCCGGCAGTTCGTTCGCCTTCGCGCCTTGCACCGGCGAATACGCAAAACAGCCGACGCGATCGAGCTCGGCTGCCTCGAGAAAATCGAGCAGTTCCCGGAACTCGTCTTCGGTCTCGCCCGGGAAGCCGGCGATGAAGGTGCTGCGGATGGTGACGTCCGGGCAGATCGTGCGCCAGGCGCGGATGCGCGCGAGGTTGTCCTCCCCGCCTGCAGGACGCTTCATGAGTTTCAGGATCCGCGGGCTCGCGTGCTGAAACGGAACGTCGATGTAGGGAAGGACCTTGCCTTCGGCCATGAGCGGGATCACTTCGTCCACGTGGGGATAGGGATAAACGTAGTGGAGCCGCACCCACACACCCAATTCTCCGAGGGCCGCCGCCAGATCGGCCATGCGCGCCTTGAGCGGCCGCCCGCCCCAGAAACCGGTGCGGTACTTGAGATCTACGCCGTAGGCGCTCGTGTCCTGAGAAATCACCAGCAGCTCCTTGACGCCCGCTTTCACCAAGTTTTCCGCCTCTCGCATCACCTCGCCGATCGGCCGGCTCACCAGATCTCCTCGCAGGGAGGGGATGATGCAGAACGTGCAGCGGTGATTGCAGCCTTCGGAGATCTTCAGGTAGGCGTAGTGCCGCGGAGTGAGCTTGATGCCCTGGGGGGGCACCAAGTCGGTGAAGGGGTCATGAGGCCTGGGCAGATGCTCGTGCACCGCCGTCATGACCTCCTCGAGCGCGTGCGGGCCGGTGACGGCAAGGACTTTCGGGTGGGTCCGCCGCACGACGTCGCCCTTGGCGCCCAAACAGCCGGTGACGATCACCCGGCCGTTTTCCTCGAGCGCTTCGCCGATCGCATCCAGCGATTCCTGCATCGCCGACTCGATGAACCCGCAGGTGTTGACGACGACGAGATCCGCGCGGTCGTACGAAGGCGAGATCGCGTAGCCCTCGGCGCGCAGGCGCGTGAGAATGCCTTCGGAATCGACCAGAGCCTTGGGACAGCCGAGCGAGACGAACCCGACCTTCGGTGCCGCGGCCATGCTTTAGATTAAACCTTGCGCCACGGTGTGAAAGATTTCAGGACTTTTTCTCCTCGCCGGGCGTCTTATTGTCGCCCGGCGACGGCTGCGCGCCGGCCGGTTGCGCGCCGAATCCCGGGACTCCGTGGAATCCCGGGAAAGGGAAGCCGGGGAACATGTTGCGCGTCTGGTTCTGCAGCTGCTCCTGCATCTGCTGGAACACGTTGCGGCTCTGCTCCATGTACGCCGAGATCAGGCTCTGCATCGCCGGGCCCTGGAAGCTCATGAACTGCTTCCAAAGCTCTTCGTTGAGCTTGGTGGGTTCTCCATAGAGCTTCTGAGACTGCTCGCGCATGCTCTTCTGGATTTCGCCGAACAACTGCATGTTGCGCTCGAGGTACGCCCCGAGCATGCCCTGCATGGCGTTCCCGTAGGAGCGGATGAACTGGGTGAGAACGTCCGAGGAAAACATCGGCGCTCCGGCGGCTTCTTCCTCCAGTATGATCTGCAGCAGGATGGATCGCGTCAGGTCTTCTCCGGTCTTCGCGTCCACCACCTGGAATTCCTCGCCGCCCATCACGAGCTTCTTTACGTCGGCGAGCGTGATGTACACGCTGGTCTTGGTATCGTAGAGCCGGCGGTTGGGGTACTTCTTGATCAGTCGGGGGGGTTCAGACATCGGGCCCTTGCCTCATCGTGTCGCACGCGTGTTGCGGTGCCACATGATACTGGAGATTGCCGCTCGGTTCCATCCAGTCGACCCTCCAGCCCGCCTACGCCATGTGCTGCCCGCCGTTGATGGCGATGTTCGCGCCGTTGACGAACGCGGCCTCCTCCGAACAGAGGTAGATGATCAGCCCGGCGATTTCTTCAGGCTTTCCGAGCCGTCCGATCGGAATCTGCGGCAGGATTTTCGAGTCGAGAATCTCCTTCGGAATCGCCGTCACCATCTTCGTCCCGATGTAGCCCGGCGAGATGGTATTGACGGTCACACCCTTCTTCGCCACCTCCAGCGCGAGCGACTTGGTGAAGCCGTGCATGCCGGCCTTCGCTGCAGCGTAGTTGGTCTGGCCGAACGCGCCCTTCGAGCCGTTCACCGAGGACACGTTGATGACGCGGCCCCAGCCGCGATCCACCATTCCGTCGCAGACCTGCTTCGTCATGTTGAATACGGAATCGAGATTGGTGTGCAGGACCGCGTCCCAGTCGCCCTTGGTCATTTTCCTGAAGGTCATGTCGCGGGTGATTCCGGCATTGTTGACGAGGATGTCGACGTGGCCGAGGTCCTGGGTCACGTTCTCGACGCAGGCCTTGCAGGATTCGAATTCAGCGACGTTGCAGGCATAGGTGCGGAAATCGTAACCGCGCGACCTCATCTCCGCGGCCCAATGGCCGACTGTCTTGTTCGAGGGAGAATAGGTCACGGCTACGCGGTATCCGGCATCCGCCATCTTCGTGCTGATCGTCTCCCCCAGCCCGCCCATGCCTCCCGTGATCAGCGCTAGCCTCGTTGCCATCATTCCTCCCTACCTCGATGCCGTCCCGATTATGCCTCTGGATTATTGCACCGTTCGGATCGGAGTCAAACCATGTGCAGTCCGCCGTTTATAGAAATGTTCGCGCCCGTGATGTAGCCGGCCTCCTCGGAAGCGAGGTAGGCGACGAGGCTCGCGATCTCCTCGGGCTGCGCGAACCGCCCCATGGGAATCTGCTCGACGATCGATTGCAGGATCTCCGGTTTCATCGCCCGCACCATGTCCGTCTCGACGTAGCCGGGCGACACCGTGTTCACGGTGACGCCTTTTTTCACCACTTCTTGCGCGAGCGCCTTGGAGAATCCGTGCATGCCTGCTTTCGCGGCCGAGTAGTTGGTCTGACCGAACTGGCCTTTCAGCGCGTTGACCGAGGAGATGTTGATGATGCGTCCCCAGCCGCGCTCCATCATTCCCTCGATCACCTGCCGCGTGACGTTGAAGACGCTGTTCAAGTTGGTGTTGATCACCGCGTACCAGTCGGCGGGCGACATGCGCTTGAACACGCCGTCGCGCGTAATGCCCGCATTGTTGACGAGGATATCCACCGGACCTATCACCGAGCCGACCTGATAGAACATGTCTGCGCAGGACTCGTAGTCGTCGACGTCTCCTTCGGCAGCGTGGACTTGGAGGCCTTCGCCGCGCATCTTTGCAAGCCACTCGTCCTTCTTTTCGTAACCGGGCAAGCAGCCCGCAACGACCCGCGCGCCGTTTCGCACGAGGCGCCGGCACACCGCGGAGCCGATTCCGCCCATGCCGCCGCTCACGAACGCGATGCGCTGCTTGAGGGGAGGCACGGATTCCCGTACCGGCTCCGAGCCGGAGTTTGCGGCTGCCCGTTTCTCTGCTGCCGCCGTCGTCATGGGTCGATCTCTCCCCGGAAAATCATTTCCTTTGATACTCATACGATCCGGTGCTTGACATAGCGCCCGGGCGCGGGCTCTATGAGTTTGAATTTCGCATTGCCCAGCCGCGCGCGCGCTTTGACTCGCTCACCGCCGAAACCCTCGAGCCACGCGCTCCAGTCGGTCCACCAGCTTCCGGGCCTTTCCTTTCCGGCCGCTAGCCACTCTTCAGGGTCCGCAGCCAGGGCGCCAGTCCAGTGGCTGCGCTTGTTCTTTGAGGCGGGATTGACGATCCCGGCGACGTGTCCGCTCGCCCCGAGCACGAAGCACATCTCGCCCCCAAGCAGCTGGGTCGTGCTGTATGCGGTGCGCCAAGGCACGATGTGGTCCTCGCGCGTGGCGAGCACATAGGCCGGAACGGTGATCTTCCCGAGATCCACCGGCACTCCCAGAACCACCGTCCTTCCCGGCTCGCGCAGGCCGTTCTCGAGATAGGTGTTGCGCGCGTACCAGCAGTACATCGGTCCGGGGAGATTGGTGGAATCGGCGTTCCAGTAGAGCAGGTCGAAGGCATCGGGCGATTTGCCCTTCAGATAATTGTTGACGACGTATGACCAAACGAGGTCATTCGCGCGGAGCGCCGAGAACACGAGCGCGAGATCGCGACCGGGCATGATGCCGCCCCCGCCGATCGCGGCCTCGCGCGCCGCGACGCTCGCCTCGTCGATAAAAAGCCCGATGTCGCCGGTGCCAGAGAAATCGAGCATCGAAGCGAGGAAAGTCGCGCTCTCTACGCGATTGTCGCCCTTCGCGGCCATGACCGCGAGCGCGGCGCCGAGCATCGTGCCACCGACGCAGAAACCGAGCGCGTTGACCTTTTCGGCGGCGCAGATCGCGCTCGCCACTTCGAGCGCTTTGAGCACGCCTCTTTCAATGTAATCGTCCCAGGTGAGATGACCGAGCTCCTCGGTGATATTCCGCCACGACACCATGAACACCGGATGGCCCTGCTCCACCACGTAGCGCACCAGGGAATTTTCCGGCCGAAGATCCAGGATGTAATACTTGTTGATGCAGGGCGGAAACATCACGAGCGGTCGCTTGAATACGCTCGGCGTGACCGGCTTGTACTGAATCAGCTGGATCAGCTCGTTCTCGAAAACCACCGCTCCTTCGGTGACCGCGAGATTCTTGCCGACCTCGAAAACGGACTCGTCAGTGGTCGAAATGCGCCCCCTGTGCACGTCCTCGAGGAACCGGCGAATTCCCTGGGTAAGACTTTCGCCGTTCGTCTCGAGCGCGAGCTTGAGTGCGTCCGGGTTGGTCGCGGCGAAATTCGCCGGGCTCATTGCATCGCAAAACTGGCGCGCGATGAAACGCAGGCGCTCTTTTGCGCGCGGCTCCGCTTCGAGCGCTTCGATCCAATCCGACAGAAAGCGCGAATTGATGAGGTAGCTCTGGCGCAAGTAATCGGACCAGGGATTGCGTTGCCATTCCGCGGAGGAAAAGCGCCGATCGCCGCGATCGGGCGGTGCTATCGGTGTGGCATCGCGCCCGGCCTCACGGGTAAGCGCCGACTGCCACAGCGCGGCGTGCAGCTGGAAGTAGCGCGCTTGAAGGGCCGCGAACTTGGCGGAGTCAACGCCTACCGACTCCAGCGAACGTGCAAATTCGGAATCGGGCGGGACACCCAGCGAGCCGAGGAAATTCTGCACCAGGGCCTGAGCAGCAGATGTGAATTGCTCGGCCGAAGAGAACGTTGGGTTCACCACGCAGCTTTTCGCTGAAAACCTTGAAATATCCGATAAGGCGACAGGATATTGCGCCGCACAATGGACGAAGTCAAGGCAGGACGGCCCGATAGGGTAGATACTGAGTTAACTAGGGGAGAGGGACCACATGGGCCACAAGGGGACCGTGCACCTTGCGCAGACACTTGCCAACCGCTCGAAGGCGGCCCTCGAGGAAGCAGTGCTCCTCATCGCCGAGCAGCTCGGCTTCCGCTACTTCATGTTCTGCGGCCGCTTCTCCCAGCTGCGCGGCGCGACGCACGAAGTCCGGTTCGATAATTTTCCGGTTCACTGGCACCGATACTGCGCCGACCGAGGCAGGGATCTCCTGCCCGGTCCGCTGCGCCGTCTCGCCCTACAGGAGGTTACCCCTTTGCCCTGGAGAAAGATCGCTGCGCGGCATGGCAAGGCCTTCGCCAAGGCGAGCGAATTCGGGCTCGCCACGGGGGTTTCCTGCTCCGTCCACGGACCTCGAGGGCAGTGGAGCCTCACCACCTTCGCGTTGGCCCGCGGCGGCTCCGCGGCGGAGCGCCGAATCTTCGCAACACTGCCGGATTGCCAGCTCGTCGCGTGCGCCATTCACTACGCGGCGGCGCGCATTGCCCGGCGCGGCGTCGACCGGGTTGGGCCGCCGCGAGAGCTCGACGGCGCTCGCAACCGGCTTCTCAGCGACCGCGAGAGCCAATGTTTGATCGCGTCGGCGCGCGGCAAAACGACTTCTGAAATCGGCCAGGCTCTGCAGATTTCCGAGCGCACCGTCGCGTTCCACCTCTCGAATGTGCGGCGCAAGCTCGGCGCCGCCAACTCCCGCCACGCCGTCACGAAAGCGTTCTCGCTCAAGCTAATCGCTGCGGGTTAGTAGCGCCAATACTGCGTTTCAGGAGCGAGATAGAGCTTCAAGACTAGGAGAACACCTGCGCGGCTTTCGCGTCCTCCCAATAGAGCCGCGCGGGGTTGTCCACCAGGATCCGTTTTCTGAGCCCCTCGTCCGGGACGACCTTCGCGAAGAAGTCGACCAGCTCGCCGTCGTTCGGCATGGTCTTCACGTTGGGATGAGGAAAGTCGGTTCCCCACAGCACGCGCTCCGGGGCCGACTCGAGCAGCGCCGCCGCGAACGGCATCGCGTCGTGAAACGGCTTTCCGGCCGCTGACACGCGCTCCGGTCCACTCAATTTCACCCAGGCGAGCTCGTAATCCATCAAATCGAGCAACGCGCGAAAAGGCTTCTGATCGATACCGAGCTGCGCCTGAGCGCGCCCCATGTGGTCGATCACGAACGGCACGCGCAAGCGGCGGAACATTTCTGCGTGAACCCCGATGTCTTCCGCGTCGAAATGCAGCACCGCGTGCCAGGCGAGCGGCTCGATCATGGCGAGCGTGCGCTCGAACACGCGCGGATCCGGTGCGCCACCCAGGTGCCGCACGAAATTGAAGCGCACACCGCGAACTCCGCCCGCGTGCAATGCCTCAAGCTCGGCGGCGGTTACGTCATCCCCGACCATCGCCACCCCGCGCCAGGCACCGCCCGGCTCGAACTTCCGGGACCAAGCGATGGCATCTAGCATCGCGCGGTTGTCCGTGCCGTGGCAGCTCGCCTGCACGAGCACCGCGCGTGAAAGCCCGAGATGCTCGTGCAGCGCACGCAGCTTCTCCTTCGGGGAGTCGGGCGGCGTGTAGCGGCGCTCGGGCGCGTAGGGAAACTTTGCCGCCGGGCCGAATATGTGGCAGTGGGCGTCGCAAGCGCCAGGCGGCGGAACGTACTTCGGCTTGACGGGATTCGGGTCGGGGCCGGCAATGAACCTGGTCATCGGCGCGGCGGCTATTGCTTCTCGATTTTCGCACGCTCGATGACGGCTTTCCACTTGGCGATTTCGGAGACGAGCAGCTCGCGCAGCCCCTCGGGTGTGCTGCCTCGCGCGTCAATGCCAAGTCCCCGCAGCCGCAGCTTTACATCCGATGAGGTGACCGCTGCGTTGATTTCGAGGTTGAGTCTGTCGACGATCGCTCTGGAGGTTCTCGCCGGCGCGGCGACGCCGTTCCACGAGGCCGCCTGGTAACCTCGTACGCCGCTCTCGGCAACTGTCGGCACGTTCGGTAGCTCCGAGAAGCGTTTGTCGGAGGTCACGGCCAACGCCCTGAGCGCGCCACCTTTTATCTGCGGCAATACCGGCGCGAGGATTTCGAAGGCGACCGCGACGTCATTGCTCTTTAGCGCGGTGATCACCGCTGGGGTCGCCTTGAACGGGACCACCTGCGCGTCGATTCCGGACATTGACTTGAACAGTTCGGCGGCGAGATTCTGTGTGCTGCCGATGTTGATTGTGCCGATGTTGAGCTTGTTGGGATTGGCTCTTGCCAACGCAATCAGTTCATCCACCGAACCGATCTTCGAATCCGAGTTCACCACCATCACAAGTTCAAAAAATCCGACCGTGGATATCGGCGCAAAGTCGTTCAACGTGTCGTAGGGCAGCGACTTGAACAGCGATGCGCTCACCGCATTGCCATTGGTGATGAAAAGAAGCGTATAGCCGTCCGGCTGCGCCTTGGCGACCGCTTCGGAGGCAACTATCCCCCCGGCGCTCGGGCGGTTCTCGACGATGAGTTGCTGCCCCATGCCCTCGCCTATTTTTTGCGAGAGGACTCGAGCCGTGATGTCGGCCACGCCCCCGGGCGCAAACGGCACCAGGATTCTTACGGGACGCGCTGGATAGCCTTGCGCGGAGGCGGTAGTCGTTAAGGCGGCAAGCGCGGCGGCGCAAATCCATTTCATCCGGGCAAGGCCTCGTGCGGAGAGAGGAATGTCTCGAGACGGTCGGGGCGGCGAGATTCGAACTCGCGACCACCTGCACCCCATGCGCACGTGGTTTCCCCCAAAAACAGTAGCTTAACTGTTTTCTTCTAAGCGAAGTATCCCGGAACATCCCTAGAACCGGCGCGGTTTCCCGGGAATTGCTTAGAAGGATTCACCTGCTCGCCATGAGTCCAGATCCGCTTGGCCGTGGCCGACCGTCTTGCGGCTGGTATCGACCAAAGTGGACATTCAACGGCGCCCGCCCGGCCTATACTGGGGTGCCATCAGGAGGTGCATCATGACGATGAAATTCAAGGTGAGCCGCGCCGACATGTGGTCGGCAACAATCGAAGACCAACCGGGCGGAGCCGCCCGCGTGCTGGACCCCGTCGCGAAGGCCGGGGCGAATTTCGAGTTCGCGTTCGCGCGTCGGACGCCCGAGCTGCCCGGCAAAGGGCTTCTGTTCGTCCTGCCCGTCAAAGGGGCGAAGGTGCTTCAAGCGGCCCAAGCTGCGGGCCTTGCCAAGGCCGAGGGCATCCACACGGTCAGAGTGGAGGGCGCGGACAAGCCCGGCACTTCGGCGGCGATCGTGCGGGCGCTGGCGAACGCTGGGATCAGTTTCCGGGCGTTCTCGGCGACCGCGGTCGGGCGGAAGTTTGCAGGCTTTCTTGCGCTTGACTCGGCCGAGGATGCGGTGCGGGCGGCCAGTGTGCTGAGAAAGCTCTAGGCCGCGCCGGGCGATGCCGGTTCGGGGGAAATCTTGTGGCAGCGACCTGCGTACGATGGAATCAAGGGTACTCTGGGCAATGGGCAGGCCTTTGGGACGCTGAGCGTCGGCAATGGAGTCGTGTTTATCGGGTATCAGGACGGAAAGGGAACCATGGTCGCCCTAGATGCCGAGTCTGGAAGGAAGCTCTTCGAGTTTCATAACCAGATCACGCTCGCCGACGGCTCCGTGATGCGGACGGGCAGTGCCGAAGGCGGACCTCAGGTCGTTGGTAACATGGTCTATTGGGGTGTCGGCGCGGAGAGCGCAGGTTTGTTTACAAATAGGGACGGGGTTAACATCAACGCGGGAAGCCGCATTTTTGGATTCGAATTGATGCACGATCGCGAGGAAAGCTCCGAAGATCGCGAGGAAAGGTCTGAATAACCACGCTCGACGGAGCAACTACTTGATTTGATGGTCGGGGCGGCGAGATTCGAACTCGCGACCACCTGCACCCCATTTAGCAATATGATTTAACGGACTTTTTTATCAACCAGTTACGTCCTACCGTCCGCTGCAATTTGCTTAACGATGCTCAATAACGCTCAACCCATGGACACAAAATTGACGCACCAGTTTTCCCCGCGATCGCGTGCCAAAGGATACGTGACCTAGACATTTTCTTACCTAACCGCTTGATGTACTGGCGCGCCCAGCAGGATTTGAACCCTCGACCCCCTGGTTCGTAGGTGATCCGCTGAGCGCAGCGTATTGATTGCAGTATAACGCGGCGCCGCCCGTTCCTCGCATTTTGCGCCGTTTTGTACGCGTTTGGGCAGTTGAGTCGCCAAAAGTCCCCAGCGCGAGGGCGAGCTAGCAGTCGTC
>WNGL01002499.1_pt1 | contig 18030 bp, 15 predicted proteins | sample 5400591 | NCBI WGS metagenome assembly WNGL01 (sample SAMN13153377, study PRJNA577476) | soil metagenome | isolation source: 80 cm soil or saprolite under Garry oak tree replicate 1 | place: USA:California | collected 2016-06-15 | reverse complement strand
ATGTAGCGGCCGGCCGTGGCTACGCAACGATGCGTGTAGCGGCGGTGCAACTGACGGACCGCCCCTTGCACTTCCTGCCGGCCTGCATATTTTTCCGATGCAATGAATATTAATGCATCCGTGCCCGTGGGCGTGCTCGGGGCCTCCGGGTATGTCGGGCGGGAGTTGTTGCGGCTCCTCGCCGGGCATCCGGGGGCCTCGGTCGTCTTCGCGACGGCTGAGGCGGCCGCTGGCGAGCGGCTCGAGGGCCGGCGCTTGGTCAAGGTCGAGGACGCGCCGCTCGCTCGCGCCGAGGTCGTGCTGTCGGCCCTGCCGCATGGGGTCTCGGGGCGCTTCGTGCACGAGGCGCGGGCGGCCGGCAAGCGAGCGGTCGACCTGTCCGCCGACTTGCGGCTCTCGCCCGAGGCGGTGTACGGGCTGACCGAGGTGACCCGGCCCCGCGTGGCCGGGGCCGAGCTGGTTGCGAACCCCGGCTGCTATCCCACGGCCGCGCTGCTCGCGCTGATCCCGTTGGCGCAGCGCGGGCTGATCGACCCCGAGCGCGAGGTCGTGATCGACGCGGCCTCGGGCGTCACGGGAGCGGGCCGGAACCCCAAGCGCGAGCTGCTGTTCGGCGAAGTGGCGGAGGACTTCCGCGCCTACGCCGTCGGCAACGAGCATCGCCACCTGCCCGAGCTCAAGGCCGCGCTGGGCCGGGAGAGCGGTTTCGTTGGAGACGTCGTATTCACGCCGCACCTGCTCCCCGTGAAGCGGGGGATTCTCGAGACGATCCACGTGCCGCTGACCCGCCTGCTCGACCAGGCGACGGCCGAGGGGATCTACGAGACCGTGTACGCCGACGAGCCGTGCGTGCAGGTGATGCACGGCGCGCTGCCATCCCTCAAGGATGTGGTATACCGCAACCGCGTGGCGCTCGGCGTCGCCGCCGTGGCAAACGTGCGCCGCCCGCGCCTCACCGTGATCGCCGCGATCGACAATCTGGTCAAGGGCGCGGCAGGGCAGGCGATCCAGAACATGAACGTGATGCTGGGGCTGCCCGAGACGTTGGGCCTGACGTGCTGAAAACCCGGGTCGTGAAGATCGGCGGCAATGACCTCGATCGTCCCGAGTGGCTCGCGACCTGCGCGCGCGCCCTCAAGCCGCTCGAGCCCCTGGTCGTCGTGCATGGCGGCGGGCAGGCGGTGAGCGCGCTGTCGCGCCGCCTCGACCTGCCGGTCGAGAGGCGGGGTGGCGTGCGCGTCACCACAGCCGCGGTGGCCGAGGTGGTCGAGCTGGTGCTGGCGGGGCCCGCCAACCGTCTGGTGGTGGCGGCGCTGCGCGAGGCGGGGCTCGACGCCATCGGCCTGTCGGGCGTGGACGGCGGACTCCTCACGGCGCGGCCGGCGGGGGGGGCGGGGGGGGCCGGGGGCCTCGGTCATGTCGGCGAGATCGCAGCCGTCCGGGCGTCGCTGCTCGAGAGTCTGCTGCTCGCGGGTCTCACCCCGGTGATCGCGCCCGTGGCCCCGGGTCCGGAGGGCGGGCTGCCCTTCAACGTGAATGCGGACGCGGCGGCGGCGGCTGTCGCCGCAGCGCTGGGCGCCGCGGAGCTGCTGTTCATCTCCGACGTCCCCGGCGTGCAGCTGGACGGCGTCGTCCAGCCCTCGCTCGCGGCGGGCGAGATCGAGACGCTCATCGAGCTGGGCGCGGCGACCGACGGCATGGCCGTGAAGCTCCGGGCCGCCGCGGCGGCGCTCCGCGACGGCGTGCGCGCCGTCCGGATCGGTGACGTGCGCCTGCTCGGGCATCCGTCCGCCGGCACCTGCATCGTCGCTGCTGCCGTCCAGCCGGCGTGACGACCGCGACGGCGGCGGCCGACTCGGCCCTGCTTGGCGTGTATGCCCGCGTCGGCCCCTTGTTCGTGCGGGGGGAGGGCGTGGAGCTGATCGCCGAAGACGGCCGGCGCTACCTGGACTTCGTGGCCGGCATCGCGGTGAACGCGCTCGGCTACAACCATCCCGTCGTCCGCGACGCGATCGAGCAGGCGCTCGCGAGCGGGCTCATTCACGTCTCGAACCTCTATCGCACCGAGCCGGGCGAGCGGCTCGCGGCGGAGCTGGTGGCCCGCTCCTTTGCCGACCGCGCGTTCTTCTGCAACTCGGGCGCCGAAGCGAACGAGGCGGCCTTCAAGTTCGCGCGCAAGTGGTCGGGCAAGACCGAGATCGTCGCGTGCACCGGCTCCTTCCACGGGCGCCTCTTCGCCTCGCTCGCCGCCACGGATCGGCCAGAGTACCGCAAGCCCTTCGAGCCGCTTGTTCCGGGCGTCCGCATCGTGCCGCGGGAAGATTGGGCGGCGGTCGATCACGCCGTGTCGGCGTCTCGGACGGCGGCCGTGATCGTCGAGCCCGTGCAGGGCGAAGGGGGTGTGCGCTCGGTCGATCCCGAGTGGCTGGGATTCGTGCGGGAGCTGTGCGCCGGTCGCGGCGTCGCGTTGATCTTCGACGAGGTGCAGTGCGGCTTGGGGCGCACCGGGACGCTGTTCGCTTACGAAGGGGTGGACGTGGTCCCCGACATGTTGACCCTCGCCAAGCCGCTCGCCGGCGGGCTGCCGATGGGCGCGGTGCTCGCGACGGACGCGATCGCGGCGGCGTTGAAGCCGGGCGATCACGCGACGACGTTCGGCGGTGGGCCGTTCGTCGCGAGCGTGGCGCTCGCCGTCGTGCGCACGATCGCCGAGCCGAGCTTCCTCGCCGCCGTGCGGCACAAGGGCGAGTGGCTCGGGTCGTCCCTGGCCCGTCTCGCCGCCGGCCGGGCGCGGGTGGGCGACGTCCGTGGGCGCGGCCTGATCTGGGGCATCGAGCTGACGGAGCCCGCGGCCCCCTTCGTTGCGGCGGCGCGGGAGCACGGCCTGCTTGTCACCACGGCCGGGCCGAACGTGATCCGCGTGGTGCCGCCGCTCGTCGTCACGCGGGAAGAACTCGAGCGCGGGGTCGCGATTCTCGACGAGGTGCTCGCGTGACCGCCCTTCCCATCCACCGCGGGGAGAGGGGAGCGGGGAGAGGTTCGCTCCCTGCATCGGGGAGTACCTCTCCCCTCTCCCTTCTCCCGGGGGTGGTGGTAAGGGGGGCGGTCCTCGCCGATGTGCCGCAGCTCGAGGCCCTCATGGCGCCCTACGTCGCGACGGGGGACCTTTTGCCGCGCAGCAACTACGACCTGTGCCGGCATATCAAGGAGTACGTCGTTGCGGAGGTGCCGCCCTCGGACGGCGGTATCGTCGGGTGCGGCTCGCTCAAAGTCTATTCACAGACGCTGGCCGAGGTCGCGGGCCTGGCCGTCCGGGCCGAGTGGCAGGGCGCCGGGGTAGGGCGGGCGCTGCTCGAGGCGCTCGTCGCCGAAGCGCGGCTGCAGGGGCTCGCCGAGGTGCTTGCCCTCACCCGCAAGCCCACGTTCTTCCAAAAGCTCGGCTTCGTCGCCGCCGAGCGGGAGCATTTCCCGCTCAAGGTGTGGGCGGACTGCGCGCGGTGCCCGCGACAAAACTGTTGTGACGAGATTGCAGTAGTGCTGCGGTTGTAGGATGGGCAACGACTGGACGCACAGACGCGTAGTGGTGAACCGTACGAGGGGCCAGGAGAGCTTGTCCTGGCCCCTTGTCGCTATTCTCCGCTGTGCGTCTGTGTGTCTAGCTCTTGCCCCTCCAGCCTCCTGTTGACACGTTCCTGTACTTTCGGAGAAATTCCCCCACGCCGGTATTCCTCAAGGAAGGTCGCATGGCCAGGGTCATCTTCTGGGACGTCGACACCCAGTACGACTTCATGCACGCCGACGGCAAGCTGTACGTGCCTGACGCCGAGCACATCATCGGCAATCTGAAGCGCCTCACCGACTACGCGCACACCCACGGGATCCGGGTCATCGCGAGCGCCGACGACCACGTCGCCGGCCACCCGGAGATCTCCGACACGCCGGACTGGAAGAACACGTTCCCACCGCACTGCATGCGCGGCACGCCGGGACAGAAGAAGATTCCTGAAACGGCGCTCAGGGACCCCCTGGTGATCGAGCCCGCCCCGACCGACCCCGGGGCGCTCGCCGGGCGGGTACGCGCGCACAAGGGGGACATCCTGTTCCACAAGCACCGCTTCGACGTCTTCACGAACGACAACGTGCGGACGGTGCTCGACGTGCTCGCGCCCGACGACATCGTGCTGTACGGCGTCGCGACGGACGTGTGTGACAAGGCGGCCGTGGAGGGGTTGCTCGAGCGGCTCCCGCACACCCGGCTGTTCGTCGTGACGGACGCCGTGAAGGGCATCGACAAGGATATCTCGGAACAGCTGCTCAAGGAGTGGGGTGAGGAGGGGGTGCGTCTCGTGAGGACGACGGAGGTCGTGGAAGAGGGGCTCGTCGATGATCTCGCCCGCACCACGACATGACCGCGCCCGCCCCCGCCCCCGCCCCCCTCACGCCGCCTGTCTTTGGGCGGTTTTTTCTCCCCGGCCCCACCGACGTCCACCCTGAAGTCCTGGCCGCGATGCAGCGCCCGATGATCGGGCATCGCTCGAGCGCCATGGAGCAGCTGCTCGCGGGGATGCAACCGCGGCTGGCCCGCCTGTTCCGCACCACCCGCACCGTCCTCGTCGGCACCGCGTCGGCGACGGGCTTCATGGAATTGGCGGTGCGGAACGGCGTGCGCCGGCGCGCGCTGTCGCTCGTGAACGGCTCGTTCAGCGAGCGGTTCGCGAACCTGGTGCGCGCCTGCGGCAAGGAATGCGTCCGGCTCGACGTGCCACTGGGCTGCGCCATCGAGCCGGACATGCTGCGCGACGCGCTGCGCCGCACGCCCGTGGACGCCGTCACGCTCGTGCATTCGGAGACCTCGACCGGGGTGCTGCAGGACGTGGAGGCGCTCGCGGCCGTCGTGCGGGAGTTCGACGATGTGCTGCTGCTCGTCGACGCGGTGACGTCGGTCGCCGGTTCCCCGGTCGAGCCCGACCGCTGGGCGCTCGATTTCGTCCTGACCGGCTCGCAGAAAGCCCTCGCGCTGCCGCCGGGGCTCGCGCTGGGCGTCGCGTCGGAGCGGATGCTCGAGCGCGCGAAGACGCTCCCCGCCCGGGGGCTGTACTTCGACCTCGTGAGCTTCACGGAGGCGACCACCAAGCACCAGCCGACCAACACGCCGGCGATCTCGCTGCTCTTCGCGCTCGAGGCCCAGCTCGGCCGCATCGACCGCGAGGGCGGGGTGGAGGCGCGCTGGCGCCGGCACGATGCGATGCGCCGCCGCGTGGAGGCCTGGAGCGAGCAGCGCGGCGTCGCCTACCTGCCGCGCGAGGGGCGCCGCAGCTGGACCGTCTCCTGCCTCAAGCTGCCGGACGGGACGAGCGCCAAGCGAATCGTCAGCGGGTTGAAGGACGCGGGGTGGACCATCGGCTCGGGGTACGGCCCGTTGAAGGACTCGACCATCCGAATCGGCCACATGGGCGACCATACCGTCGGGGCCGTGGAGCAGCTGCTGGCCCTGCTCGACGGCCTGCTGTCGTGACGCACCGTGTGGTGATCGCGGACCGGGTGGCCGAGACGGGGTTGCAACTCCTCGCCGCGACGCCGGAGATCGAGGTGGCGAACTGCGCCGGCAAGCCGCGCGAGGAGCTCGAGCGCGCGCTCGCGGGCGCGGCCGCCCTGGTGGTGCGGAGCGAGACCCGGGTGACGGCGGATTTGCTCACGCGCGCGCCGCAGTTGCGGGTGATCGCGCGGGCCGGCACGGGGGTCGACAACATCGACGTGCACGCGGCCACGCGCCGCGGCGTCGCGGTGATGAACGCGCCGGGCGCGAATACGGTAAGCGCTGCGGAGCACGCGATGGGCCTGCTGCTCGCGCTGGTCCGGCACATCCCCTGGGCGGCGGAGGCGATGCGTCGCGGGGAGTGGGACCGCAAGCGGTTCGAGGGCCGGGAGCTGCGTGGCAAGACGATGGGGGTCGTGGGGCTGGGGCGGATCGGCGGGCACGTGGCCCAGCTCGCCCGTGCCTTCGGGATGCAAGTGCTCGGGCACGATCCGTACCTGTCGCCCGAGCGGGCGGCGGAGCTGCAGGTGAAGCTCCTGCCGCTCGACCAGTTGCTGCGCCAGGCCGACGTCGTGACGCTCCACGTCGCGCATACCGAGCAGACGCATCATCTCATCAACGCCGCGCGGCTGAAGCTCATGAAGCCAACCGCCGTGCTGGTGAACACGGCGCGCGGCGAGCTGGTGGACGAGGCGGCGCTCGCGGACGCGATCCGCGACCAGCGCATCGGCGGCGCGGCGATCGACGTGTTCGCGGTCGAGCCGCTCCCCGCCGACGCGCCGCTGCGCAAGCTCGAACGCGTCATCCTGACGCCGCACCTCGCCGCCTCCACCGCCGAGGCGCAGGAGCGGGTGAGCGTCGAGATCTGCGGCGCCGTGCGCGACGCCCTGCTCGGAGGCGACCTCTCCTTCGCGATCAACGTGCCGGGGATCTCGGGCGAGCTGCTGCGCCGCCTCGGGCCGCTGCTCGATCTGGCGCGGCGGCTCGGGCGGCTCGCACTCGCGCTCGTGGACGGGCCGGTGTCGGCCCTGGAGGTGGACTACGGCGGACGGGACGAGGCGGCGCCGCGGCCGGTGCTGATGGCGGCCGTCGAAGGCTTGCTCTCGGCGATGAACGTGGAGCCGGTGAGTCTCGTGAACGCGTTGCTCATCGCGGAGGAGCGGGGCATCCGGCACGCGCGCCGGACCGGCGCTCCGGAGCCGGGCTTCGAGACCACCGTGGGAGTGTCGCTCGAGACCCCGCGCGGCCGCGCGCGCGTCGCGGGTGCCCTCGTCGGCAACAGCCATGGGCGCGTGATCCGCATCGACGATTACCACGTGGACGTGGCGCCCGAAGGGTGGATGCTGGTGATCCGGAACCGCGACGTGCCGGGCGTCATCGGACGCGTGGGCACGCTGCTCGGCGGGGCGGGGATCAACATCGGTAGCTACCACCAGGCCCGGCGCGCGGCCCCGGGCGACGACGCCCTCGCCGCGATCACGGTCGATCAGGCGCTCACGAACGGTGTGCTGGAGCAGCTGGGGCGCGCGCCGGACGTGCTGGACGTCCGGCTGGCGTACTTCGGGGACTAGCCGAGGACGCGACCGAGTGCCTAATCCGCCGCCTGTCGCTGGGGTGGTGGCGCGTCGTCGGCGAGCAGGCGGAACGACTTCACTGCCCCGGTGAGGCGGTCGGACGCTTCCGCCAGATGGTTCGCCGACGACGCGATCTCCTCCGTCGACGCGCTCTGTTGCTCGCTTGAGGCGGCGATTTCCTCCGCCGACGCGACCAGGTTCTCCGTGCCTTGCGCCACCGAGGTGAGCCGCGCGCTGATCTCCTCCACCAGCGTACGCATCTCTCCCGCCATCTTCGCGATCTCGCGGCTCCAGACGTCGCTCGCCTGGGCCTCCGCGGTGACCGTGGACAGGCCTTGCGCGGCCGTCTGGGCCGCGGCGCGAGCCGTGCCCGCCCCTTCGGCGAGCTGCGCCAGCCGATCGCGAGTGGCCTGGACCCGCGCCAGCACTCCCCGCACCGTATCGGCGGTGTCGCCGGCGGCGGCCGCCGCGACCGAGGCGAGCTTGCGCACCTCGTCCGCGACCACCGCGAAGCCGCGCCCCTGGGGGCCGGCGCGCGCCGCCTCGACCGCCGCGTTGAGCGCCAGCATGTTCGTCTGCGTCGCCACCGCCTTGGCCTGGGCGACGAACTTCTGAATGTCGGCCGAGGCGCGGGCCAGCGCATCGGCCTCCTCCGCGCCGCGATGCACTTCCTCGGCGAGCTTGGCGAGCTGCGCCATGCTCTGATCGAGCACGTCCTTGTTGCGGCGCGCGATCTCCGCCACGGCGGTGTTGCGGCGCACGGAGTCCTCGGCACCCGCGGCGAGCACGGTCGCGATCTGCAGGATCTTCGCCGCGTCGTCGGCCGCGGCGCGCACCAACTGGGCCTGCTCGGCCGCCCGCTTGGTGAGGTCCTGGCAGGTGGCGGACATCTCCTCCGTGGACGCGCTCATTTCCTCGGTCGAGGCCGAGATCTCCGTGGCCATCGCGGCAGCCTCGTCCGCCGCCGTACGGATCGCGCCCACGAGCCGCCGCAGCGCCACGACCATCGTCTGCACGGACGACAGCAGGCCGCCGATCTCGCGGGTGACGGTCTCGCCGGCCGTGCCGGTCACCGTCAGGTCCCCGCTCGCGACGCGGGCCGCGACATCGCCTGCCGTGCGCACCGGTGTTGCGACGCGGGCGTTGAGCCAGCGCCCCAGCCACAACATCATCAGCACGGCGAGCGCGAAGAGGACGACGGCGCCGAGCCACACGTATCGCTGCGCCACCCGGGCGGTGGCGTAGGCGACGACGGTGGGCACGCGGAAGAGCACCCAGTAGTACGCCTCGTTCGCCGGGAAGCGCCCCCGCGCCGCCGGCACCGACACGACGAGCTCGGGGCCGCGCGCTGTTGGGAAGACGGCTCGCTGGGGCCGGTCGGGGTTGTAGAGCGTCCTGTCCTGCGGCACGTCGCGCAACGCTGCGTTGGCCGGGCCGTACAGCAGGTTCCCGCGCTTGTCCACGAGCTGCAGGTAGGCGCTGTCGCCGAGATTGATCCCGGTCAGCAACCACCCGACACGGTCGAGCTGGTAGACGCCCTCGAGCACGCCCACCGGGCGGGCCGCCTCGGTCGGGCGGAGCGCCACCGCGTACCGCACGGTGACCGACCGGGTCGTGGAGTCGATCGCGGGATCGCTCTCCGCGGCTCCGTCTTTCATCGCCTGCTGCCACAACGGATTGTCCCCGTGCCAGAAGCGCCCGGGCGCGCCGGAGGTGATCACGACGAGCCCGTGCCTTTCGGTGACCGTAAGATCCGTGAATTCCGATCGCTCGGGGTAGCTCCGGAGGTAGCGGGCGAGGTCGGGGTCGCCGCCGAGCTGGCGCGTGGCGGCGAACATGCGTTCCAGCGTCGCGGGCGGGACCTGGTCGAGGCGGCGGGCGAGTACTGACTGCCCGGCGTCGAGCGCGGAGCGGATCACGTACGGGTTGGCGGCGAACTGATTCGCCTCGGCGTGCCGCTCCCGGACGTAGGTCGCGACCAGCGCGACGGCGCGCTCCCCCACGTCGGTCCCGCGCTGGTCGGCGAGACGCTCCAGCGTGCGGGTGGCTTCCTGACCGGCGAACGACGCCAGCACGAGGAGGGCGACGAGCGCGATGCCGACCGCCCAGAACGTGAAGCGCTGCGCGAGGTCTTTGAGGCTCGAGGCCATGGCGTCGTGGCGCAAGGTATGCCGGGTTTCTCTGGGGAGCAAGTCTGTGTAATTTCAGTGACTTATGTCGAGCGTCCCCCCCTACGACCCGCAGGCCGTCGAGGCGAAGTGGCAAGAGCGCTGGGCGCGCCGGCGCACCAACGAGCCCGACCTCGACCGGCCGCGCCGGCCCTTCTACAACCTCATGATGTTCCCCTATCCCTCGGCCGAGGGATTGCACGTGGGGAACATGTTCGCGTTCACGGGCGCGGACATCTTCGGGCGCTTCAAACGGCTCCAGGGCCACGACGTTTTCGAGCCGATTGGGTTCGACGCGTTCGGGATCCACTCGGAAAACTACGCGCTGTCGGTCGGCACCCATCCGGCGAAGCTCATTCCCCAGAACATCGCGACGTTCCGCCGGCAGCTGCAGCGGTTCGGCGGGATGTTCGACTGGCGGCAGGAGCTCTCGACGACCGATGCCCGCTACTACAAGTGGACCCAGTGGATCTTCCTGCAGCTCTTCAAGGCGGGGCTCGCGTTCCGGAAGAAGGCGGCGGTGAACTGGTGTCCCAAAGACATGAGCGTCGTCGCCAATGAGCAGGTGATCAACGGCTACTGCGAACGCCATCCCGACACGAAGGTCGAGCAGCGCTTCCTCGAGCAGTGGTTCTTCGCGATCACGCGCTACGCCGAACGGCTCCTCAAGAACCTCGAGCGGCTCGACTGGACGGACTCGACCCGCACGCTCCAGCGGAACTGGATCGGGCGGAGCGACGGAGCGGAGCTCGCGTTCGAGACGCCCGCCGGCGCCAGGATCCCGGTCTTCACGACACGCCCGGACACCGTGTTCGGGGCGACCTACCTCGTGCTGGCGCCCGAACACCCGCTCGTGGACCAGCTCACCGCCGACGAGCAGCGCCGCGCGGTGAACGCGTACCGCCGCGAGGTGCAGGCCAAGGACATCGTGTCGCGCCGCGTGGGCGAGAAGGCGAAGACCGGTGTGTTCCTCGGCTCCTACGCGCGGAATCCTGCCACGGGCGAAGCGATCCCCGTGTGGATCGCGGACTACGTCCTCATGGAGTACGGCACCGGCGCGATCATGGCCGTGCCGGCGCACGACAAGCGCGACTACGAGTTCGCGACGGCTTTCCGGTTGCCGATCCGCCAGGTTGTGGAGAGCGACGAGCCACTCCCCAGCGTGACGGAGGACGGCGTCCTCGTGAACTCGGGCCAGTTCGACGGGCTCTCGTGCCGGGACGGGCAGCGCGAGATCGTCGCCTGGCTCAAGGCGAAGGGCCTGGGCAGCCCGCAGGTCCAGTACCGGCTGCACGACTGGTGCATCTCGCGCCAGCGGTTCTGGGGCCCCCCGATCCCGATCATCTACTGCGATCGCTGCGGGCCCGTGGGCGTGCCGGAGCAGGATCTCCCGGTCGAGCTCCCGTTCATCGAGGACTTCCGCCCCGACGCGACAGGCGTGAGCCCGCTCGCGCGGCACCGCGAATGGTACTACGTCAAGTGCCCGCGGTGCGGGGGCGAGGGGCGGCGCGAGACCGACGTGTCGGATACGTTCCTCGACTCGGCGTGGTATTACCTCCGCTACCCGTCCACCGAGTTCGACGACCGGCCGTGGGACCGCCAGCGCACCCAGACGTGGCTCCCGGTCACGAGCTACATCGGCGGGAACGAGCACGCCGTGCTCCACCTGCTCTACTCCCGCTTCATCACCATGGTGCTCCAGGAGCTCGGCCACGTGCACTTCGAAGAGCCGTTCCCCAGGTTCCGGGCACACGGCCTGATCATCAAGGACGGCGCGAAGATGTCCAAGTCGCGCGGCAACGTGGTGATCCCGGACGCCTTCATCCAGAAGTGGGGCGCGGACACGTTCCGCATGTACTTGATGTTCCTCGGGCCCTTCCAGGAAGGCGGCGATTTCCGCAACGAGGGCATCACCGGCATCCGGCGCTTCCTCGATAAGGTCTGGGCGCTGGCGCACGAGGCGGCAGCCCCGGGGTTGCCGCCCGCGGTCGAGCGCAAGCTCCACCAAACGATTCGCAAGGTCACGGCCGACACCGAGAGCCTCGATTACAACACGGCGATCGCCGCGCTGATGGAGTACGTGAACCTCGTGCGGGAGCAGGGTGCGGCAAGCAGGCAGGCAGTCGAGCCCCTGCTCATCATGCTCGCTCCCTACGCGCCCCACCTCGCCGAGGAGTCGTGGGAGGCGCTCGGCCACGACCGCTCGATCTTCCAGGAGACCTGGCCCGGCTACGACGAGCGGCTCGCCGCGTCGGGGGACGTGGAGGTGGTGGTGCAGGTGAACGGCAAGGTGCGCGGCCGGGTCACCGTGGGCCGCGGCGCCAGCGAGGCGCACGTCCTCGAGCGGGCGCTCAAGGACGAGTCGGTCAGAAAATTCGTGGATGGCAAGCCGGTGAAGAAGACGGTCTACGTGCAGGATCGGTTGCTGAGTCTGGTGGTATGAGGCCTCCGGCCTGTTACGGGATTTTCGCGACCAGCCCTCCGACGACATAGCCGACCGCAGCGACTCCCAACCCGACGACGAACATGTCGATCCCGCTGCGGATCACGCCGCGCCCGGTGAAGAAGCTGCGCGCCGCGCCCACCGCGAAATGGCAGAGCATGGCGATCGAAAAGGCGGTCCCCACCGCCGCCCGCCCGGAGAGCACGAGGAAGGGCGCGACGGGGATGAAGGCTCCCACCGCCGTGGCGACCCCGGTGACCCACCCTTCCTTGAACGGCGTGGAGTGCGCCTCGCCGATTTTCAGCTCTTCGCGCACCTGCTCGCCCAGCGCGCGCTGCGGATCGCGCATCACCTCTGCCGCCAGTTGCCGCGCGATGCCCGGTTCGATCCCCTTCGCCTGATAGACGAGCGCGATCTCGTCCTGCTCCACGTCGGGCATCAGCCGGATCTCTTCCTTCTCCATCGCGATCTCGTGGGCGTAGACCTCCTGCTCGCTCTTCGCGGCGAGGTAGCCCGACGCGCCCATCGAGAGCGCGTCCGCGATCATCCCCGCCAGGCCCGACAGCAGCACGATGTGCGGCGCCACCTCGGCTCCGATCACACCGGCCACCAGCCCGAAGTTCGCCGTCAGCCCGTCGTTGAACCCGTAGACCACGTTCCGCAGGAAGCCGCCTGACCCGGTCTTATGCCACGGCTCGCTCGGGCGGCCGGCGAGGTCCGCCAGCGTCTCGGCGTGCGCTGCGGATTCCTTGGCGAGCTTGAGCGAAACGTCTCGGGCGTCGTCGAGGCGAGATTCCTTGTGAAGGTCCATGTACCCCTTCACCTCTTGCCCTTCCTCGCGCAACAACAGCGGCAGCAGGTAGCCGGGGCCGAAGCGGCGCCCGAACCACGCCCGCAGCCGCGCCTTCAGCGACGGCCGCGGCTGCGCCGCGGCCGGATGGCCGTGCTCGGCGAGGAGCTTCTCCCACATCTGCGTGTGGCGCTCCTCCACGGCCGCCAGCTTGATGTAGATGTCCTTCCGCTTCGGGTCGGGCTCCTGACCCGCCAGCACCAAGTACAGGTAGGCGGCGTCGAATTCGTCCTGCCAGTGGTGCAGCCAGGTGTGCAGCGTCGCTCTATCGGGGGCGGGTAGAGGCATGCTGGAAGATAGCTGCAACTCGCAGGATGGCAATTGGTTAGACTGCCTCCACGAAACGGTGTCACGACTACGACGTCCCGAGACGACGTCACGTGACGGCGTAATCGCGACGCTTCTGTGACGTGACGCATCTAGGTTTTCAGGAGATGACCATCTCACTCGCCGTCCCCGACATCCTGATCGCGCGCGCCCGCTCGGGCGATCTGGACGCGCTGGAAGCGCTGTACCGGGCGTTCGAGACGCCCGTGTACAACCTCGCGCTCCGCGTCCTGCGCAGCCCCGAGGACGCCGAGGACGTGCTGCAGGAGACGTTTCTCGAGGTAGTGAGGAGTATCGGGCAGTACCGCGGCGAGGGGCACCTGTGGGGCTGGATCCGGCAGATCGCCGCGTCGAAGGCACTGATGCGGATCCGCCGGAACCAGGTGCGCGAGACCGAAGCGCTGCACGAGGAGTCGGCCGCGGCGCGCGGGGGGTCGGAAACGGGCGCGGTACCCGCGCGGATCGATCTGGAGCGCGCGTTCGAGCGCCTGAGCGCGATGTCGCGCGCCGTGGTGTGGCTGCACGACGTCGAGGGCTACACACACGAGGAGATCGCGGAGCTGATGGGCAAGACGGTGAGCTTTTCGAAGTCGCAGCTGGCGCGCGCACACGCGCGGCTGCGGCGGATGTTGGATCGAGAAGGAGCGGGACGATGATGCATTGCACGATGGAAGACCTGCTGGCGCTCAAGGGTGGTGAAGGGTCGGCGTGGGCGCGGCAGCACGTGGACGCGTGCGCGGCGTGCCGCACAGAGCTCGAGGCGCTGTACCAGCGCGTCGCGCAGCTCAAGGCCCTGCCCGCCCGCCGGCCCGCGCGCGACCGGTGGCCTGCCGTGCGCGGGGCCACGCTCGCCGAGCGGCGGCGGCGGCGCGGGCGCTGGGGTCTGTGGGCCCTCGCGGCGGCGGCGGGTGTCGGGGGGCTCCTGGTGCTCCGGCCCATCTGGACCAACCGGCTCGACGCCGCCGAGCTGGCGCGCGTCAAGCAGCAGTCGGCGACGCTGGAGCGGGAGCTCGGTCGCTTCGACCCCGACGCCCGGGTGACCAGCGGCCGGTCGGCGGCACTGGCGGCCGCGCTGGAGGACCGCATTGCCGTCATCGACGGCGAGTTGGCCCGGCTGGGCGCCCCGCAGGCCCCTGTCGGTTCCGCCGACCTCGTGAACCTGTGGCAGCAACGGGTGGACCTCATGCAGCAGCTTGTGAGGGTCCGCGTGACCCGCGCCGCCTACGTGGGGCTGTGACGCCCCGGAGGACATAGCTATGCAGCGTACGTGGATTGTGATCGCGGCGGCACTCACCGCCTTGCCGGCGGGGCTGGCCGCACAGGGGCGGCCCCGCCCGCCGAGGATGCCGACCGCGTGGGCATACGCCGCGGGCGACAACCGCGGTCGCATCGGGGTGGTCGTGCGGACCGACGCCGATCCGGAGACGGACAAGATCGGCGCCAAGATCGAGGGCGTGACGCCCGGGGGCCCGGCCGAGAAGGCCGGCCTCAAGGTCGGTGACATCATCACCAAGTTCAACGGGACCGCGCTCGCCGGCGTGAAGGCGGAGGACGAGGACGAGTCGGGGCCGGGCATCAAGCTCATCGAGCTGGCGCACAAGCTCGAGCCCGGCGACACGGCGCAGGTGGAGTACCGGCGGGGGACGGACTCGAAGAAAGCGACGCTCGTGGCTGAGGATCTGGGCTCGACGTTCCGGGTCGAGATCCCGGGACCGCGGACCATGGTCATGCCTCGGATGCCGGGGATGCCGGACATGAATTTCCGGTTCTCGTTCGGGTCGCCCTGGGGCGATCTCGAGCTCGTGAGTCTCAACCCCGACTTGGGTGAGTACTTCGGCACCAAGGATGGAGTCCTCGTCGTGAAGGCGCCGGCGGACTCGAGCCTACCCGTGAAGAGCGGCGACGTGATCTTGTCCATCGGCGGGCGCAAGCCCACGAACCCGTCGCACGCGATGCGAATCCTCGGGTCCTACGAGGAGGGGGAGACGGTGTCGCTCGAGATCATGCGGAAGCAGAAGCGGATGACCGTGGCGTGGAAAGTGCCGGGGCGCGAGGAGCGCCGGCCGCGTCGGCACAGCGAGCGCGAGGAGCAGAGTGAGTTCCGCTGGCTCCACGCGCACGGGCTGCATGTGCAGCGTGTGTGAGCGTCGCGGAAAGGCCGACGGGGGCCGCGTGTCGCGGCCCCCGTCGTTTTTTTGGCCCGTGTCGCGGCGTCAGGACGCGCGCCGCGCCGGCAACACCTGGTCGAACGCGGTGAACTCGAACGGCTTCGGCACACATGGCCGGCCCGTCGACGCGAGGAAGGTCCGCACGCTGTCGTCCACGAGCTGGCCGGTGGTGAAGATCACCCGATCGGCATTGGCGGGGTCGCGCGCCTTGACCTCCTGGAACAGCTGCTCGCCGGACAGATCGGGCATCCGCATGTCGACGATGACCGCGTCGAACGAGTCCTCGCGCATCCGGGCGAGGGCTTCCTTGCCGCTCGCGGTCGTTTCCACCTCGTGGCCGCGGCTCGAGAGATAGCGCTGTAGCGCCACGCGCACCGACGCCTCGTCGTCCACCACCAGGACGTGCAGCCGGTCGGTGACCGGGGCGGTCGCCGGCGCGCTCTGGAAATCACCCGTCGCGTGCGGGACCACGAACGGCAGCTCGATGACGAACCGGGCCCCTCCCTGCGGGGCGTTTTCCGCCCAGATGCGCCCCTCGTGCTCGCGCACGATGCCGAGCGAGATCGAAAGGCCGAGCCCGGTGCCGGAGCCGGTGGGTTTGGTGGTGAAGAAGGGGTTGAAGATGCGCTCCAGCAAGTTGGGCGGAATGCCGGGGCCCGTGTCCTCGATGTCGATGCGAATGCCCTCGCCCGCGCGGCGCGTGCGCACGATGAGCCGCTGCTTGCCGCGCTCGGCGCGCTCCATCGCCTGCTCGGCGTTCGTGATGAGGTTCAGGAACACCTGCTGCAGCTGGTGCGCGTCCGCCATCGTCTCGGGCAGCTGGTGGTCGTAATCGCGGTCCACGTCGATGCCGCGGACCCGCAGCTCGTAGCCCCGCAGCTCGAGCGTGTCGTCGAGCACCTGGTTCACCGAGGTGGGCGTGCGCTCCGGCTTGTGCTGGCGCGCGAACGTCAGGAGGTTCTGCACGATGCGCGAGGCGCGCCGCGCCTCCGCGTAGATCATTTCCGCCGCCGTCCGCTGGTCCGGCGGGAACCGCTTCTCGGAGAGCAGCAGCTGCGCGAAGGCCGAGATGCCGGCCAGCGGGTTGTTGAGCTCGTGGGCCACGCCCGACACGAGCTGTCCGATCGCCGACATCTTCTCCGACTGGATGAGCTGCTCCTGCAGCATCTTCTGGTCGGTGACGTCGCGGATGACGCACAGCACTTCCTCGTCGAGCTGGGGCGTCGAGTAGGTGACCTGGATGGTCCGGACGTCGCCGTCCTTGCGATAGAAGCTCGTCTCGAACAGGCCGGTCTCGCCGCTGAGCGCCTTCTGGAAGTGCCCCAGCGCCTTGGGCAGCTCGTCGTCGGGGATCATCGGGGCGAACCACTGGCCCACCAGCTCCTCGCGGCGGTACCCCGAGATGATCTCTGCGGCGTGGTTGAACGTCGTGAAGCGGCCGTTGGCGTCGAACGTCGCGATCGCGTCGGAGGCCGACTCGAACAGGTTGCGGTAGCGGGCCTCCGACCGCGCCAGCGTCTCCTGCGCCCGCTTTTGCTCGGTGATGTCGCGCAGCGTCGCCACGGTGCCGAGCAACTCGCCCTCGACGACCAGCGGCGTCGTGGACACGGCGACCACCCGCTCGTCGCCGCTCGCGCTCACGATCCTCGTTTCGTAGTGCTGTTCGTGACCCTCGACCGCGCGGTGCTCGCGCTCGGCCACGTGCTCGCGCTCCGTCGTGGCGACCAGGTCGTCGATCGGCGTCCCGGGCAGGTCGTCGAGCGGCCGGCCGAACAGCTCGGCCGCGGCGCGGTTGGCGGAGAGCACCTGGCGATCGATGCCGGTGACCACCACCGCGTCCGCGAGGGCGGCGATGATCTCGGCCGCCCCGCGCAGGGGATCGAATGCTCGTTTCGGCGCCTCCTTGGTGGAGGTGGCGGGGGGCCGGAGCCCCCGCGACGGCGAAGCGCCCCGGCTCTTACTCATGAGTCGTAACAGACCACCATAGCGTCCTTCATGAGGGCGAGGCTCTTCGTCGCCGCGTCGGTCACGGAATGCGGCGTCTCCCCGCGCTTCACGCAATTCTTGATGATCTCGAGCGCGTGAATCGGGTGCTCGTCGTCGTACTTCGCGTGCTCCTCGAGCCACCACCGCCCCCGCGGCCCGATCTTCTCGTTCTTCGCGAGCCCGCCCAGCGCCTTCTCCGAGATCTTCTGCGCCACGCCCTCCACCGCGTAGTTCGTCGCCGACACCGCCGCGCCGAACGCCGCGCCGCGGCACATCTCGGTCAGGTACCCGTGGAAGGACCGCACTTCGGGATGCATCGGCTCGGGAATCTGGAAGCGCTCCTTGGGAACGCTAAAGCCGTCCCCCATGGCGCGCCACATCGCGTCATGCCGCTTCTCCACCCGGATATTGTCCCGGAAGAAGGCCTTGCCGTCCTCCGGCGAGCGATCCAGCAGCAGCTGCAGCCACTGCGGGAAGTCGCGGATGATCGGGTAAAAGGCCACGAGAAAATTCTGGATCTTGCCGTCCACGAGCTGGTTCTCGGACGCGTGCACGATCACCGGCGTGTCGAGAATCGCCTCGCGGCTCGGATCCAGCGCGCCATCGAGGTCGGCCACCCAAGCGGGGTGGGGGGTCACCTGCACAGACATCGAGTCTCCCTTCCAGGGGTTCCTGGAAAACGTTATTGGCAAAAGGGGACGGGCGCGGGGCTCAAATCTACCGCCGGGGCCCGAGCACACAAGTTTATGCGTCCCGATAACTTGACGACTTCCGACCGGGCCCGATGTGAGGGCTATTACGGGCGCTTGACAAGATATATCGTGCCATAATATCTTCACGTAGCATCGTATCACGCGGTTTTCCCGGGAGGATTGATATGAGTCGGCAGTACGGCTGGGACGCATTCGGGTTCGGCTTCGGACCCCGCAGCTTCTTCTGGCGCGGCCCGCGACGCGGTCGCCGGCAGTGGTTCGAGTC
>WNGL01009456.1_pt1 | contig 18032 bp, 13 predicted proteins | sample 5400591 | NCBI WGS metagenome assembly WNGL01 (sample SAMN13153377, study PRJNA577476) | soil metagenome | isolation source: 80 cm soil or saprolite under Garry oak tree replicate 1 | place: USA:California | collected 2016-06-15 | reverse complement strand
TTTGTCCTCCAGATGGTTTCGCAGCCGGTGGTATTCCTCCACGGTGAGAACATCTTTGGCGGCATCAACGCCGATTTCTTTTAGCCATTTCGTGTCAACGTCGAGGCGCCGGGTGCCGCTTTGCATGACCTTGCCGTACCAATCCTGACCTTCTCTGCCGAGAAACCAGTTGACGAAAATTTTCGTTGCGCTCGGATGCGGGGGGTCTTTGACGATACCCAAAAGACCGAAGCCGTTGCTTGCAGGCAAGCCTTCCTTCGGCGTCGGCCCGGATTTGACCGGCAGGCCGACTTTGAGGAACGGTTCCATCTGGCTCCTGCCGAGGCCGAAAGCGAGGGCGACCTTGCCTCGCGATACCGCCTCAGCGAGCTGCCGCAGATCGCGGCTCAAAAAGAGCTCTTGTTGAACTAACTTTCTGAGATATTCCTCGCCTTTAATATCCCACATAAAGGACCAGATCGATTGCCCGGAACTCGGAACACGCGGGTCACTGAAAGCGATTTTGCCTTTCCATTTCGGAGATAGGTAATCGTCGAAGGAACGCAGTTCCTCCGGCTTAGCCAAGTTAGCGTTGTACCAAACATTCGTCGTGCTCACGTCCGCCAGAAAAGAATAGAGATAGCGATTGGTGTCAAGATTATCGTCCCAGATGTGACCACCCCACCATTCCTTGGGGTCCTTGACTTCAGGTAGCATCAGGAAGGACTCGATGGGCTCCAGCATGCCATCATGCGCGAGTGTGACGGCGGTGCCCGTTCCGACAATCAGGGCGTCGAAATAACGCACGCCGGCTTTGCGCTCGGCGGCAATCCGACTCGCGTTGCGCGGCCCCGGATTGGTTATGAGTTCAGTTTCGAAACCAAACTTCTGCTTCAGGACGATCTCCATTTCTCTTCGGAGTTCGTTCGCCGGCGGAATAGCGAGCACGATTTTGCCCTCTTTCTTGGCGGCTTCGAGAGTTCGTTCCCATTCCGGCGGACGCTTCGCTTCAGCGCCTCGAGCCGAACCGCTAAAAAAGAGACAGATGCCGATAACCATCGCAATCAGCACAGTCCAATGATTTCTTCTCATCGGCTCCTCAGCTTACAACCAATCTTTGGGAGAGCACTAGTTGAAACAACCATAGGTGTCAAGCCGCATTGGCCAACGTTTGACTCTCGGATTCTCAAGGTGGTAATTGGCATTGACGCCAGTTCGCTGTGCCCGCTTTGACTCGACCCGAGAGAAAAGCGGGATGGCGAAGTTTGAGAGCGGAGTCAGCAGAATGAGAGGCAAAGGAGGCTCTATGATCACGACGACAGGAATTTATCATATCGGCATCCCGGTCAACGACGTGGAGCGCGCGGTGAAATTCTACACCGAGGTGTTGGGAATGAAGATCGCGAAGCTAAACCGCGACGACATGGGAGATCACCTGAATCGGGCCGATCTTCGATCCGGAGACGGGATGGTCGTGCTCTTCCAGCGGCCCAATCCGATAGAGAAAGATGCTTTGAAAGAGGACGGCGCCACGCACCACGCCTTCACGGTATCCCCGGAAGACTTCGAGCTGGCGGCGCAAAAGATGAAAGAATGGGGCGTCAAGGTTCATAGCATCCCGACCGTCGATCGTCCAACGGGAAGGGGTTTCTACTTTTTCGATCCGGATGGCAATCTTCTGCAGCTCTACGCGCCACCCAAATAGCGATCGGCAGGATGAAACATCTCAAAGTTGTCGGCAAGCCTCACCCGCGCCTGGACGGCCCGGAGACCGTCACGGGACGCGCTACCTATACGGTGGATGTCGTCTTGCCGTCGATGCTCCACGCCAAGCTCTTTCGGAGTTCCGTACCCCACGCCAAGATCCGGCGGCTCGACGCGAGCCGGGCGCGCGCATTGCCGGGCGTCCTGGCGGTTCTTACGGCGGGTGATGTGACGCGCAAGCGATTCGGCTTCACGGTTCAGGATGAGGAGATCTTCGCCAGCGAAAAGGTGCGCTACGTCGGCGATGTCATCGCGGCAGTTGCCGCCGTTGACGAACCGACCGCTGAACAAGCCATCGATCTCATCGACTGTGACTACGAGGAGCTGCCTGCGGCCCTCACGCCGGATGAGGCGCTGCAGGAAAACGCACCGTTGGTTCACGATCAGCTCGCTGCCTATCGGCTGAATTCGGCGCTCGCGCGGGACTGGCATCCGGTTCCGGGAACCAACATCGCCCACCAGACGGTCTATTCCAAAGGCGACATCGATTTAGGCTTTGCCGAAGCCGATGAGATTTTTGACGACACTTTCCGTTCGCAACAAGTTCAACATTGCTCATTGGAGCCCCATGCCGTAGTCGTGCAATGGGACGGCGAGCGACTTACGGTGTGGACGAGCACACAAAAGGTTTTTCTCGTGCGCTCAGGCTTGGCCGACTTGTTCGATTTATCACCGCGCGCGCCATCGATTTTACCTGGGACACGGGAGCGTACGCGGACGGCCTGCCGGGCAGCAATCGAGCGCTAAAAGACGGCGTCGGACCTTACAAGATTCCCCACATTCGCGTCACGTCGACCTTGGTCTACACCAACAAACTGCGCGGTTGTCCCTTTCGTGGTCTCGGCATTCCCGAGGCCGTATGGGCCGGGGAATCGCAGATGGATATCATCTCCGAGAGGTTGGGAATCGATCCGGTTGATCTACGTCTGAAAAACTGTCTTGAGAAAGGAAACGAAACCCCTGCAGGCGACCGTGCGAATCACATCGCGCTGCGGGAGTGTTTGCTAAAGGTCTCCGACGAGATCAAGCGCTGGAAGAAGCGAGCCCCTTCAAACCATGGATTCGGCGTGGCGCTCTTGCACAAGTCGCCGACGACTTCGGCGGCCTCTTCCAACGCGCGCGTTCGCATAAGCGCCAATGGCGTTGTCGAGTTATTCATCGGCGCCACCGACGTCGGCGGCGGAACAGGAACAAGTCTAGCGCAGATCGCGGCCGAGGAACTAGGCGTGCCGCTGAACGCGATCAAGGTCATTATCGCCGATACGGAGTTGACACCTTTTGATCACGGCACTTATTCGAGTCGCGTGACCCCGTACGTAGGTGCCGCGGTCAAACGCGCGGCAGCGGACGCCCGGCGCCAGCTTCTGCAGGCGGCGGCTCATTTATGGAAGGTTTCCCTCGATCATCTTCGGGTTGCCGGCAAGAAGATTGTGGCGAAGGGCCGTGGGTCAATGACTTTTGGGGAAGTGATCGAGAAATCGAATCTTGCGGCGATCCTCGGCGAGGGATCGATTGAGAGCAAGCGACTTTGGGCCGGGGATACATCAGGGGATAAAAAACATTACGAAGCACCGGGCTGGCCATTTGGCGCCCAGGCGGTCGAAGTCGAGGTGGATCGAGAGACCGGCGTGGTTAAGCTCTTACGGGTCGCCTCTGCGCACGACGTCGGCAAAGCAATCAACCCGATGGCGCTAACCAGCCAGATCCAGGGTGGAATCCTGATGGGACTCGGTTACGCGCTCTGGGAAGGGCTGTTCTTTGAAGAGGGAAGAATTGCGAACGCGAGCTTCGCCGACTACAAGATCGCTACCGCTCGTGATATTCCGGCCACTGTACCCATTGTCCTTGAAAAAAACTATGCCGCGGAGCCGTACGGCGCCAAGGGAGTCGGGGAAATGGCGGTATTCGGCATCGCTCCGGCGATTGCCAATGCCATCGCCCGTGCAACCGGCGCCCGCATCAAAGATCTGCCGATCTCGGCGGAGAAATTATTCGGACGCATTCAGTCGAAACCGTGATGACACAGAAAGGGCCACATGCGTAACCGAACCCAAGCAGCGCGTGGCAGTGGATTCGTCCTGCTGTGGTTTCTTTTGGCAACCGCTTCTTACGCCTGGGCACAATCCGAAGCGGAGTTGATCGCCGGGGCGAAGAAAGAAGGCAAGGTTGTCTTCTGGAGCTCCATGCGCATAGAAGATTCGCGCGCGCTGGCAGCGGGATTTGAAGCGCGATACCCCTTCATCAAAGTCGATATCTTCCGTGCCGGGGGCGAACAGATCGTCAACCGAGCGCTCACAGAGCACCTGGCGGGAAAAACGACTTACGACGTGCTCAATGCCTTTGCGCTGAAGGTTTTGCAAAACAAAGGGCTCTTGCAGCCTTATGCCACCCCGGAGGTGACGCATTATCCGGTTGGTTTCAAAGATCCGCAAAACTTTTGGGTCTCGCTCTACAGCGGCTACAATGTGATCGGCTACAACACCAAGCTGGTATCAAAAGCCGAAGCGCCGAGAAACTGGGACGATCTTTTGCACCCGCGCTGGAAAGGCAAGCTCCTCATGGATGACGAAGAATACTTTTGGCACGCGGGGATGCTCAAGCATTGGGGCGAAGAAAAGGGCCGAAAATACATGGAGGCTTTAAGCCGGCAAGGGTTACAGTTCCGCAACGGCCATGCCCTTTTGGCGGACCTCTTGTCCATCGGCGAATTTCCCGCGGCCGTCGTCGTTTATCCTGATCACATCGAACAGATGAAAGCCAAAGGTCAAACCGTCGAATGGGTCAAGAGCAGCGATCCTATCCTCGTCAATCTGGCGCCGGTCGCCGTCGCCGCAAGGGCGCCCCAACCCAATGCGGCAAAGCTGTTCCTGAACTACAGCATTTCAAAAGAAGGGCAGGAGATCTTGCAGAAAGCGCGGCGCGCTTCGGCGCGGCACGATGTTCCGCCGCTGGTTCCCGATATGGACCCACGGAAATTGAAACTCGTGCCCCTCGATCCGGAGACCACCAATCCGGAGCATGTCAAAGATTTTCGCCGCGCGTTTGGACTAAACTGAACAAACAAGATTAAACTTTATCTTGCAATTATGCGCCTGAAGGTCCGTATAGTTTCCTCGCCCTCCTTTTGGAGGGAGAGGACAAAGGTGAGAGTGGTTTCCGTTTGCCCTCACCCTCGCCCTCTCCCGTCGCGGGAGAGGGAATAACAAGTCATTCGGATTAGGCCGGGCAAGCGTTGTAGGATGCACGAGCAAGCATCACGAGATGAAAGGAAATTAGATGTCAATTGCGCACGAATCGCACCGTATGGACGAGGGTAATTTTCCGCGACCTTATGAGGACGTCAGGCAATGGCTCGACCTCGTGGAAGCGATGGGAGAGCTCAAGCATATCAAGGGCGCCGACTGGAATCTGGAAATCGGCGCGATGGCTGAGCTGATCTACCGGGAGCGTGGCGGCACCATCCCCGCGCTGCTGTTTGATCGCATCAAGGGATACCCGGACGGTTTTCGCATACTTTTCGGACAGCATTGTTCGTATCGCCGGCTCGCGCTCGCCGCCGGATTGCCGATGGATAGCGTGGGTCTAAAGCTCGTCAGCCGCTTTAAAGAAAAGCTCAACATGCTTCAACCCATACCGCCGCGCATCGTCAAGAACGGCCCGATCCTCGAAAATAAGATGGCTGGCGACGAAATAGACCTCTTGAAGTTCCCCGTTCCCAAAGTCCACGAGCTGGACGGCGGGAGGTTCATCGGCACGGCGTGCATCGCCGTGACGCGTGACCCGGAAGACGGCTGGCTCAATCTCGGCACCTATCGAGCGATGGTCCACGACCGAAACTCGATGGGGCTTTTCATGTCGTCGGCCGGGAAGCACGGGCGCATGCACATGGAAAAATATTTCAAGCAGGGAAACCCTTGCCCCGTCGTCCTGTGCGTTGGCCAAGACCCGCTGCTGCTTTTGGCCGCCGGCAATCCCATCGAGCTTGGCTATTCCGAATACGATTATTGTGGCGGCATCAGGGGAAGACCAGGCGGATGGGCCGTTCGGCGAGTGGCTCGGTTACTACGGTTCCAAGATGGAAGACACGCCCGTGCTTCGGGTCGAACGCGTCTACTACCGTAACGACCCTATTTTGTGTGTCGCGCGCCCCGGCCGGCCGCCAACGGATTACTCGCTCGCGAAGGGTATGATTCGTGCCGCTCAAGTGTGGGACCGGGTCGAAAAAACTGGGCTCCCCAACGTGAAGGGAGTTTGGTCTCTCGAATCCGGCATCGGCAGTCTCTTCAACGTGATCTCGATCAAACAAGCTTATCCTGGTCATTCGCGGCAAGCCCTCTTTCTGGCATCTCAGGTCCTCGGCGGAGCCTACAACGGACGATTCGTGGTGGTCGTGGATGATGACATCGATCCCACCAGCGAGTTCGATGTCCTGTGGGCGATGGCAACCCGGTGCGATCCGGAGCAAGCCGTTGAAATCATCCGCCGCGCGGCGAGCGGCTCGCTGGACGTCTGCATTCCGCCGGAAAACAAGGGACACAGCTCGCGCTGCCTGATCGATGCCTGCATGCCCTACGAGCGGCGGCATCAATTCCCGCCCATCGCCGAGTCGAGCGAAGAGTTGAAAGACGAGATCCGCGCGAAATGGCGCGAGACGATCTATGGATAGATCGGTTCTTCGTAAGTTTAACGAAGTGGCCAAGACATCGTCCCTGCTTAACTCTGATGTCATTTCGACCGCAGGGAGAAATCTTAGATTCCTCGCATTCGCTCGGAATGACAGTCGGATGCGCGCCACTCCAATACAGCGTTCTCTGAACAGCAGTAAACGTGCGAAAATTTTGCTCTTGGCATTTTTACTCCTTTCTCCGAACCGCCTTCTCGCGCAGGAGCCGCTGAGAGCGGGAACTATTTTCAGCGCGACTCAGGCGCCGCTCTGGGCTGCAAAGGAAGGGCATTACTTCGAGAAGTATGGAATCAAAAACCTCGAAGTGATCCAGTTTTCCGGCGGGCAGCCGGTCACGCGAGCCTTGATCGGCGGCGACATTCAGATCAGCACGACCGGAGGAGCCGCAATGGTCAACGCCAGACTCAAAGGAGCGGATACCGTGATCATCGCCCGAACCGTGGGCGTGTTTCCCTATACGCTTTACGTCAGCAAGGAAATCCGCGGCGCGGCGGAGCTGAAGGGGAAAAAACTTGCGGTGAGCACAATCGGCGGGTCGGGCTACGTGGCCATGCAATACGCCCTGCGAAAGCTCGGATTGGACGCGGAGAAAGACGTCGCCATGTTGCAGGTGGGAGACTTCGGCACGCGTCTCGCGTCGCTAGCCTCGGGAACGGTCCAGGGCACCTTGCTCCTTCCTCCGTTTACGCTGCGAGCACGAGAACTCGGGTTAAGACCGCTCTATGATCTCGTCGGTAGCGGCATTCAATATCCCATCAACCAGATCACCACTCGGCAATCGTTCATTCAGTCACAGCGCGAAACCGTGAAGAATTTTCTCAAGGGTTTGGTTGCGGGGCTGGCACGATTTCGCACCGATCGTGAATTTGGCGTCAGAGTCTTGGGGAAGAACCTCCGCGAAACCGATCCAAAAATTCTCCAGGAGACCTATGATTTTTGGCTGAAGGTTTTTCCCAAAGTTCCTTACCCGGGTCCTGAAGACGCCACGGTTTTTCTGGAGTTCATGCAAGTCAAAGAATCGCGGGACTGGAAAGATTTCGTCGATACGAGTCTCATGGAAGAACTGGAGCGTGAAGGTTTTCTCGCCAGCGTTTACAAGTGAAAATAATGTAGAAAGGAGTTTAACATGCTTCGACACGCTCAGCATGAACGGAAAAAATGTTGCAATGATTCAAGATTAATTCCGTTCGCCCTGAGCTTGTCGAAGGGTAAGCGGAGAGTTGTCGAACACGCGGTCATGACACATACTCCTGTCGCATTATTTCTGACCATAGTCCTCTTTTGCGGAGTCGCCCTTGCGCAAGACCTCACGAAAGCGAAACAAGAAGAACACATCGTCTTCTATACCTCATGGGGGCCGAGCGATGCGGACTACGTCATCAAAGCCTTCGAGAAAAAGTATCCGTTTTTAAGAGTCGAACTGGCGAGGAGCAGCAGCGAAAAAACATTGAATCGTCTTCTGACCGAACAGCGAGCCAACAGGTTTCTTGGCGACGTAGTCGCCATCAGCGGAATTCAGTCCGGAATCTTGAAAGAAAAAGGTGCGCTCGACCGCTACCAATCCAAGGAAGCGGTCAACTTTCCGACCGAGTGGCGAGACCCCGACGGATACGGAGTGGGCTTGCATCAGACGATCTACGTCATCGGCTATAACTCAAAGCTGGTTCCTGCCAACGCGGTTCCCAAAGGATACGAAGATCTGCTAAATCCTCGCTGGAAAAGGCAGCTTGCCTGGGATCCGGAAGAGTACTACCTGTTCGGCGCCCTGATGAAAGCCAGAGGAAAAGAAAAAGGGTTGGAGTTCTGGCGCCGGCTCGCGGAACAACAAGTCAACTTTAGAAAGGGCTATACCTTGATCACTGAGCTCCTGTCCGCGGGAGAATTTCCTGTGACAGTTTCGCTCTACCAGCACCGGGTAGATGAATACATTGATAAAGGCGCTCCGGTCCAGTGGGTGGCGCCGAATCCCCTCGTCGGCGGCGATCCAAACAGAATAGCGCTGCTCAAAAATGCGCCGCGGCCCAGTGCGGCGAAAATCTTTATCGACTTCATGCTCTCGGTCGAAGGGCAAAAACTCCTTCAGGATAGAGGACGAAGTCCGGGGCGAATCGGCTTGGGACCTAAAAATCCTCGGTTGAAGGGGGCCAAAGTTTTCACCTTTCACGTCAACTCCGGAGAGTACGAGCAGCTCGGAAAGGAATTCAACAAAGTTTTCAAGGTTCAATAATATGGCATTAAAACTCTCTATGACCTGCGGTCCCTACGATCGCGCGCGGGCGCTGATCGACGGAACGGTCAAGCCGGAAGGAATCGATCTGGAAGTTTACGTTAATCCGGATCCAGGCCGGCAGACAAAAATCGAGGGCCGGGAATTCGACATCGCCGAGTTCTATTCCGGCCTTTATATCGCCGACCTGCACTACCAATCCCTCGGCTATACGGCCATTCCGATTTTCGTCAAACGGATGTTTCGCCACTCCTATATTTACGTTAATAAGCGCGCGGGCATCCATTCCCCCGGCGATTTGAACGGCAAGCGAATCGGCATCCAAAACTGGTTGACGACGACCGCGGTTTGGGCTAGGGGCCTGCTCGAAGACGAGTACGGCCTCGACCAAAAATCCGTGACCTGGTTCACGGAACGGATGCGGGGCGTGGGAGAGTGGAAGCCTCCGGCCTGGCTCAAAATGGAGCTTATCCCCTCGGGCCGTACTCAGTTCGATCTGCTCGCCGCCGGCGAGATCGACGCCGGCATTACTACCGGAACCTGGGCGCCGAACGTTCACCCGAATATCGATTTTCTGTTTCCGAACTACGCCGAGTTGGAGCGGGATTACTTCAAACGAACGGGCTTTTTCCCCATCATGCACACCCTGCTGATTAAAACGTCGGTCTTGGAGAAAGATCCGTGGGTCGCGATGAGTGTGTACAACGCCTGGCAAGAGTCGAAACGAAAATGCTACGAGTGGCTCGAATGGCAGCGCGTACATCAGACTTCGCTCTGGTACCGCGCTTTGTGGGAAGAAGAGCAGGCTGTCGCGGGTGCCGATTTTTACCTCTGGGGTTTTCACAAAACACGGCCCGAGGTGGATAAACTGCTCGAGTACTGCCATCGCCAAAGCCTTACGACACGCAAGTTCGACCCCGAGGAGATGTTTCATCCGAGCACCTTGGAGACTTAATACGTCACGATGGATCTTTTACCCGCTTTCCTTTTGCCTTTTTCCTTTTTACTTTCGCCTTGAACCGGCCATGATCACGCGCATCGCCGTTGGACGTCGAGAGCTTTTCGCCGGAGGCCACGAATTCCCCATCACCGGTCCTTACGAGAAGTTGGTCGGCAAAGTTTACGGTGAAGTCGATCCCAGGCATCGGCCGAACAAGATCATCGTCAACCTGGACAAAGCTCCGAGAAACAGGGGCGGCAGAGTCGAATACTGGAGCGATTTCTGTATTTTGAAACCGCTGGATATGGCGCGGGGCAATGGAAAGATGTTCTTCGACGCTCCCAATCGCGGCAGCAAGCGTATCGTTGCGTTTCTCAATGACGCACCTCAGAACAACGACCCCACCGCGATCGGAGATGCCGGCAATGGCTTTCTGATGCGCCAGGGCTATACCATCGTCTGGTGTGGCTGGCAGGGAGATCTGATGCCGGAGAAAAATTGGCTCGTAGCCGGCATCCCGATTGCGACGAACAACGGAAGGGAAATCGTCCGCAAAGTTCGCACCGAGATCGTCGTCGAGGAAAAAGGCATCAAATCACAACCCCTCAGTGGCGACGAGCGCGTGAAGAGCTACGAGGCCGCATCGCCGGACAAATCATTGGCCACTCTCACTGTCCGCGAGAAGGGCTACGGCCAGCGAATCGCCATCCCGGAATCCGAATGGGAATTTGCCACATGCGTGAACAACGCGAAGGCCGGTCGACAGGAGATCCGGCGTAGCGCGAAAGACCTCTACCTTCGCTCCGGTTTCAAACCGGGCCACATCTACGAGTTCATTTACCCCGCGAAGAATCCATTAGTTCTGGGCTTAGGATTCGCCGTCGTTCGCGATTTTGTTTCTTTTCTGCGCTACGAAATGAAAGACCCCACTGGACGACCGAACCCGCTGGCGACGGGGAAGAAAACCACCGGCATCCGCTATGCCTACGGCTGGGGCCGCTCGCAAAGCGGAAGATTCCTCCGAGATTATGTCTACCACGGATTCAACGAAGACGAGGTGCACAGAAAAGTCTTCGATGCGATTGCCCCTCACGTGGCGGGCGGCGGAAGATTGTTTTTGAACTACGAATTTGCCCGGCCCGTCACTTCGTCGCAGCAACACACGAACCAACTCGATCCAGAGCTTTTCCCTTTCGCCTACAATGTATTGAAAGATCCGCAGACGGGAAGGAGCGACGGAATTCTCAAACGCCCCAAGACAGATCCGTATGTATTCCACACTCAAACTTCCACGGAATATTGGCAAAAGCGCGGTTGTCTCGCCCACACAGACGGGAAAGGCAAGGACGTGTCCATCCCGGAAAAAGTTCGAATCTACGTAATCGCCAGCGCGCAGCACAACAGCCCCTTCGGCTCCGAACCGGTGAAAGAAGACACTCAACAACTCGTCAACCCTTCGCCCGCGGGGGAGGTTCTCCGGGCGCTGATCGGCGCCATGGATCAATGGGTAACGCAGAGGATTTTTCCGCCGCCGAGTCAATATCCAAAAGTGAATGATGGAACGTTAGTGCGACCTGGCCGAAAGTCGACGGGGTTTCCGAAGATTCCCGGCGTCGGTTTCGCTGCCCTGCACAACCGCCAGCTCTTCTTGGATTACGGTCCGAGGATTCATCGTGGTCGGATGGATGTTCACCCTCCGAGGGAGATTCGCAATGGCGGATACAAAATCCTCGTGCCAAAGGTCGATGCCGACGGCAACGACATCGCAGGGATTCGTCTGCCTGCCATTCGTGTTCCCCTTGGCACCTACACTGGCTGGAACTTGCAGCGCCGAGGCTTAGCCGAAGATGAACTCAGCAGGCTCCTTGGCTCATATATTCCATTCGCGAAAACCAAAGCAGAGCGAAAGAAGTTAGGCGACCCTCGCCTGTCGCTCGAAGAGCGTTACAAAAACAAGGCGGACTACGCGTCGCAGATGTCTCGGGCGGTAAGGATTCTGGTAGAACAGCGATATCTATTGCGGGAGGATGCCGAACGGATAATTTCAGAAGCGAAGCGGAAACGCGTTCTCTAAAATTGTCATTTCGGGCGCAAAAAGGAGGCTGGCATGTTCTACATCTTCTTCCTGTCGATCGCCTTACTCTTATTTCCAAGCGTCTCTTTCGGAGAAATCACCAAAATCATCATCGAGAAGAGAGCGCCTTTCGCCAATGGTTACGAATTTCCCGTCGCCGGCGCGTATGAAAAATTGGTTGGCAAGGCCTACGGAGAGCTCGATCCTAAAAGCCCTCTTAATAAGGTGATCGTCGATCTGGACAAGGCGCCTAAAAATTCCCGAGGCAGGGTGGAGTATTGGGCCGACATCTTCGTCCTGAAGCCGGTCGATTTGAGTCGCGGCAACGGCAAGATCTTTTACGACGCGCCCAACCGGGGCAGCAAGCGCATCCTCATGTTTCTCAACGACGCTCCGGAAAATAACGACCCATCTACTCTGAAAGACGCCGGCAACGGTTTTCTTATGCGCCAGGGTTACACCATCGTCTGGTCCGGCTGGCAGGGCGATCTCACGCCAGGAGAGGACTTCCTCACTATGGGCGTGCCGGTGGCAACTAAAAACGGCAAGGAGATTATCCGCGCGGTCCGGACCGAAATCGTCGTTACCAGAGAAGGAGTGATGTCACAGCCCTTAAGCGCGGACAACCGGGTGATGAGCTACGAAGCAGCAACCACGGACAAATCCCGAGCATCGCTTACTGTGCGAGAGAAATCCTACGATCACCGCACGTCCGTTCCAAGCTCCGAGTGGGAGTTTGCCTCCTGCAAAAAGGACAAAGAGACCGGCAAGGTCCAGCTGAAGCCAAGCACGAAAGATCTTTGCCTCCTTTCGAGGTTCAAACCTGGACACATCTACGAGTTCATCTATCCAGCAAAAAATCCGCTCGTTCTCGGTTTGGGTTTTGCCGCAGTGCGAGATCTCGTTTCTTTTCTCCGCTATAAACTCAAGGATGAGGCCGGGAACCCCAACCCTCTTGCCCTGACTTCAAGAGAGACCGGTATCAAAAAGGCCTATGCCTGGGGCCGCTCGCAAAGTGGCCGATTTCTGCGCGACCTTGTCTATCACGGCTTCAATGAGGACGATTCGCATAGGCAAGTCTTTGAGGCGGTCTCTCCGCATGCCGCTGGTGGAGGCAGATTGTTTTTAAATTACGAGTTTGCCCGCCCCGTTACCTCTGCGCAACAGCACACCAACCAGCTTGACCCCGAGCTCTTCCCCTTTGCCTACAACGTCTTGAAAGATCCCCAAACCGGCAGAGAAGATGGAATACTGAAGCGGCCAAAGACAGACCCGTATGTCGTTCATACGCAAACCGCGACGGAGTACTGGCAAAAGCGAGGCAGTCTGGCGCACACGGACGGCAAGGGAAACGACCTTTCGATACCTAAGAATGTGCGCATCTACTTCGTTGCGAGCGCGCAGCATAATACTCCCTTTGGCTCCATACCGGAAAAAGGCGAGTGCCAGCAGCTTGCGAACCCGATGCCGATTGGCGATGCGCTGCGCGCGCTGATCGTCGCAATGGACCGCTGGGCCACTGATGGAACGCCGCCGCCACTCAGCCAGATTCCGCGTGTCGGCGACGGAACTTTGGTAACTTCCAACCTGAAGAGTACTGGGTTCCCTGAAATCCCTGGAGTCCGCTACAACGGTCTCTACAATCGCCAGCTTTTTCTAGACTACGGTCGGAATTTGCTTCACGGGCAAATCGCTACCCATCCGCCAAGACCCGTTAAAGACGGCGAATTTAAGATCCTAGTGCCAAAGGTAGACGCGGATGGTAACGACGTTGCGGGCGTCCGGCTTCCGGCAATCCGTGTTCCTGTGGCGACTCACACGGGCTGGAATCTCCAGCGCAAAGGGCTTGCCGAAGATGAGTTGTGCGGGCTGCTTGGTTCCTACATCCCGTTGCCAAAAACCAAGGAGGAAAGGGAAAAGAGCGGCGATCCTCGATTGTCGATCGAAGAGCGATACAAAGATCAGGCTGACTACGTGCAGAAGCTGAGCCGGACCGCAAGAACTTTGATGGATGAAAGATTTTTGCTTCCCGAAGACGCGGAGCGGATCATTGACGAGGCAAAGAAGCACTCGTTCTTTGCAGAGCGGAAATCACAATAGAATGGCCAAGGCAGGGAGGTTATCTTCCGCTGCTTTGAGCCGAGACGCGATGCTCCTGGCGCTCACGTGGGCGGCCGGCAGCGTCGATGCGATAAGCTACCTGGGACTCGGTCAGGTCTTCACGGCGATGATGACCGGAAACACGGTCCTACTCGGTCTAGCTCTGGCGCAGAGAGAGATACTGGCGGCGCTGAGATCTATCCTTGCGTTGATAGGTTTTGGTATCGGCGTTTTTGTCGGTGCTATAATCGTCGAGCGCGAGTCGAAACAAATGGACTGGCCTCCTCCGGTAACGGCAGCGCTGGTCCTCGAAACAGTCATTCTCGCCATCTTCTCCGTGACCTACTATTTGAGCGGCACCGTACACGCGGCGGAGGTTACCTATTTCCTAATTGTCCTGTTAGCCCTTGCCATGGGGATTCAATCCGCTGCGGTGCGCCGTCTCCGCGTGCCGGGAATTGCGACGACTTACCTCACCGGGACAATAACAAGCCTTATGGTTGACCTCGTAGGCTGGCTCCGCTGGATCGGGGCGCCGCCCCCGGTTAAACAACCTGGCGCTCGCAACAACGTCGAGGCGTCACGCACTATACCTTGGGAGCAACGCGTCGGTCTGCTGGCGGCCGTGGTGAGCCTCTACTGCTTTGGCGCGCTGTCCGCCGGCATTCTAGAAATACATTCGTCGCGGCTGGCCGCCTCATTGCCGCTGGCCGCGCTTCTCCTGGTCGTGGTGAACGCTTTTATTCGTGAGCGACACCAGCAGCAAGGCTCTAAGTGATTTTAGATTTTCGATATTTCGACTAGGGCTCAATACATGTTTTGCACGGACCGAAGACCGACGACCGGGACCGGGAATCTTCCGTCTCCTGACTTCCGTCCTCTGTCCTGCTCCGATTTCCCTGCTCCGTGCTCCATGTTCTTTGCTCCGTTGCCTATCGCTGTTCGTACAGCTTTTTGATGAATCCGCTCTTGTCCAACTCGGCGATGAAGCTCGGGTCCATGAACTCTTCGGGCTTGCGGCTGCGGATTTCCGGCTTAGTTGCCGCCACGTATTCGTACGTAGCCTCGAGCCCCTTCATGATCGGGTAGGGTACGGAGATAAAATCCTCCTTGAAAATTTCATAGGAACCTTCCAAAAGTTCCTGATCGTTGGTTCTAAGATACTTGCTCAAGACCTTCATGCTGAAGTCTTTATGGGTCTTGAAATAGGCGATGCCTTCAACATGGGATCGGATCATCCGCATTACGGTGTCGCGATCGTCTTGGATATTCTTGCGGCGTGTAACCACGGACATCGAAGGATAGACGACCTCTTTCCTGGCATCCCAGAGAACCCGGTATCCCAGTCGCTGCGCCTGCACATCGGTCGGATAAGAGACATCCGCGGCATCCACCCGGCCCGACATTAACGCCTGGAGCCGCTCCTGCGGCGTGCCGATCGAAAGCCAAATGACGTCGCGGTTCGGGTCCATGCCGTGCTTGCGAATAATATATTTGAACAAAAAATCACCCAGAGAGCCCAGGCTTGAGGTCGCAATTTTTTTACCCTTGATATCTTCGGGTCTTTTAATTTCCGGCTTGACCACCAGTTTGCTCTGAACCCCGGGAACCGTGTGGGCAATATTCACCAGATCCGCGCCGCCGAGATCCGCGAGCATTACCGTCGGAAGCGCAACCGGCGCGGCAAAAAGACTCCCGCCAAGGATCGCGGTCGAGGTTTGCCCTGAGCCCTTAACTAAAATTAACTCGGGATCGAGTCCGTTCTTTTCGTAGATCTTCGCCTCTTTTGCGAGCCAGGGGATCCAGTTGGACGCAGACAACGACGTTACGCCCCAGCCGATCTTCTTCAGCGGCTTGTCCTGCGTCTGCGTGGGCGAGACCGAGACCGCTGACCAGACGAAAATCGCGAAAAAGAATCTAACGAATATTTTCATTATGGATTTCCCCTCTCCAATATGGGCAGGGCATACCGTGCCTATTCTTGTTAAGAAAACGATTTTCTTCTTAGCGGCTGCTGGCAAATGATTTCGTAAAACCGCTATCGTCGATCTTTTTGAGAAAACTATTGTCGTAAAATTCTTCCGGGCTCGCGGTCGCCGCTTTGGGCTGGCGGACGGCCAAAAACTGCAGCACCGAGCGCACGCCGGCAGCGCTGGCGTAAGGCATGACCGGTGACAGCTCCGTGTAGTAATCATAGCCCTCTTCGGCGCGGGCACGATCCGTCATCTTCAAGAATTTCATAATTGCGGGGAGTGCCTTTTCTTTTTGCGTTCTAAAGTAATGCAGCGCCTCTATATAGCCCTTGAGAAAATTTTCCACCAGCAGCGGATGGCTCTTGATATAGGGCGTCATACCGGCAATAGAGTTCCCCGCGTATTCGATGTCGATCTTTCTCAAGTCAGCCAGCTCGCGAAATCCGGCCTGCTTTGCTATGCCGTTAAACGGCGGGGCGAGAACCGTCGCGGCGACCGAACCCCGCATTAAAGCATTTAGCCTTCCCTGCTGGCTCTCCGCCACTGAGATGAAGATCACATCTTTATCCGGCTCCAGTCCTGATCTACGCAAGTACAGTCGCAGCGCGCTATCGGCAGAGGCGCCCGGCCGCGTACCGGTAACGATCTTTCCCTTGAGATCGTGGAATGTCTTGACTTCCGGCGCGGCAAAAACGCTGTAATCGAGTTTGTTCGATTGAACTGACAACATGACGATATCAATACCGCCCAGCCGCGCGCTGATCGTCGCCGTCGAACCCGCGGCCAAAAATTGAACTGAATTGGAAGTCACCGCCGCCAGTGAGTTCATTCCGCCGCCGAAATAGATCGGCTCAATGTCGAGACCATGCTTCGAAAATAGACCGGCCTCCTGGCCGATGGGAATGATACTGGAATTGACCGAAATCGAACCCAAAGCGATGCGGACTTTTTCTTTCGCTGTTTGGGTGTTGCCTGCGTGCGCACTCACAAACACAACGAACGCAAGCACAAAGCCAAAAACGGACTTTCTAGGAGCGGCACCGACGCGAGCTTCAACTAATTCCGTGCCACTTCGAAATAACGGATTATTTTGTTGAATCATCGCAAACCTCAAACCGTCCGACGAGAATCGGCCATCAGCTCATGCCACCAGCGGTCGCGTCCCGATTTCACCTGCGCCGCGGAAAATTTCTTTTTTCGTCTAAAAGTACCTCGATGGCTTTGTCTGCCCTGATGCGTGGCAAGAGCGGGGCGTGCTGTTCAGCGCGCCAGTTTTCGAGTTTTGAGTTCCGAGTTTCGAATTGAGAGGATCGGTATTTTTTTAACGCTCTGACCGCTCCTTTTCGCAAGACAAATGTGTAATGAAACCGACTTTTTTGTAGGGCTTACTCTGGAGTACGGGGCTTCGGCATCCCACGCCAGCTAAGGTGTCTCTCACTCCCCGCTAAAATTTTGGAGCTCTACGCCATAATTTGCGCATCTTTCCTGCCCTTATTTTCACCGGTACAAAACTTGCGTCGGTGGGTCGCAAGGCCTTGAGCCACAGGAACCTAGTATAAGAAGATCTCCTCCCGACAAAGGCAAACTCCGAGAAATCGGAGGACGCAAAGCCACGGGTCCTGAACTATTCGGGATAGCCGGGTTGCCGAACGAGGACGATGTCTAGCGGGATTGAGATCACATAACCTACGAAAGGTGGTCTTCTATGATCCCGCATCATGTAACTGTATCACGCGCTAATTCGGTCTTCTCGACTGTTTCCTCACCTTCCCTAAAGGTTACAGAGCCGCCGACGGATCTGACGAGCGGCGCAAAAGTTCGTGTGCGTGGCATACGCACGAACGACGTGTTGGCCTTACAGTCTGGCGGAGACAGCGTGCAGGTCCTTTCATCAGCCTTGCCGAGCACTTTAGGCGAGCAACGCACGTTAGTTATCCTGCTAAATTTCAGAAACGACACCTCGCAGCCTTACGCCGTCGACTTTGCAAATAACGTCTTTTTCGGAACGACGAGCAGTTTCTTTTTGGAGAACTCTTATCAGCAGACCTATCTCAGCGGAGTCGTCATTGGATGGTATACGATAGACATGGACAGCCCAGTAAACGCCTCGACGTGCGACTATTCGCTGATCTCCAGCCTTGCCGATCAAGCCGCCTCTAGTGCGGGAGTGGTCTTGTCCAACTACAGCCATAAAGTCTATGCATTTCCCGGGACCGGATGCGGTTGGTGGGGACTTTCATCAGTCGGCGGTACGCCGTCTCAATCGTGGATCAATGGGAGGCTTGAAATCG
>WNGL01005125.1_pt1 | contig 18032 bp, 17 predicted proteins | sample 5400591 | NCBI WGS metagenome assembly WNGL01 (sample SAMN13153377, study PRJNA577476) | soil metagenome | isolation source: 80 cm soil or saprolite under Garry oak tree replicate 1 | place: USA:California | collected 2016-06-15 | reverse complement strand
ATCCACGCCTGGGGCGTCTATCGCGATCAAGGCAAATGGAAAGAGCTGCGCGGCACCTTCACGCCGGATGGACATATTTCGGTGTCGTGGTTTCGCGGCCCGTTTGAACAATTTGTCGAGCGCTGCCGCTCAGGTTTTGCGGCGAGCCGCACCTGGTCGCGTCATCACCTGTTCACCCCCATCATCAAGCTTGCCAAGGATCGCGCCATAGCCGAGACGCCCGTCATCATCCGCGTGCGCCAGAAGTTCGGCGCCGTGGAGGCCGACCTCACCTCGTTTTCCCGTTTCCTCGACCGCGTCGAGCGCCACGCTGACGCCTGGCTCATTGCCGAGCGCGCCGCGATCTACGAGCGCGACCGGCTTGATCCGGTCGAGCCGTCGCCCGCGTTCGACGCGCTGTTCGCGGCCGCCGACACCGCACATTATCCCGACCAATACCGTTACATGGCTTTTCGGCTTGCGCATGCCGAGGGCCGCTCGCTCGCGGCGGTCGTCTATCGCGACGGCGGGCCGGAAACGGCCGATCTTTACGCGCGCTATTCAAGGTGGCTCAGTGGCGGCGCAGCTTAAGCGGCAGGCCGGCTTTTCGCGGGGATCTCCATGGCAGTCTACACCGATGTCGCGGCGGAGGATTTAAGCCGCTTCCTTGCCGGCTACGACATCGGCGCGCTGTTGTCCTACAAGGGCATTGCCGAAGGTGTCGAAAATTCGAACTTCCTCGTCCACACCGCGCAAGGCCATTACATCCTCACGCTTTACGAGCGGCGTGTCGCTGAGCGCGATCTGCCGTTCTTCCTCGCACTGATGGAGCATCTGGCGGGCCGTGGCATCAATTGTCCGCAGCCGGTGAAAAACCGTGCCGGCAAAGTGCTCGGCAAGTTAGCCGGCCGCCCGGCGGCGATCGTTACATTCCTCGACGGCATGTGGATTCGCCGGCCGAGCGCGGCGCATTGCGGGGCGCTTGGCGAGGCGCTGGCGCGGCTGCATCTTGCCGGCGCGGATTTTGCGATGCGCCGCGACAATGCGCTTTCGGTCACCGCATGGCGGCAACTCTACGAGGGTTGCCGCGAACGCGCCCATAAGGTCGATCGCAATCTGGAAGCGCTCGTCGGCGCCGAACTTGCGGTGCTGGAACGCGATTGGCCGCGCGGCCTGCCGCAAGGCGTCATTCATGCCGATCTTTTCCCAGACAATGTGTTCTTCCTTGGCGACAAGCTCTCCGGTTTGATCGATTTCTATTTCGCCTGCACCGACACGCTGGTTTACGACGTTGCGATTTGTCTCAACGCCTGGTGCTTCGAGACCGATCATTCCTTCAACGTCACCAAAGGACGCGCGCTGTTGGCCAATTACGCCAAAGCTCGACCACTGTCGCACGATGAGTGGGAGAAACTGCCCATGTTCGCGCGGGGCGCCGCCTTGCGCTTTCTGCTGACGCGCTTGGTCGATTGGCTGGACGTGCCGGCCGGCGCATTGGTGCGGCCGAAGGACCCGCGCGAATTCGCACGCAAACTGCGGTTCCACCAGAAGGTCAAGAGTTCGCGTGATTACGGGGTGATGGAACCGTGAGTCATGGAGCCGTGAGCGAAGAAGCGCCGCAGCGGCTGCCGCATGTCGTCATTCATACTGACGGCGCCTGTTCTGGCAATCCCGGCCCGGGCGGCTGGGGCGCGATCCTCGCCTTCGGCGACCACGAGAAAGAGCTCAAAGGCGGTGAGGCAGACACCACCAACAATCGCATGGAGCTGATGGCCGCCATTTCCGCGCTTGAAGCGCTCAAGCGGCCGTGCCGGGTCGATTTGCACACCGATAGTCAATACCTCCGCGATGGCGTGATGACCTATCTGGCGAGATGGAAAGGTAATGGCTGGCGTACGGCCGACAAAAAGCCGGTCAAGAATATCGATCTGTGGCAGCGGCTCGATGCCGCGATGCACGCGCATCAGATCCGCTGGCACTGGCTGCGCGGTCACGCCGGTCACGTTATGAACGAGCGCGCCGACGTACTGGCACGGCAAGCGATCGCCGAGATTCGCGCGGCAACGCGGCTAACGAAATAGCCCTCTCCCCGCGTGAGAGAGGGCAGCGCGTTGCGAGCGAAGCTCAATGCGCGGGTGAGGGGGTCTCGAAGAACCGAACCCCTCACCCGGCTCGCCGCAAAATGGCTCGCCACCCTCTCCCATCAAGCTTGCACTCGGGCGCGCGCAAGCGCGGCCCGGGTGGGGAGAGGGAAATTACAGCGACTTCATCAGATTATCGGCGCTCGATATCTCGGCCTTGCCCGGCGCGTCTTCGATATTGAGCGCCTTCACCACGCCGTCGTCGACCACCATGGCGTAGCGCTGCGAGCGAATGCCGAGTCCGCGCTCGCTCAGATCCGCGGTCAGGCCGGTCGCCTTGGCCCAATGGCCGCTGCCGTCGGCGAGAAACTCGATCGTCGGCGTGAAGGCGCCCGGCACCGCGAACAGCACCACCTTCTTGCCCTTGAACAATTCGTCGCTCGTCTTCGGCTTCGGCCCGTCGCCGGTCATCACCATAAAAGTGCCGTTGGGTACGCGATCGCCAACCTTAATCGTCATGATCCTGTCCTCTCGTTTCCGAAATAAATCTCGTCCGCCGTCGCGGCGGGCCATAACCTAGCGTCTAGTGCGGTGGATTTGAAGTTCCAATAGTTAGTCGGAAGCTCTCATAGGAACTTCAAATCCAAAAACCGCACTAGAACTAGATATTTGCCAGTGTCCCTTTTGATTCCGAAGTTCGCATGAGAGCTTGCCGACAAAGCGTGCGAACTTCGGAATCGGGGCACTGCCGCGAATTAGTCGAGATGGGCGGTGACTTCGATGGCTTCTTCGCCGGAAACGGCGGTGAAGGTCAGCGCCGCGCCATCGGCCTTGGCTCCGGGCGGCAGGCCATCGAGATCGAATGCGAACTGGCGGGTCCCGCCATCGGCAGTCGTCTGTTGCGGCAGCGGCAGCGACCAATCGGGCGTCGGCCCCTCGACGAAAAGATCGACCGGCGCACCAGCAGGCGCGGCGACCTCGACAAGAATGCGATCGTGCGCGCCGCCCGGCTGGCGGTGCACGGAAAGGATCGCGAGTGCATCGCTTTTAGCGCCTTCGCCGCCGATACGTTGCGCCTCTTGCGCGCGTGCCTGGCCGAATTGACTCAGTTCGGCACGGTGCTCCTGGCCGAATGCAACATGGCGTGGCACCCGAACTTCGGCTCGCTCAATCGCCGCATCTTCAGCGCCGTTGCCGGTGAGCCGAAGCGCCAGATTGGCTTCGACCGGTATGCAAATGTTGGCGCAGACTGCATAGCCGAGCTTAAGCCGCAGCGCCGTCTGTTTGGTATCGTCCGTTGGCACCACATGCAGCGGCAGAATGACGTGATTGACGTAGCCGATCGAATTGCCGCCGGCGCCGTCGGGAAATCTTTTGGGCGCCGGCCACAGCACGCTCACCGCTTTCACGTTCTCGGAATCGAAAAAATCGAAAGTCGGCGGCGCTCCGGAATCGCCGGGATTGCGCCAATAAGTTTCCCAGCCCGGATCGAGCTTGATCTCGATCCCGGCGCGTAAAAAGACCACATCGTGGTTTCTGCTCATTGCGCCGGCGATCAGCCGCGATGCGGTATGAGCCTGCGCGTCCCAATTCGAAGCATCCTGGGCCGGCGCAGTTGTAATGCCGGGCAGCCAAATCAGAACAGCGAGCGGCAGCGGGGCGATAAGCCGCAGTATCGAACGCGCGATGGGCGCGCGCATGCCCCGGGGCGCCAGCGGTAATTTGCAGCCCGATTTCACTGCCGTTGTCATTGCCGTTCTCTACGGCGAAGTATGTACAAGCGCCACTGACATGATCGTGACCGATGCAGCGCGACCGGTGCAGGCTGTCGCATTACTGTTGCGCGCCGATGCGCTGCCGGGAAGGCGCTTTTTCTCGCCGACATTCGCGAGGAACTTGAATGAACTTAAATTATGGCAAGCGGAATATGGTGAACTTTTTGCGCCGCCATTCGTTTGCAATTGCGGATCGATGGGCTAACCTTCCATTATGAAGACGCCGCGCGGTACATCCGGCAAGAGCAGACGCCGAGGTTATCTCGACGGCCAAATGCTTATCGCCATGCCGGCGATGATGGATGATCGTTTTGCCCGTTCGCTCATCTACGTTTGCGCGCATTCGTCCGAAGGCGCGATGGGTATTGTCGTCAATCACCCAGCGGCGAATATTAATTTCTCCGACCTTCTGGTGAAGCTGAACGTTATTCCGGCGGCCGATGTCATAAGGCTGCCGACCAGCGCCGGTGGTGTCAAAGTGATGCGCGGTGGACCGGTCGAAACCGAGCGCGGCTTTGTTCTACATTCGGCCGATTTCTTCATTGAAAATTCGACGCTGCCGATCGACGACGGCATTTGTCTCACTGCGACCATCGATATTCTTAAGGCGATCGCGCGTGGCGACGGGCCGGCGAGCGCAATTCTTGCGCTCGGCTATGCCGGCTGGGCGCCCGGCCAGCTTGAGACCGAAATCCAGGGCAACGGCTGGCTGCACTGCGCGCCCGATCCCGAGCTTATTTTTGGATCGGATACCGGTCGCAAATACGAAAAAGCTTTGAGAAAACTTGGGATCGGTCTCGGCATGCTGTCAAGCGAAGCCGGGCACGCGTAACAGGAATCAGGGATCAGTATTCAGTAATCAGTAAGCCTTCTGATCCCCGACTCTTGATCCCTGATCCCTGATCCCTGATCCCTGATCCCTGATCCCTGATCCCTGGTCAGAACACCTTCGTCCTGATCCCGGATTCCTGATGCTTGACGCCCGATGATTCCGGCTCGAGCAGCGCCCGCGCCCGCTCGGCGCTCATCGGTTCGCCGAACACGAAGCCCTGAGCATATTCGCAGCCTAGCTGAAACAGTTCGACGGCGTCGGAATCGGTTTCGGCGCCCTCGGCGACCACATCCATTCCGAGATCGTGGGCAAGCGCGATCATCGAGCGCAGGATTACCGGGCGCGTACCTTTCGCTGACATGCGCACGAATGACTGGTCGATCTTGATTGTATCGAACGGAAAACGCTGCAAATAGGCCAACGACGAATAACCGGTGCCGAAATCGTCGAGCGCGAGCCCGGCGCCAAGTTCGCGGATCCGATGCAGTAGCTGCGCAGCGTGTTCGGGGTTTTCCATCACCACCGATTCCGTGAGTTCCAGCTTAAGCGATCCGCGAGTCAAAGGCGCGCGGGCGAGCACCGTGCGCAGATCCTGAATCAGATCGTGACGCAATAATTGCCGCGACGAGACATTGACGCTGGCGAACAACGGCTCGCGGTGACGTACCGTGCGCTGCCAGGCGCTAAGCTGGCGCGCGGTGCGATCGAGAACCAACAGACCAAGCTCGACGATCAGTCCAGTTTCCTCGGCGATGTTGATGAATTCGGAAGGCGATAGCCGGCCCATTCTTGGATGGTTCCAGCGGGCGAGCGCCTCGAAACCTGCGATCGCGCGATCTTCGAGGCGGACGATCGGCTGATAAAGAATGGTGATTTCATCGCGTTCAAGCGCGCGGCGCAGATCGGATTCCACCGACAGCCGATCGGATTTTCGCGCCCGCATCGCGTCCTTGAACACGTCGATACGGTCACCGCCGGTGCGCTTGGCGTGGTACATCGCGAGTTCGGCATCCTTGAGCACGTCTTCGGCAGGTTGCGATTCGCCGCCGCCGAGTGCGAGCCCGATCGAAGCAGTTAGGAATATCTCGCGGTCACGGAATGTAATCGGGGCGCGCAGCGCCTTGCGAATAGTCTCAGCAAACGCGGTAATGCGGGCGGAGTCGCGTTCCGAGAGCAGGATCATGCCGAACTGATCGCCGGCGAGGCGGGCGAGCGTATCCTGCGGCTTGATCAGGCGGCCGAGCCGCCGCGCCAAGGTCAGCAAGATCGAGTCGCCGACCGCGATCCCAACCGAATCGTTGACCTGTTTGAAACGGTCGAAATCGATGACCAACACGGTCGGCCGCAACGCCGCGTCCGATTTGGCGAGCCCGAGCACCGCTTTCAGCCGGTCAAGAAACAGTTCGCGGTTGGGCAAGCCTGTCAGGTTGTCATGCACAGCGTCGTGCAGGAGCCGCTCCTGGGCGGTCTTGAGCTCGGTGACATCGGTGATCGTGCCCACCAGACGGACTACCTCGCCGTCGGAGCCGACAACCGGCCGGGCGCGCAAGGCGAACCAGAGATAATGGCCGTCGGCGGTGCGCATGCGGAAATCCTGCACCACCCGGCCGCGCCGCTGTTCGAGCACGCTGTCGAGCGTGGCGCGGAAGCGGTCGCGGTCTGCTTGATGCAAAACGTCGAGCCATTTGGCGGCGGGACCTTCGAGCGCCCCATGTTTGAGCCCCAGCGCGGTCTCGGTCTCGGGACTGGTGAACACCTTGTCGGCGGAAACGTCCCAATCCCAGATCATGTCGCCGGCGCCAGTCAGCGCCAGCGCCCGGCGCTCAACGTCCGACACGATGCTGCTCGCCATGCCGCCGGCGAAGGCGTGTTGCATTACCGTGAAGCCGATCAGCATGACGATCAGCACCAGCCCGCCAAGCAGCGCCGGGCCGACGATGTCGTTGGTCACCAGACCAAGCACGGTGAGCGCCGCACCGATCACCCAAACCACAAGAAGAAGCCAGGTCGGGATCAGCATCACCGCGCGATCGTAGTCGTGGCTGGCAAGATATATGACCAGCGCAAAGCCGAGCACGGCGACCAGAAAGAGCGACATCCGCGCGATGCCGGAGGCCACCGCCGGCGAGACCAGCGCCACCGCGACCAGGGCGCCGAGGAAAGCGAGCCAGCCGACGGTGATGTGGGCGTAGCGCACATGCCAGCGATTGAGATTGAGATAGGCGAATAGGAACACGAGCAGCGTGGCGGCGAGTATCGCTTCCCCCGAGGCGCGCCAGACGCGTTCGGCACTGGGGGACAGATCGAATACTTTCGGCCAGAAACCGAAATCGATACCGATATAGATCAGCACCGCCCAGCCGAGCGCGGCCGCGGCGGGAAACATCACGCTGCCTTTGACCACGAATAGAATCGTGAGGAACAGCGCCAGCAACCCGGCAATGCCAATAACGATGCCTTGGTACAGGGTGAGCGAGTTGAGCTTGTCCTTGTAGGCGTCGGGTTCCCAGAGATAGAGCTGCGGCACATGCTCGGTGCGCAGCTCGGCGACGAATGTGATCACTGTGCCGGGATCGAGCGTGATGCGGAACACGTCGGCACTGGCATTGTCCTGGCGCTCCGGCGGATCGCCGGATGACGGCGTGATGTAGACGATGCGGGAGAGACCGAGATCGGGCCACAAAAGTCCGGAGCCGACCATGCGATAATGCGGCGCCACGACCAGCCGGTCGATCTGCTCATCGCCGTTATTGGCGAGCGCAAAGACCGCCCAGTTGTTGCCGCCGGTGCGTGCGCGCACCTCGATGCGACGGATGATGCCGTCCGCCGCCGGCGCGGTTGAAACTTGGATGCGATCGCCCTCGGTATGCTGGAACTCGACCGCGTCGGTCAGATCGATCGCCGGCGTATCGCTATGGACATTGACCGCCTCGAGCGCGTGCGCGGCGGAACCGCCGAAGAGAACCGGCAAAGCCGCCAAGACGGCGGCCAATAGCGCGTTAAAAATTGGCCCGCGCGCGTTCCAACCGTCCCGGTTCACGGCGCGCGAAGCTCCCAAAAAACCCCTCCGTGCCGGTAACCGGCGCAATGGCGCCACGGCGATAACGTGTCCCCGGAATGACTAACGCCGGGCTTTGCGCCGAATTCGCGACCACCGGCCTGCAAATACCACGGTCGCGCCGAATTTGAGCCGAATTGAGCTACGGCCTGCCCAGATCCATGCAACGTTAGCGTCTTAGTAGCCCCTAGGGCCTCCCGGAGCAAGAATATTGTCTTTTATTTTCAAAGGGTCAGCACAATTTTGCCGATGTGCTGACCGCTCTCCATACGGGCATGCGCGGCGCTCGCTTGAGCGAGCGGGAAGGTGGAATCGATGAGCGGTTTTACGCGCCCGGAAGCGATGAGCGGCAGCACGTTGTTTTCCACGGCGCGGGCGATCGCGGCCTTATCGGCAACCGCCCGCGCGCGCAGCGTCGAGCCAGTGTGGGTGAGCCGCTTGAGCATGAGCCGCATCAGATCGACATTGACCCGCGACGAAGCGAGAAACGCGATCTGCACGATGCGCCCCTCGACGGCGGCGGCCTCGTAATTGCGACCGACATAATCGCCGCCGACCATGTCGAGGATCAGGTCGGCGCCGCGGCCTTGGGTCGCTTGCCTGGTCAAGGCGACGAAGTCTTCGGTCTTGTAATCAATCGCAAGGTCGGCGCCGAGCTTGCGGCACGCTTCGCACTTCTCCGCCGTGCCGGCGGTGGTGAGAACGCGTGCGCCGAACGCCTTGGCGAGCGCAATAGCGGTGGTGCCGATGCCGGATGAACCGCCATGCACGAGCAGCGTTTCGCCGGCGGCAAGCTTGCCGCGCTCGAATACGTTGTGCCAGACGGTGAAGAAGGTCTCCGGGATCGCCGCTGCCTCGACCATCGATAGATTTGCCGGCACCGACAGCGCATGGCCTTCGAAAGCCAGGCAGTATTCGGCATAGCCGCCGCCGACAACGAGCGCCATCACCTTGTCGCCCTGCTTCCAGCGCGTGGTGCCGCGGCCGACGTCCACGACTTCGCCCGCTATTTCCAAGCCGGGAATTTCGGTCGCGCCTTTTGGCGGCGGATAGTGGCCCTGCCGCTGCATGACGTCGGGCCGGTTGACGCCGGCGGCAATGACTTTCACCAGGATTTCGCCGTCCCCAGGGGAGGGCAATGGCTGCTCGCTGGCGACGAGCACGTTCGGTCCGCCCGGCTCACGGATGGCAATGCAGGTCATCGACTTTGGCAAATCGCTTTTCGGCATGAACACCCCTTCTTGAATAATCCTCTATGCAACTGCGACGGCCGACTTAATCCGCCACCGCGCGATGTGACAACCGGCATCGACGCCGCTAAGAATCCGCCGTTGAGGAGCAAGCATGCCCGCGCCCGACGACGACGATCGGCCAAAAAAGAAGATCTCGCATGAGATCGGCCAGGATCTCACGCTGCTTTCGGCGCCCGAGCTCAGCGAGCGCATCGCGCTTTTGAAAGAGGAAGTCGCGCGGCTCGAAGCCGACATGGCGCGCAAGCGTGCGGTCAAATCGGCGGCCGATTCTTTTTTCAAGAAGTGAAGCCTTCTAGGGCTTTAGAGGATTGTGGCGGCGGCTTAAGCCGCATTGTAAAAACATTGGCCAACTTTTTATGATTTCTTAATCCCTCGTTAAGCTTTCCCGTTCATTACAGAATACGTCCATCTTCTGGACATCGAGTGGCTCCTGTCCACTCTGTTTGACGCCTCCCTGTTATCGCCTTGAGCCGCCGGCAACGGCGGCTCCTTTTTTATTCCCTATTGTTTTCAGTAACTTGGCGGCCGGCAACTATGTCGGAAACTTCCCGTTTAGGATGCTGGACAGCATCTGATCGTCGGGCGATGCTCGGCCTTCGGGTGTGAGGCGTAGCGTAAATGTCCGAGAAGCGTAGCGTAGATCCGGGCGCGGTGTCATTTAGCGAGCGGCTGGCGAGTTCCCCGCTATTTGCCAGTCTGTTTCGCGATGGCATGGCGCTAGTCGACGAGACGGCGACCTATCTTGACGGTTCGGGCCGTCTGGAATCCAAGAAGCTCGAGCGCGGCGCCGGACTGGTCTACGCAACCGAAAGCCTGCGGTTGACCAACCGGCTGATGCATCTGGCCTCCTGGCTGTTACTGCACCGGGCGGTCAAGGAAGGCGAGATCACACTGGCGCAAGCCAACAAGGAAAAAACCAAGGTCAGCCTGGCGGCCTGCGAACCGGGTGACGCCAAATCGCTCGCGCTGTTGCCGGCCAAACTGCAAGAACTGATCGCCCGCTCGGCCAAGCTGCAGACCGAAGTGCGCCGGCTCGATGCCACCATGCACGCCGCGGCGGCGGCGAAAATCGCGGCCGATAATCCGGTCTCGCGGCAATTGGGATTGCTCAAGGCCGCGTTCGAAGTGAATGCGCGGCGCTCCGGCACATAAAAGCCGGACGTAAACGACCGGTTATTTTTTCAAAAAGCCCGAGAATTTCTTCTGGAAGCGCGACAGCCGTCCGCCACGATCGACCAGATGCTGCTGGCCGCCGGTCCAGGCCGGGTGCGACTTCGGATCGATATCCAGATGCAGCGTGTCGCCGGGCTTGCCCCAGGTCGAGCGCGTGGTGAACTCGGTGCCGTCGGTCATGACGACCTTGATCGTGTGGTAATTGGGATGAGTTTCCGTTTTCATGGCCTTAATTCAACGGCTGTTTTTCAGGGATTTGGCGGCTATATAACGCGGCGCTCGCGCCCGGACAAGTCGACCCGATTTACCGCCCAATTGACCGTCAATGCCGTGCAAGGGCATTAGCAGTGCTGAACGCCCCCCAGTGATCCAACGGCGAATAGCCTTCGGCCCGAATTTAACAATGCAACGACAAGAATTCCGCGCCGCCGCCGCGCTTGCCGCGATCTTTTCCGTCAGGCTGCTCGGCCTGTTCATGATCTACCCGGTTTTTGCGGCCTATGCCGGCACCCTTGCCGGCGCCAATCCCTACCTGATCGGCGAGGCGCTGGGCATTTACGGCCTCACTCAGGGGCTGCTGCAGATTCCGTTCGGCCTATTGTCCGACAGGCTCGGACGCAAAGTCATGATCGTCGCCGGGCTTGCTTTGTTCGGTATCGGCAGCGCGGTGGGTCTCCACCTCGATTGGCGGTGTCATTGTCGGTCGGGCCCTGCAAGGGGCGGGCGCCGTCGGCTCGGTTATTTTGGCGCTGGTCGCGGACCTCACCAGCGAGGAAAGCCGCACCACGGCGATGGCGATGGTTGGCATTACCATCGGCGCTTCATTCATCGTCGCGCTGCTCGCCGGTCCGCTCGTTGCCAATTTCATTGGGGTGCGCGGCATCTTCTGGCTGATGGTCGCGCTCGCGCTCCTGGGCATGGCGATTACCGAATTCGTGGTGCCGTCGCCGCGCCGTCTCGGCGTGCATCGCGACGCCGAGGCGGTGCCGGCCTTGCTCGGCGCCGTGCTGCGGAACCGCGAGCTGTTGCGGCTCGATATCGGCATATTCGCGCTGCATGCCATGCTGACCGCAAGCTTTCTTGTCGTGCCCGATCTGTTGCGCAGCACGCTCGGTGTTGCGGTCCACGATCAGTGGATCGTCTATCTGCCGGTGCTGCTCGTAGCGGTGGCGGCAATGGTGCCGGCGATCATTGTCGCTGAGAAATATCGCCACATGAAAGGTGTGTTCGTCGGCGCGGTGGCGGCGCTCGCCGTCAGCCAGATCATGCTCTATTTCGGCGCCGGCAATTTGTTCGTGCTGCTTGCCGCACTCGTCGTTTTCTTCTCCGCCTTCAACGTGATGGAAGCGACGCTGCCGTCGCTCATCACCAAAGTGGCGCCGCCCGACGTCAAGGGCACCGCAATGGGCGTCTATTCCAGTCTGCAGTTCTTCGGCATTTTCGTTGGCGGCATTATCGGCGGCTTTGCGCATCAGCATGGCGGCAGCGCCGCTATCTTCGCATTGACTACGGCGCTCGCGTTGATCTGGCTATTGACGGCGGTGGGCATGGCGCAGCCAAGCTATTTGACGACGCGGCTCTTACCGCTTGCCGGAAATAGGACCGCGGATGCCGCGGAGCTGGCAACGAAACTGCGGCTGGTCCCGGGCGTGGCCGAAGCCGTGATCGTCGCAGAAGAAAACCTCGCCTATCTCAAGGTCGATGCCAAATCGTTCGATGCGGCGATGGCGGAAGCTTTGGCTGGCAGGTCGTAGCGCTGGCCATGCTCGCTATCTCATGGTCGCTATCTCATGGTCGCTATCTCATGGCCGCTAGCTCATGGCTGCCAGCTCATGTGATGAACCGGTCGGCCGCTGAACGCATTAAATCCATCGCCGGTGACGATAAAGCCTACCTTTCCAGTATAGAAGGCGATAGCGCGCGCATTGTCGGTATTGACGTCGAGGTTCAGGCCCGCCGGCGAAAGGCGCTTGGCCTCGGCGATCAGCTTCGTACCGGCGCCGATGCCCCAGAAGCTCGGCGCGACGACAAGCTGATCGACGTAGCCCGTGCGTTGATCGACCGTAACAAAGCCGACCATTTTATCTAGCGCTTCGGCAACCACGATGCGCGTAGTCGGCACCAAGGTTTCGCGCCACTGCTTGCGCCACCAGTTAAGGCGTCCGGCGAAATCGATTTCTGGATAGGTTTTCTGCCATGTCTCTAGCCAGAGCGCGATGGCAGCTTCCTCGTCGCGCGCCGCATCGTAATTGCGAAGCGCAACCAAACTCATGGCAAATGCGCGGCGGCTACGGCTTCGCTGCCGGGTTCCCTTGCCGCGTCCTGCAACAGCCGCAACAATTCGCGGTGCATGGTCTCATTGCCGGCAACGACATTGCCTTTGGCCAAGATGGCGTCGCTGCCATCGAGATCGCTGATGAAGCCGCCAGCCTCACGCACCAAGATCGATCCCGCCGCCAGATCCCAGGGCGACAGATCGCGCTCCCAATAAGCATCGAGCCGCCCGGCCGCGACCCAAGCGAGATCAAGGGTGGCGGCGCCATAGCGGCGCAAGCCGGCGAAGGCGCGCTGCGCAGCGGCGATTTCGCTGCGCGCCAGTGTGAGATCGCCGCGGCCGTAATGCGGTAGCCCGCAGGCGACAATGGCGTCGGCGAGGCGCTGCCGCGCCGCCACGCGGATGCGCTTATCGTTGAGGAACGCGCCCTTGCCGCGCTCGGCGATAAACATTTCGTCGTGGGCCGGATTGTAGACCAGGCCGGCGACGATCGTTCCGTTGCGCTCGAGCGCGATCGCGATCGCGAAATGGGGAATGCCGTGCAGAAAGTTGGTCGTGCCGTCGAGGGGATCGACGATCCAGCGATGCGTTTTGTCGGTGCCGGCGTGGGCGCCGCCTTCTTCGCCGAGAAAACCGTAATCCGGGCGCGCCTTGGCGAGTTCCTCGCGCAGGATGGCCTCGGCGCGGCGGTCGGCGGCGGTGACGAAATTGCGCGGCCCCTTAAGCGAAACCTGAAGCTGCTCGACCTCGCCGAGATCGCGTTTGAGGCTGCGGGCGGCGCGATGCGCCGCCTTGATCATGACATTGAGGATCGCGGAATGCAGCATGGCGGCTTGTCGTAAGCTTTAAAGCGGCAAGGTCAAGCGCTGCCTGACTTTTTCGTTATGCCACCGATCGGAGAGTGTGGACTCAACTGAGCCACCACGCGCCGAGGGCCAATGTCAAAAGGGTCAGTGGAATTCCGGCGCGGCAATAGGTCCAAAGTGAAATGTGGATGCCCGCGGCGCGGGCGCGTTCGGCGACGAAACACGTGCGTCGCCCACGCAATGTGCGTTACGGAACATAGTTTGATCGGTTGCGCATCAGCGAGGCTTCGCAACTTTTCTATCGGCCTGCAGTTATTTCGCTGGAAAATCTTTTTGTCATAGAGTCGCCGATACGACGTTCGAGCCATTTCTTTTTTTGGCAAAATACCTGAAACGGCAGTGGGTTTGTCTGAATGCCGACATACACATTCAAGCTGCGCAGCGATGCCGGCTGGGTCGCCGATAACGTCGGCGCTACTTTGGCGGACAACGCCAGCGCCTATCGTTACGCTCGTTGCGTGGCGCGTGAACTCATGCGCTGTCGCGAATTACAAACGCGATATTGGCTTCTCGAAGTCTATCGGGACGGCCAAGGGCCGTTATTTGATATCCTTTTCGCAAACGTTGACCCAACCCTCGATCATCTTCGGCTCGAACTGAGAGTTTTGGTGGAAAAGGCAAGCGAAAAAAAGCGCGCACTTAAGGATGTCATCCATGACATCGGTCTGACCGTGCGCGAATCGCAAGCCCTTCTGGCGCGTTCCAGCGGCCGGCCGCATCTGATCAGCGACAATGGCGAAATTACAATTCGCAATTTCGCTTAACCGAGCACGGTGTGTTTAGCCGATCGTGAAGCGCCCCGGCAACTCTTTCGCTACACCCGCGCCGGCCAGTGCCGATCGCGGAACCACGAGCGGTAGTCCGTCATTTTCGCGCGCTGCGCCGAGGGCGCATGGCGCCGGCAGGTTGAGGCTTCGTCGCTATTCTCCGGCGCACCCCAGCGCAGCTCGACGCAGTCGTTCGGGTTGTACGCCATTTCGAGATGGCCCGCGCGGTCGATTACGTTTTTGAGCGAAAGCGTCCACGGCGAGCCGTCGCTGCGCGTATACGAAAACTTGCGTGCCGCGAGCTCCGAGGCGAGCACGCTCTGCAACTCGGCCTTCACCTCGGCGAGGCTCTTGTCCTTGGGCATGGCGTAACGTCCAGGCTGCCGCGCCACTCGATCCGGATACCCGCGCACAACGTCGATCGCGATTAACAGACGAAAATCGCGTGCCGGAGTAGAGAAATCCTCCCACGCGCCGGTCGTCGCGAAGATCGCGGGCCCGTCCGGCATGGTGATCTCGCCGTGCGTGCCCTGGTACTTGCGCCCGTTTTCGACCGAGGTGACGCGGGTGTTCACCTGCTCTTCGAGCGCCGTGATCGCTTCTGCCATCGCCCGCAATGGATCGAGCGGCGCGGGCGACATCGCCTCATCCATCCGATCGTAAAAATCTTCGACCGCGAGCTGCGATTGTTCGGGCGAAAAATCGCCGTAGTCCGGATTTTTTGCGATTTGGGCGTTGGTTAGTCGCCGCAAGGCGCCGTTTTCCCCGCGCACGATTGGCCGGAAGTGCTTGAACCCCGCGCTTCCGAATGAAGGTTCGTGCGCGAACAGGAACGTGCCACGCCAAAAACGCTTACGCGCAACAGTGCCGTCGGGCTCCGCGTCAACGGCGAGTAGAACGCCGGCCGCGCCGCCGGACTGCGGCACGCGCCGCACCAGCATCATGACGTGCCCGTACGGATCGGCGTAGACGGTTCCCGGACGTAGCGTTTCTTGTGTCAGCGGAACTGTATAAAAATCGGTGTTGTCGTCGCTCGCCGACGTTCGCGCCGAGCCGGAGTGGACGACGTCGCCGACGATCCGCAAATATTCGCCGAACGACGGCGTCGCCCCCAGCCGCTTCGGCGCCGGCACGTTCACTGGCGCAGGTTCGCTTTCCGGAGGCGGGGCCTGCTCGCCGAGCATCTGCTGCAACAAAGTGGGCGTTGGCGCCGGGGTGGGGCTGGCGGACGCGATTTTTGGTTCGGTTGGCGGCGCGGGACGCGTTGCCTCGGGATGCTGAATGTTGAACCATTGGTAGCACTTGCCGCTGCGCGAGCAATTCGAATAGCCGAACGGTAGCCCCATCTTGAATGCGAAATATGCGCGCAAGAAATAGACAAAGTCGGCGCAGTCGGGGCGAAGGTTCATCGTCACGTTGTCTTCGCCGAGACCCAAATAGTTGAACAGAAAATTGCGCGAGCGATCGCGCAGCACTTCGTGCCAGGCTTTCCACGACGGTTCGGCGGCGAGCGGCGCGTCGAACAGCTTCTCGATCCATGCCGAATACAAATCTTCGGTGGCGCGGTTCCATGAATTGCGCAGCGGCCAAACGGTCCCCGAGGCCGCACGCGGCCGCGGCGGCTCATCAGCGCGCACTACGATTTCGCGCGTCATGGTGCTGCACGCAACCGTCGCATCGACGCAGGCGAGCGTAGCGCGCCAGGTACCTGCGGCAGGTGAGGCGACTTCGGCCATCCAAAAATATGGCGGGCCGCCATGTCGCTCATGCGATTTTGCAGCGACGCTGCCGTCCGGCGCGATCAGTGCAAGCTCGCCATTGAGCGGCTTCTCGGTGGCGAACAGGACGCGCAGCGGCGCGCCTTTCCAAGGCGCGAGTGGCGAGGCCAGAACGGCGAGCTCGGCCGCGTCATTGGACGTCGCGTTTGCACCCGCGGCCTTCGTTTCCGTTGCTGAGGGAACAAACACTGCGCTCGCGAGCAGCAACGATGCTGTCGCAGCAGCAAACCGGCCTAACAGAAACATTCAGTCCCCCTCCCGATACCGCGCCTCCACAATAGAGTGAAAGCTTTGGCTGAATCATGGCGAATTACAATGGGAAACCGGTTGCAGCGCCAGCGCGCAAATCGGACCAGGACCGCAGCTAACGCCAACAGCCGAAAGCAGGATCGCCGCGAAACGACAGTGGCAGGACCTTGCCTTGCCGGCGCCTACGCTCGATAGTCTTAGTTCCGTGCCACGAAGGGAGGACTAGCCATGTCGAGGCTGACGTCGAAGCTTACGTCGAGGCTTCCTTGCATCGTGACGCTCGCGGCGCTGACCGCGGCAACTCTCGCTTTAGCACAGACCGCCATCCCCGACCTGCGCGGCACCTGGAAAGGTGAGAGCGAATCCATCGTTTTAGGTGCCGGAAATCCGCATCATTCCGGCACAGCCGCCCAGGAACCGGAGCTTCGCTCCGTTCCCTTTACGCTGACGATCGACAAACAGGATGGGCGCCGGTTCTCCGGCGCGTTTTCGTCGGCGCGCGGCAGCTCCAAGGTCGTTGCCGTTGTGGCGCGGAGCGGCTCGATCTACTTGGCCGACGCCGAGGGCTTTTCGAATGGAACAATGCTGGCGCCCGACCGGATGGAGCTCTGCTACCTTAAACATTCAGCGGAGACGCGCATCGCATCCTGCGTAGAATTGACCAAGCAACCATAGTCGAGCGAGCTTTTATCAAGCGTTCATCGGAGCTTTCACGGGGCGGCATGATGGAACTTCGTCGCAGGAGTTTTCTTCAGGTTAGCGCGGGCGCCGCGATCTCGCTGCCGCGCGTTGCGATAGCAGAGGATGCCTATCCGTCGCGGCCTATCCATGTCGTCATTGGTTTCACGCCGGGAGCATCGGCCGATGTCGCCGCGCGCATCCTTGCCGCCGGTGCAGCACCGATCCTCGGCCAACAACTCGTCGTCGAAAACAAGCCGGGCGCCGGATCGAGCATCGCCGCCGACTATGTCGCGCACGCCGCCAAGGACGGCTACACGGTGTTCCTCGCCACCTTGTCCATCATCACCAATCAGATCACCAATCGCAACGCATCGGTCGACCTGATCAAGGATTTCACCCCGGTCGCACTGCTCGAAACCGGGGCCATCATTCTGGCAGTCAATCCCGACAGTCATTTGCGCAACGTCGCCGAGCTCATCGCTCTGGCCAAATTGAAGCCCGGCGAAGTGCTCCATGCCACGGTGATCGGCAGCCTGCCGCACCTTGCGAGCGAATTGTTCGCACAGCGCGCCGGCATCAAGCTGACGCAAGTGCCCTATCCGGGCAGTCCGCAGGCGGTGACCGACGTCATCGCCGGTCGCGCGCTGATGACATTCTCGCCGGCGTCATCGGTCGTTGGCCAGATTGCGGGCGGCAAGCTCACCCCGCTCGCCACGGCGGCGAATAATCGCTCGAATGCGTTGCCCGACGTGCCCACTATGGCGGAGGCCGGCATCCCCGACTTCGACACCAGCCTATGGTTCGGCCTGCTTGCGCCCGCCGGCACGCCGCGGCCGATCGTCGACAAGCTCGCCACCGCCGCGCACAAGGCGATGCGGGCGCCGGATGCGATCGAGACGCTGCGCAAGCAGGGTTACGAGCCGCTCGATGCCGGTCCGGACGAGTTCGCGAGCTTCATGCGCAGCGAGATTGCACGTTGGTCGGAAGTGGCGCGGGCCGCCGGACTAGGAACGTAAGAGCGCGCCCGGCAGTCAGAACTGCCAAGGCCCTCTCACGTGCGGCACGGGTCCATGTGATAAGATTTTGGTGACATGCTCCAGGATCGATTTGTGCCGCCCGACGGGGCTTTCACGCGCAGCGTTCCAATTCGTTTTTCGCATTGCGATCCGGCCGGCATCGTCTACTTCCCGCATTACTTCGATATGTTCAACGGGCTGATCGAAGATTGGTATGGCCAAGAGCTTGGTTTCGAATATGCCGAGCTT
>WNGL01003874.1_pt1 | contig 18033 bp, 16 predicted proteins | sample 5400591 | NCBI WGS metagenome assembly WNGL01 (sample SAMN13153377, study PRJNA577476) | soil metagenome | isolation source: 80 cm soil or saprolite under Garry oak tree replicate 1 | place: USA:California | collected 2016-06-15 | reverse complement strand
GGCGCGCTACGCGCGGTGGCCACCTACCAGGACAAGCCCATCTGGTGGGTGGGGCAGGACGTGGCCCAGCTCGCCACCCCGGAGCGTACGAAGGTCATCGCGGCCGCCAGCTACGACTACTCCCCGGTCGTGGAGGCGCTCATCGAGAAGCGCCAGTCGGGCGTGCTCGGGGGAGAGAACCTGCCGCTCAACTTCCGCAATGGCGGGTTCATCTACAAGTACAACGAGGCGATCGGGCCGGTCCTCTCGAAGGAGATCCGCAGCAAGGTGGACGCCTCGAAGGCGAGCCTCGCCGCTGGCACGCTCCCGCTCGATTGGAAGAGCATCAAGTTCTGATGCGCCCGGCGCCCAGGCACGCCCCCGACCCGCCGCGCGATGCGCGGGGGCGTGCCACCGCGCACCCCGAGCCCGCCGTGGCGGGCCGATCCTCCCCGGCCTCGGTGGCGGCCGAGCCGATCCGGGAGCTCGCGCTCGAGGGTGTGACCAAGCGCTTCCCGGGGATCCTCGCTTGCGACCGGGTCTCGCTGAGGGTCCGCCGGGGGGAGCCGCTCGCGCTCGTCGGCGAGAACGGCGCCGGCAAGTCGACCTTGATGAACATCCTGGCCGGGCTCTACCAGCCCGACGCCGGGCGGATCCTGCTGAACGGCGAGGCGGTCCACTTCCGCACGCCCGCCGACGCCTGCGCCCGCGGCATCGGGATGGTGCACCAGAACTTCATGCTGGTGCCGAACATGACGGTGGCCGAGAACGTGGCGCTGGGGCTCGAGGCGCTCCAGGGCGGCCTGCGCCTGGATCTGAAGCAGGCGCGCCGCCGCGTGGCGGAGGTCGCCGAGCACCACCAGCTGCCGGTGAACCCGGACGCCCAGGTCTGGCAGCTGTCGGTAGGCGAGCAGCAGCGGGTCGAGCTGGTGAAGACGCTCTGCCTGGGCGCCCGGCTCCTCATCCTCGACGAGCCCACCTCCGCCTTGACGCCTCAGGAGACCGACGACCTGCTCGAGCGGCTGAAGCGGATGACGGCGGAGCTCTCCATCATCTTCATCAGCCACAAGCTGAACGAGGTGAAGGCCCTCTCCGAGAAGGTCACCATCCTGCGCCACGGCGCGGTGGTCTACGACGGCACCACGGCCGACCACTCCACCGCCGAGCTGGCGGCGCTCATGACCGGGCGCGAGGTGACGGTGCCGCGCAACGTCGGCGGCGCAGCGGCCGGCCGGACCGTGCTGAGCGCCCGCGGCCTGCGGGTGCGAGGCGACCGCGGCCACCTCGCCCTGGACGGCCTCGACCTGGAAGTGCGCTCGGGCGAGATCCTGGGCCTGGCGGGCGTCTCCGGGAACGGCCAGCGCGAGCTCGCCGACGCGCTCGCCGGGCTCCGTCCGGTCGAGTCGGGGACCGTCCACCTCGAGGGGGAGGAGATCACCAACCGGGCGCCGCGCGCCATCATCGAGCGCGGGATGGGCTACGTGCCCGAGGACCGGCACCACGAGGGCGTGGTCCCCGCCTTCTCGGTGAAGGAGAACCTGGTCCTGAAGGACTTCGCGAGCGGACGCTTCAGCCGGGGGCCGCTGCTCAGGCTGGGCGAGATCGACCGGAACGCGAGCGAGCTCCGGGAGCGCTTCGACATCCGCTGCTCCTCCACCGCCGCCGCCACCGCCTCCCTCTCGGGCGGCAACATCCAGAAGGTCATCCTGGCGCGTGAGCTCGCCCGGCACCCGCGCGCGCTCGTCGCGGTCTATCCCACCCGCGGAGTGGACATGGGCGCCGGAGAGTTCATCCACCGCCAGCTGCTCGCGCTGCGGGAGGCCGCGGCGGGCATCCTGCTCATCTCGGAGGAGCTGGAGGAGATCATGAACCTCTCCGACCGGATCGCGGTCATCTACAAGGGCCGCATCCTCGAGGTGCTGCCGTCCCGGGAGGCGACGCGGGAGAAGCTGGGACTCCTCATGGCGGGGGGCGTGGCGTGAGCAGGTTCCGGCTGCTCTACGCGGGCTTCGTCGTGTCGACGGCCGTCCTGGCCGCCACCGGCGTCGGCGCGCTCGTGCTGGTTGCCATCGGCAAGAGCCCGTGGGCGACCTACGCCGTCATCCTGGCCGGACCGCTGCACGACCTGTTCGGCGCGACCGAGATCCTGGTCCGGGCCGTGCCGCTCATCCTGGTCGCGCTGGGCATCGCCATCTCCTTCCGGAGCGGCATCCTGAACATCGGCGCCGAGGGCCAGATCATGCTGGGGGTCCTGGCGGCCTCGACGGTCGCGCTGACGCTGTCCGGCCTGCCGCGGCCGCTGCTCTTGCCGCTCTGCCTGCTCGCCGGCGCGGCGGGCGGCGCGCTGTGGGGCGGCATCGCCGGCGTCCTCCGCGCGAAGCTCGGGGTGAATGAGATCCTGAGCACCGTCATGCTCAACTACATCGCCGCCCAGATCTACACGCTCATGCTGCGCGGGCCGATGATCGATCCCGAGGAGCTCGTCACCGGCTCGGGCACCCCGCAGTCGATGCGCCTCCCCCGCACCGCCTGGCTCGACCGGCTGGTGCCGGGCACCCGCCTCCACACCGGGCTCCTGCTCGCGCTGGTGCTCGCGCTGGCGGTCTGGATCCTCCTCTGGCGCACCACGCTCGGCTACCGGATGCGCGCCGCCGGGGCGGGGAGCAAGGCCGCCCGCTACGCTGGCATCCACGTGGAGCGCTCGCTCGTGGTGGCGATGCTGTTCGCCGGCGGCTTCGCCGGGCTGGCGGGAGCGGTGGAGGTGCTGGGCGTGCACCACCGCGCCATCGAGGGCATCTCGTCCGGCTATGGCTTCGCCGGGATCGTGGTGGCCCTGTTCGGAGCCCTTCACCCGGCGGGCATCGTGCCGGCGGCGGCCTTCTTCGGCCTGCTCCTCGTCGGCGCCGACATGACCCAGCGCTCCGCGCGCGTGCCGGCGAACATGATCCTCGTCCTGCAGGGCGTCATCATCCTCGCCATCGTGTCGGCCAAGATGTACCTCAACAACCCGTACGCCCAGGAGCGCGCCGCGAGGCTCCTGCGCCGTCTGGCGCCGCCGCGCTCCACCCCTGCTGCCGCGCCGGGCGAAGCCCAGCCATGACCGGGCACCTCACCTACGACGTCCTCTCGCTGGGGGTGTTCTTCTCCGGGGCGCTCTTGCTGGCGGCCCTGGGGGAGATGTTCAACCAGCGGGCCGGGGTCTTCAACCTCGGCTGCGAGGGCATCATGTGCATGGGAGCCTTCCTGGCCTTCCTGCCGCCCTACTTCCTCCGCTCGGGTGCGCTCGCGCCCTGGGTGAACCTCATCGGGATCGCGGCTGCCGGCGCGGCGGGGATGCTGCTCGGACTCCTGTTCGCCCTCGTCACCGTGACCTTCCGGGCGCCGCAGGGGATCGCCGGCATCGGCCTGCAGATGCTGGGCTGGGGGGTGGCCGGCACCCTCTTCCGGCGCTTCGTCGGCGGGGTCACCGGGATCCCGGGCGTGGCGGCGTGGCCGGTCCCCGGCCTCTCGCGGATCCCGTATCTCGGCGGCATCCTCTTCAACCACACGCCGCTCGCCTACTTCGCCTTCCTCGCCGTCCCCGCCAGCTGGTTCCTGCTCCACCGCACGCCCTGGGGGCTGCAGGTGCGCGCCGTCGGCACGCACCCTCGGGCCGCCGACACGATGGGCATCAGCGTCATCCGCGTGCGTTACCAGGCGCTCGCGCTGGGCGGCGCCATGGCCGGGCTGGGCGGCGCCTACCTCTCGCTCTGCCAGGCCAAGATGTTCGCGGACGACCTGGTCGCGGGCCGGGGATTCATCGCGGTGGCGCTGGTGTACTTCGGGCGGTGGAGCCCCCTCGGCATCGTGGGCGGCGCCCTGCTCTTCAGCATCGCCCAGGCCTTCCAGCTCTCCATCCAGGTGGGCGGGATCAAGTTTCCCTACGAACTCGCGGTGATGCTGCCGTACGTGCTCGTCATCGTCGTCCTGGCCCTCGCACGGAAGTCGCGCGTGCTCGGCCCGGCCGCCCTCGGCAAGCCGTATGATCGCGAGCTGCGGGTGTAGCTGGGATCAATCACGCCTTGCCAGCACGCTGGCCGCTTTCCGAACAGGGGCTGCACGCAGCGGAGGAGGAGTCGAAAGCGCGAAAGTCGTTGCAGGCACGCACCACCAGTGAGACGCTGGAGGGACGTGACTCTTGCGCCCCCAGAACAGGTGCCGGCAGGTGCTGCGCGTCCAACCATCACGGCGCCGGATGGTATCGCCCTCGCTGTTGGGCTCTGCTCGGCCGCAGCCTGGGCCGCGCTGTTCGTCGCACGGCTCAACGGCCTGGTCGTAGCGGCTGCGCTCGGCGTGCTCTCTGCTGCCGCCGTACTCGAGCGTCGCCGGGAGCTGGCGACGCTCCCTGTCATCACGGCACTGTTTGCCGTTCTGACCTCGGTGCCGGTGCTCATGCAGCTCTGGCCGGCCCCACTGCTCTTGGCGGTCTGTGCTGGTCTGTTGCTCGACCGCTCTCGCGCATCCTGGCTAGGTCGCGGCGAGCTGGGTGGGCACGTGGCCGCGTGGATTCTCGTCGTCGTCGCGGTGTCCGCAGGGGCTCTCGTGGCGTGGTGGTACATCGCCCGGCCCGACGTGTCCGACCTGCCTCGCCTGCCCGCGGGACTGCACCCCGCGCTCCTCGTCGGCGCTGTCGTGGCGTGGGCAGCGTGCAACGCCGCAGCAGAGGAGCTCTATTTCCGAGGCGCACTCCAGTACGAGCTCGTGCGCGGCCTCGGGAGCGCGGGCGTCGTTGTACAGGCGCTCGCGTTCGGAGCGATGCATCTTCACGGGTTTCCTCGGGGCTGGTTCGGCGTCGGGCTGGCGGCCGTGTACGGTCTCATGACGGGGGCCCTCCGCCAGCGGGCGAGAGGCTTGCTCGCGCCCTGGATCGCGCACGTCGCCGCCGATCTCACGATCGTCGCGATCAGGGTCGTCGCGCTAGGTTAGGTTAGACTGAAGTTCCTCACCGCCGCGCCAACAGGCAGCGGAACCAGGCCGTCGCGCGATAACTGCCGTCGGACTGGCGGAACGGAGCGATTGCCTTCGCGTAGGCTTGGGTCACGACCTTCTCGTCGATCTGTTCCATCGCCCTCACCGCGTTCCCCGTCGACGTCAGACCACGCAATGCCGCGGTGTCGTCGGCATAGATCCATGGGCTGTCGACATCGAAGACCTCGACGGGTTCGAGTCCTGAATCAGTTGCGAACTGGCGCAGGACAGTTTCGTCGGACAGCGCGAACGGGCCGGGTGCTCCCGGGGGTGGGGGCGGCAGTAGCGACTTGAGTGCGGTCAGCAAGGCGACCACTTCCATGCCGTCGGGGTCTCCAAAGGTCATCACCACGACCGAGCCGCCTCGCTTGGCGACACGTCCGACCTCGCGCAGCGCCGCAACCGGGTTCCCGGCGTACTGCAACGAATTGAAGCCGGTCACCACATCGAAGGTCCCGTCAGCGAACGGCAATTCCTCCAGATCGCCTTGGCGGAAGTCGCCCGTCGGCACACGCGATCGCGCGATCGACAGCATCGCCTCCGCCGCGTCCACGCCGGACACCTCGGCCCCACGCGCAGCAGCCATCTCCGCCGCCATACCCGAGCCGCAGCCGGCATCAAGATATCGGGTTCCCGGCCCAACGCGCGTGCGCTCGAGCACGGCCTGGAAAACCGGGCGGACCGTCCCTTCCTGAAAGTCGGCCCAATCTCTAGCGCGCGCACCCCAAAGGCGACCGTGAGCTTCCGAAGTCCTAGGTTTCAACTCGCGGCTCATTTGCGATCCTCACCGTCTACAGTCTCGTCGTAACAGGACGCGCGTCGTCCCGAAACGCCGAGCCGCCATCCGCATGGGTCGCTGAAGCGACAGACCCTGGAGCGGGCTCGTGACCCATGGTCCTCCTCGGCCGGCTATAGGTACACTGGTTGACATGTACCAAGGTACCACATAGATCATCGTGCATGGCACGCCGGACCCACGCACCCCCGCCCGCTCCCAAGCCCGCCGCCCCGATGATCCCCGCCCACCGCATCGTCGATCGCGTCCAGACCGGCGTCCGGATGGAGAAGCGCCTCCTCAAGGTTTTGAAGGGCCTCGCGGAGGACCTCGACCTCACGCTCGGCGATCTCCTGGAGGGCGTCGTCCTCCACGCCTTCGAGGGGAAGGCGCCATTCTCGCCGCATAGGCGCGAGCGCATCGCGGAGCTGTCGCGCTTCTACGGCCTCACGCTCACCGCAGAGGACAGCCACGAGCTGCGCGAGCGGTCCCGCGCGGAGGCGAAGGGCGGCGGCGATGCATGAGGCGATCGTCCACGCCGGCCGCGGCACCGAGCTCGTCGCCCTCCCCGAGCCGGCGTGGTGGGCTGAGCTGGAGCGCCACCTGCCGGCCGTGCGCCGGCGGCACGAGGCGCTGCCCGCCCTGCACCGGGAGGTCCGCCGCGCGGCGGTGCGCCTTCTCGTCGCGACCGGCCGCCCGGTGCCGGCCACGGCGCTGGCGCGCGAGGTGGGCGCCGCCGTCGGCGAGGTGGAGGCGGCGCTCTCCGACCTCGAGCGCGGGCTCTTCTTCCTCGTGCGCGACGGCCGCGGAGAGGTGAGCTGGGCATTCCCGGTCACCGCCGACGTGACGCCACACGCGCTCGCGTTCGCCTCCGGAGAGCGCCTCTACGGTGCCTGAGCGGAGGACGCGTTCGCCACGCCCTTCGTGCAAGGGCGCCTGCTGGGAAGGAACGTCGCAATCGCGTCGCGCTGCGCGGCCTGCGCAGCGCCGATCCGCATCGAGATCGACGAGGAGCTCGGGTGGCGCGCGCCCGGAGCGGCGCTCGAGAGCCCGCTCGTGTTCGAGCCCGCGGTGGACTGGAGCCGCTTCGCGGAGCCGAACATCCTCCACGCGTATTGACGGCACTCCGAGCTCTTCTGTACGGAAGAGCACGCCCGGTCACACCGCCGCCGCGTCCCGTGGCCCGACGGCCTGTACCTCACGCTCGACCAGAGCGCGCGGTCGTCGCGGCTCGTCCAGGGAGCCCTCTTCGGCGTCGGCTAGAACACCGACAGGTTTTGAAGTCATGGCGTGGTCGCCCTCGACCTGGAACGAGCCCACCATCGCTGCCAGCTCTTCCGATTGGCCCGAGAGCTCCGCGGCGGCCGAGGAAGCCTCCTCGGAGCTGGCGGCGTTCTGCTGCGTCACCTGGCCCACCTGCGCAACGGCCTTGTTCACCTGCTCGATGCCCGCAGTCTGCTCCTGGGCCGACGCCGTGATCTCCGCCACGATGTCACTGACCTTGCTCACCGACGTGGTGATCTCGGTGAGCCGCTCATTCACGAGACGTGCGGTGGCCTCTCCCTCGATCGCCTGCTTCACGGAGCCGCGGATCAGCCCTTCCGTCTTGTTCGCCGCCTCCTTGCAACGCATCGCGAGCGACCGGACCTCCTTGGCCACCACCGCGAAGCCGCGGCCCGCCTCGCCCGCCCGGGCCGCTTCGACAGCCGCATTGAGCGCCAGCAGGTTCGTCTGAAATGCGATCTCGTTGATGTCCTTGATGATCTGAGAGGTGCTCTCCGCCGAAGCCTTGATCTTCCCCATGGCGCCCGTCATCTGCTGCATCGCGTCGCCGCCTTCGGCCGATGCCCTCTTCGCGATCTGGGCGAGCCCGTTCGCCTGCTGAGCATGGACGGCCGCCTGCTTCGTCATCGTCGACATCGATTCGAGGCTGGATGAGGTCTCCTCGAGGGACGATGCCTGCTCCGAGGCGCCCGCCGCGACGGACTCGCTCGACGAGGCGATCTGCCCCGCGGCCGACGAAACCTGCCCGACCGCCTGCGCCACCTGCGCCATCGCCTCGTGCAGCGCCTCGCCCGTGGCGTTCAAGGCCTCCTTGATCTTGGCGTGGTCGCCCTGGTAGTTGCCGGTCACCCGCGCCCGGAGGTCGCGCTTCGCCAGCTTCTCCAGCACCTGCGCGGCCTCGTTGATGGGGCCCGTCACGGCGTCCAGGGTCTGGTTCACGCCTTCGATGATCTTCCTGAAGTCGCCTCGGTGCTTCGAGGCGTCCGCACGTGCGCTGAGATGACCGGCGACCGCGGCTTGGCCGAGAGCGCCGGCATCCGCACCGAGTCTCCGAATGGCGCCGACCATTTGCTGCAATGCCAGCGCCAGGGCATCCTTGGGTGAGCGCGGGGTGACATCCAATGACGTGTTTCCCTCGCCCACGACCGTTGCCACCTTCGCCATCTGCCGCTCCGAGTCCATGATCGCGCAGAAGGCTGCCGCGAGCTTCCCGATCTCGTCCTGGCTGTTCAGGTCGATGGCGTAGCTCAGGTCGCCAATGCTCAGGGCTTCGGCCGCGCCCAAGAGCTGCCGCATCGGCTCGACCATGGACCGTGCCACCAGCCGTGCGACCGCCGTGGTCAAGAGCATGGCGAGAAGGCACACCAGGGCGAACAGCCCCATCGCTCTCCGCGAGGTCCGCGCTACCTGTTCGGAGGTGGCCCGCGCCGTCGCAGCTTCGCTCTCCAGGACCCCGTCCAGGACCTTGGCGATCTCCTGGTACTTGCTCTCTGCGAGGGTCATGTAGGTGTTGGCCATGCCGAGGTCGGTGGTGGCGAGGTCCGCGACCCCCGCGCATTGCTTCCGGTACTCCGCAAGGAGGGGAAGCGCCAGCGTTGCATCGGACGCACGGCCTCGCTCGTGTTCGCGGGAGTCGGCCCAGCTCGCGAGCTCCGAGATCAATGCATCGATGTCCGATAGTTGCTTCTCGGCCAGCGCCTCGATGCTCTTGGCGTCTGTACTCGAGCTGGCCAGGCTGGTGACCTTGTAGATGTTGGCATGGATCCGACCAAGCCGCGTGGTGAACCTGGATACGCCCTGCACGGAGTTGAAGTCGGACGCCACGGACCGCTGGGAGGCCACGCTCCAGAACGCCAGACACGCGAGCAGGACGTATCCGACGGCGCTCGCGGCTGGCGCGAGAAGAAGCTTCCGCCGCAAGCCAAGGTCGCGGATCCGCCTCATGAGTGCGCTTCCTCTCTGCATGTTGGAGGGCCAGAGGCTCACGGCGGACTCGGAGCCTCTTCGCGATCAGTTCGAATACGCACCGCAGCCAATCCAGAGGTCATCGTCGATCTTGAGAATGTAGGCGGACTTCTGGTGAATCTTCTTCGTCTCCGGGTGAGACCACTTGTAGTCAATCCAGCCCGAGCCTCTCTTCGCCACCTCCATGAGCTCCCGGATCACGTACTTGCCATCGGTGTCTTGCATCGCGAGGAGGTTCTTCCCGACGAGCTTCTTGTTGGCCCCGTGCGCGACCACCTTTCCTGAGAAGTCGTAGGCGAAGATGTAGAGATCGCGGTCGATCAGCGCGCCCTGCTTGTCCGCAGCCATCGTGATCTCGGCGAGGCCGCTGTCTTTGCCGCTCTTCTTGATGAAGACAGCCGCCTTCTCGACCAGGGCCTTGGCCTCGGGCTTCGTCCCGAACTGGTCGGCGCGCGCGCTCGCGCACGCGAAGACGATGGGGAGAGAAATGGCGAGCGCAACGCTGGCGAATCGTCTGTTCATGGGACGCCTCTGCTGTGGGTGGCCGGACGATGCGCACCGTGAAAGCGACCGGAAGGGATCGTCTTCCGCCCTGGTCATTCAAGTCATGGGCCAAGAGGAGAAAGATCCCCTGTGGCGCCTGGCGAGAACGCAACCCGTCCGTGCGCCCACTTGGCGGGCGCGGCCCACCTCGTCGCCTTCCATGCCCCGGCATCTGGACAGGGTGCGAGTCGACTCCGGTACGCGCCCAACCCCCCGACGCTACCCCACATACGGAGCACGGCGGCCCAGGCACTGACCAGGATGCCGACCTGCCACGACCACGTGCAACTGACAATCAGGTCGGCGACCCGGCGGGCTCGCCGAAGGCGCGCCGGAACGGCTCCGGGACGTGGGCCACCTTACCGGACCGGTAGTCGAGGAAGACGATGCCGGTCTTCACGCGCGCGACCTCGGCGCCGGTGTCCTTGCGCGAGAGCCGGTAGTAGAGCTCGCAGGCGCGGGTGCGAAGCGCCGTCACGGCCACCTCCACCACCACCACCATCCCGTACTTCACCTCGACCCGGTAGACGGCGGCCATGTCGGCGATGGCGATGCCCACCCCAGCCACGTCGAGCTCGGTCCAGCCGTGGGCGGCGAAGAGCTGCGCGCGCGCCTCGTGGGTGAACGAGAGCAGCCGGTCGTGCCCGACATGGTTCGCATAGTTGAGGTCGGTGATGCGGACCGGCAGCTCGGTGCGGAACGGGAAGCGCTCGGGGAGCTCGAACTCGATGCGTGACATCATCCACCTCTCGGGTGCCTGCGCGCGACCCTGCTGATACGCCGGATCCGGATCGAGATCGAGCGGATCGGGATCCTGGAGAACTCCGTCGCGTGAGGCGGCGGCCCGACCCCCTCACCCCTACCCTCTCCCCCGTCGGAGGAGAGGGGGAAGGGTCTGGCGGGGAGCGGGAGTGAACACATCCCCTCGCCCCGCGAAGCGGGAGGGGGGAAGGGTCTGCCGGGAGCGGGAGTGAACACATCCCCTCGCCCCGCGAAGCGGGGAAAGGGGAAGGGTCTGGCGGGGAGCGGGAGTGAACACATCCCCTCGCCCCGCGAAGCGGGGAGAGGGTTAGGGAGAGGGGCAGAGATCCGACCCCGAACTACACCGCCTGGACGTACTGCATGAAGGCGGAGCGCTCGTCCTCCTCCTCCTCTTGCGGCTCAGCCTCGTAGTACTTCTCGCTCGGCGACATGAGCACCGCCTTGAGGAGCTCGTTCGTGCGGGAGCGCCGCTCGCGCTCGATCTCCTTCGGATCGATCTCGACGAACTTCTCGTCGGGCGTGATCTTGAAGAGCGGCTGGCCCTTCTGCACCACCGTGCCGTCGGGGCCCTGCATGAGGACCTTGTCGATCGTGCCGGAGAAGGGTGCCCGGACCGTGTTGAACATCTTCATGACCTCGATGATGTAGAGCGCCTGCCCCTTCTCGAAGTGCGCGCCGTCCGCGATGAAAGGCGGATGGCCCGGCGCCTCCTGGCGGTAGAGCATGCCGCCGAAAGGGGCCACCAGCTCGTCCGCCCGCGTGGACGGAGGCGGCGAGAGCACCTTCTTCATTCGCGCCTGCAGCTCGGGATCGTGGAGGTGGGCCGGGATGACGACGTCGAGGTTCGGCTCGACGCGGAAGTCGAAGAACCGCACCTTCTCCGCCACCATGAAGAGCAGGCCGAGGAGCTCGTTCCCCGCCTCGTAGCCGAGGTGGGCAGCGCGGATGCGGGCCCACGTCTCGGCGTCGTAGCCGCCTTGCGGGGCCTCGCTCTTCAGGATCTCGTTCAGCTTGTAGAACTCCTCCTTGCGCAGCCCGAAGGTCTTCCGCAGCGCGACGTACATGCGGATGGCGGTCTGCAGCAGCTCGTGATCGTGCTGCCAGATGACCTCGGAGGCGGGCGCCTTCGGGTCGTACGACATGTTGAGGTAGGCGTAGGTGTCGTTGAGCACGCCGAGCGGGTTGCGGATCCAGACCAGCTTCCCGTTCTCGAGCCGGTAGTGCTTGCGGTTCCGCGACAGCCAGCCGGCGAAGAGGTGCGGCTCCTCCAGCAGCCGGTCGATGGCGCGGGTGAGGAGGGTGAGCTTGCGATCGATCACCTCGGCCATGGCGCGGGCGGCCGTCGGATCGTCCGGGCTCTCCGAGACCATGTGCGCCGCGTAGTGCCTCTTCATCTCGTTGAAGGCGTAGGCGGTGTCGACCTTGCTGCCCTCCTCCTTGAGCTGCCCGACCAGCGTCAGATAGGGCACCACGAAGCGGGTGGTGGGCTTCGCCATCACGCTCTGGCCGATGAACCAGTTGACGAGCCCATAGTGGAACTGGAGGTTCGTCGCGACGTTCACGCCGCGCAGGCTGGTCCGGGTCAGCACCTGCGAGAGGTGCTGGAAGGTGTCGATGCGCTCGTCGCCCTTGGTGATGAGGAGCGCGATGTTCGAGTCGTAGGCTCCCGCCACCCGGTAGCGCATGAACATACCGGTGTCGGGGTTCGGCATGCTGATGCCCTGGTCGTCGCGGATCTCACCTTCGATGGGCTTCGACCAGAAGCGGATGAGGCCGCCCGCGTGCGGCGAGAGCGAGGCGTCGGTGGCGTTGAGACGCGCCTCGACCGCTGCGCCGAAGCGGCGGACGCGGGTCGGCCTGGGTAGGCGCTCCTTGTGGCGCGCGATGAGCGCCATCGCCTCCACCAGCGACTCCACCACGAAGCAGTCGGCCGGGTCGTCGGGGTTGGCGAACTTCAGGCTGTAGCAGAGCTCCGTCACCCGGTGCTCGACCTGGATGCGGGTGTTCACCTCCATGAAGTAGTACCGGTCGCGGTCGACGATGCACTCGAAGGTCGAGGCGGAGTCGAGCCCGACCGCCTGGCCGAAGCGGGCGGCGTCGTCCTCCATCCGCTTCAGGATCTCGAGGTCGGTGGCGAGGGAGCGCGCCTTCTCCTTGCGACCCGCCCGCTCGGCCTTCAGGACGGAGGCGGCGAGCGCCTCCTGCGTCACGGACAGCTCGAGCAGCTTCTGCTCGTGCATCTGGAGCGAGCAGTCGCGGCCGCCCAGCGAGATGCACCACTGCCCGTTGCCGAGGAGCTGGATCTCGTTGTGGCGGGTCTGCTCGATGTTGAGCTCGATGAGGACGTTCTTGTTGTCGCCGACGCCGGTCGTCTTGACCTCGTTCAGCACCTCGCGCATGAGCGCCGGGGCCTCGGCCGCCGCCGCGGCGATGGCGCGGTCGTCGGCGTCCTTGGCGGCGAGCAGGGCGGCGCCCAGGATGCGCTGCCCCTTCCCGCCGCCGCCGCCGATGGCCTTCAGGCGCACCCGGCTGCGCGGGTGCAGGCGGAACATCTCCATCACCTCGTGCTGCACCTGCGCCCCGAGCTCCTCGATGCTGATGAGGTCGAGGCCCTTGGCGTAGCCGCCGGCGAGGACGTGATCGGCCAGCGTCACCAGCGGGAGATCCTCGTCCGCCAGGACCTGCGGATCACAGTCGAGCCCCTCCTGCCGGGCCAGCTCGACGAGCCGCTGCCGGGTCACGTGCTTGCGCACCAGCGTGCGCGCCGTCACGTCGTTGATGCCCGGCGTCACCGACACGCCCACCTCGAGCGCGGTGCGCTTCGCTTCGTCCTTCTTGCCGGCGCGCGCCTGGGTGCCCGAGTTCGGGCCGATGAAGTTCAGGCCCGCCTTCTCGATGGTGGCGACGAACTCCTCGTCCTCGGCCATGAAGCCGTAGCCGGCGAAGATCGCGTGGTAGCCGTTGTCCTTGGCGATCTTCACGATCTGGTGCATCCGCTCGACGCGCTCCTCCTTGGTGGCGCCGGTGTAGTCCGGCACACGGTGGACGCGGCGGTTGTCGGTGAGCTGGCGCAGCTCGGGCGCGAGCGCGTTCGGGAAGACGATGGAGTCCTTCTCCGAGAGGAGGATGCCGTAGTGGCGCATCCCCATCTCCTCGAACACCTCCATCGCCTCCTTGCGGATGGGACCGCGGCAGACGATGAGCGGGCGCAGGTCTTCGCAGGCGAACGAGCGCACCCAGGCCGAGGTGGAGGAGCCGAGGCGGCGGTCGCGGTGGATGAGGGGGTTCTTGTGGTACCAGTCGGTCTGGGCGGCCATCGGGTCGTTCTCCGGACGGTGGGTCGTGGTGGCGGACGTCATGACCGTTAGTAGAACTCGCGCTGCGGGCCCGTCATCGGCCCGGGCTTGTAGTGACGGAGCAGGAAGGCCAGGTTCTCGCCGAGCACCTTGCGCAAGTCGGTCGGCATGACGATCGAGGAGATGGAGCCGAGCGCGAGGCCCTCGCGCGGGTTCATGAGCTCCTGCTCGTAGCGGCGGTTCAGGGCGGCCTCCTGCTGCTTCAGCCACTCGCCCGCCTCCTTCTCGGCGTCCTTCTTGGCGGCCACCAGCTCCATGCCGGCCCCGCTGCGCTGCTGGATGCCCTTCTTCACCATCTCGGCGGCGGTGCTGCGCGCCTTGCGGAGCTCGTCCTTGTAGACGAACTCCTTGCCGGCCGGCCCCATCACGGCGAGCCGCGTGGTGGGGAGCGCCAGCACCAGGTCGGCGCCGGTGGGGTAGTTGTTGTACGAGGCGTAGGCGCCGCCGAAGGCATTGCGCAGAATGAGCAGGATGCGTGGCGTGCGCACGTCGACGATGGCGTCGAGCATGGAGCGGCCGGCCTGCACGATACCGCGCGCCTCCTGCTCGCGGCCGGGGAGGAAGCCGGTCGTGTCCTCCATGAAGATGATGGGGATGTTGTACACGTTACAGAACCGCACGAACCTCGCGATCTTGTTGGCCGAGTCGCAGTCGATCTGCCCCGAGGCGACGGCGCTGTTGTTGGCGACGAAGCCGGCGACGTGACCGCCGAGGCGGCCGAAGGCGGTCACCACTTCCTTGGCGCGCTCCGGCTGCATCTCGAAGTAGTCGCCGTAGTCGCACACCTGCTGGATGACGATCCCGACGTCGAAGGGCGTGTTGAAGCCGGTCGGCGAGTTGAACGCCTTCTTGAGGAGGGTGTTGATCTCCCAGGTCTTCCGCTCGAGGGGGTCGGTCGTCTTCTGGAAGGGCGCTGAGACCGAGTTGTTGTCGGGGAGGTACGCGAGGAGCCGGACCGCCTGGCGGAGCGCCGCCAGCTCGTCCATGACGGTGAGGTCGGCCACGCCCGTCGCACCGTGCACCTTGGGACCGCCCAGGTCCTCGGGCGAGATGTCCTCGCCGAGCACCGACTTCACGACACCGGGTCCGGTCAGGCCGAAGAACGTGTCGTTGGGCTGGATGAGGAAGCTGCCCTGCCGCGGGAGGTACGAGCCCCCGCCGGCGTTGAAGCCGAACATGCACATGATGGAGGGAACGACGCCGCTGATCTTGCGCAGCGCGGTGAACGCCTCTGCGTAGCCGTCGAGCCCGCCCACGCCGGCCGGCACGTAGGCGCCGGCCGAGTCGTTCATGCCGATGAGCGGGATGCCCTTCTCGCCGGCGAGCCGGAAGAGGCGCGCCAGCTTGTTCCCGTTGGTCGCGTCCATCGAGCCGGCACGGACGGTGAAGTCGTGCCCGTAGCAGGCCACGTCGCGGCCGCCGATGTTCAGCACGGCGGTGACGAGCGAGGCGCCGTCGAGGTTCTTGCCCCAGTTCTGATAGAGGACGTTGGGCTCGCGGTTGGTGAGGACGCGCATCCGCTCCCACACCGTCATGCGCTTCTTCCAGTGCTGCTTCTCGACCTGGTCGATGGGGATGGAGCGGGTCGGGCGCTGGATGAGGTCGTACCCCGCCATCATCGCTTCTTCGTACGCGCCGGTAGCACGCGAGATCTCGCCCGGAATGTTGAACTCCACCTTCTCAGGCGGATCGAGCGGATTCGTCAGGATGGGCTTCAGCGCTTTCGTCGTGGCCATGGGCGATTGAGCTCCGGAGATGTCGCGGTCCGAGTGTGGCGCATGCGTGTCGCCTCGGCCTGCTCGAGGGGAGGGCGGGCCGCTGCGAAAGATCGGGAAGACGAAGGGTACGAATCCTGACAGACGTGCGCCGAAGTAGGCAAGCACGATGCGCCATTTCGCCGCATGACGCGTCGCGACAAGAAGGGCGTGCCGCGCCGCGGCATGACGGGGGCTCGTCCACCGCCGACGCGCTACTCGTCCTGGCCCACCTCGACCCCCGCCGCCTGGAGGAGGAGCGCGTCCGCCTGCGCGGCCGGGATCTCCTCCACCGTCTTCAGCTTGCGCTCGAGGACCCGCCGCCGCGTCGCCACCGCCTCGAGCGTGCTCGACGCCTCGGCGAGCTTCTTCTCCACCTTGGCGAGCACGTCGCCGAACTTGCCGAGCTCTGCCTTCACCGCGCCGAGCACCTGCCAGACCTCGCTCGAGCGCTGCTGGATGGCGAGCGTCCGGAACCCCATCTGCAAACAGTTGAGGAGGGCGGCGAGCGTCGTGGGGCCTGCCACCGAGACGCGGTGCTCGCGCTGGAGCGTCTCGAGCAGTCCGGGGCGCCGCGTCACCTCGGCGTAGAGCCCCTCGGTCGGAAGGTAGAGGAGGCCGAAGTCGGTGGTGTAGGGAGGGTTCACGTACTTCTCATGGATGTCGCGCGCGCACCCCTCGAGCCGCACCTCGAGCTGCCGGGCCGCTGCCTCGACCGCCGCCGCGTCGCCCCGCTCGCTGGCTTCGACGATGCGCTGGTAGTCCTCGAGCGGGAACTTGGCGTCGATGGGGAGGAGCACCTCGCCTTCCCCCGCCCCCTTCCCGGGCAGGCGGATGGCGAACTCGACCCGCTCCTGGCTGCCAGGTCGCGTGGCGACGTTCTTCGCGAACTGCTCGGGCGCGAGCATCTGCTCGAGGAGGTTCCCGAGCTGGATCTCGCCCCAGGTGCCGCGCACCTTCACGTTGGTGAGGACCTTCTTGAGATCTCCCACCCCGTTCGCGAGCGTCTGCATCTCGCCGAGTCCCCGCTGCACCGCCTCGAGCCGCTCCGAGACGAGCCGGAACGAGTCGCCGAGCCGCTTCTCCAGCGTCCCCTGCAGCTTCTCGTCGACGGTGAGCCGCATCTCCTCCAGGCGCTTCGCGCTCTCCTCCTGCAGTCCGCGCAGCCGCGCGTCGACGACGCCGCGCAGGGCCTCCAACCGGGACTCGTTGGCGGCGGAGAGCTTGTCGATCTGTGCCCCGAACGCGGTGAGGCCCCGCGCGCTCGCCTCGCCCCCGTCGCGGAGCGCGGCCCGCAGCTCGTCGCGCAGCCCCCTCGCCGCGGCGCTCGCCTCCTCCCGCGCCCGCGCGAGCTCCTCGCGCAGGAGCCGGTCGGTCGCGGCGAGGGCGCGATCGTGGGCGTCGAGGCGGTCGGCGAGCGAGGCCCGCACCCCCGCCTCGATCCGGCGGGGCAACGTCAGCGCGACCACGACGGACGCCGCGGCAGCCGCGGCCGCGAGCGCGCACAGCGCGAGGAGGGCGATTTCCACGCCGGGAGTATGACGGGGGGGGCTGACGGCGGTGGCGGAAGACGTGGACCGTCACTTCAGCCGGACGGCCACGCCGGTCGCCGTCGCGCTCTGCACTCCCCGGTCATAGCGAACGTGGATGACGGCGTCGCAACCCAGGCTGGCGGCGTCCGCCTGGAGCGCCCCGAGCACGGCCGGTAGCGCGGCGTCCGAGCCGCTGCCCGTCGCGCTGACGATCGCCACTTCCTCGTACTCGCCGCCCGCTGGAGCTCCGTCCATCACGACCTTCACGCTGCCAACGTATGCAGCTCGCGGGGTCCCGGTCAGCACGTGCTCCGCCTTCACGGTAACGCAGCCCGCGATCCCCAGCGCGACGAAGAGTAACGCGGTCCGTTTCATCGGTTCCCTCTTGCCGTGCGAAAGGCGCGACCCACCAGGGACAGCGTCGCGACCTCGACCTGGACCTGCTCGGTACAGGTCTTCGAGACGTATCGACTGACCGGCACGCTCTCGGTGACGAAGCTCGACGAACCGTCAGGCCCCGTCTGAAGGACGCTCTGCATCTCGGTTTCGGTCTCGCTGGAGCCGCACTCATAGTCGCGTGTCTCGGTGACCATCTCGTGCCTCGTCGCGAGGTGGTCGATGCATCCGTAGTCTCCGCCGATGGAGGCGACGCGGGTGCGGAACTCGGCGACCAGCGCCTCCAGGGTCGCCACCGGGAGCCGGCCGTGGGCCTCGATGACTCCCAGCTCCTTTGCGCCCGCAGGGTTCCGGGTGGCGCTGATCTCGACCGGATCGGTAGAGGGCGGCAGGGCGCGGCCGGTGATGAAGGCGCTCGACTGGAACTGGGCGCACGAAGCCGTGAGCAGCAAGAGCGAGGCGGGAGCTGCGGCGCGCATCGACCAACTGTACCGATGCCGCACCACGCGACAGTTACGCTTGCGCGTCGAAAGATGAAGACGGCTTGCGGTGAGAGGTCGCCCGAACGGGACGGGTCCGCGCCATGCGCCGCCTCGGCCCGAACCCCCTCACCCCAGCCCTCTCCCCCGCCGGGGGAGAGGGGGAAGAGTCCCCGACCGCGACCCCGACCCCGACCCCGA
>WNGL01003870.1_pt1 | contig 18037 bp, 14 predicted proteins | sample 5400591 | NCBI WGS metagenome assembly WNGL01 (sample SAMN13153377, study PRJNA577476) | soil metagenome | isolation source: 80 cm soil or saprolite under Garry oak tree replicate 1 | place: USA:California | collected 2016-06-15 | reverse complement strand
CAGCCATATCGCCTTGCACGCCGAGGCGGCGGGTTTCGCGGTCCTGACGGCGCTCGCGTGCGGGATCGTCCTCGGGGTGGTCACGTCGTGGCACGCGATCCGCGACGACGCAGGCGGCGCACTCCGCGTAGAGTCGCGCGGCGCGACAGCCTCCCGCAGGACGCAGCGCACGCGCCATGCGATCCTGGTCGCGCAGATTGCCCTGTCGTTCGTCCTGCTGTCGGGCGCCGTGGCGCTTGTTTCCACGCTGCGCAGCCTGATGCAGACTTCGCCGGGGTTCGCGGCCGAGCGGCTGCTCACCGGACAAGTCTCGCTGCCGTGGACGCGCTACCGCACCGATGCGTCGCTCCGGTCGTTCATCGATCGTCTGACCGCGGAGCTGCGGCGCACGCCGGGTGTCATCGCGTCCGGCCTCTCGACGAACGTGCCGCTGAGCGGCAACGCGATGAAGAGCGCGGCCCTGGTCCTTGGACGTCCGCCGGCGCCGGGCGAATCGCCGCACGGCGTGTACTCGTACGCGATCGCGGGAGATTATTTCGCCGCGATGGGAATTCCCCTGCGCGAAGGACGGTATCTCACCGCCGGCGACGTGCGCTCGCCGGCCCGCGTGTGCGCCGTCGACGAGGACTTCGCGCGGCGGTACTGGCCGAACGGCGGCGGCGTCGGCCATCAGCTGCTGCTCGGCTCCGCTCAGGGGCCGGCAATCGACGCCTTCACGATCGTCGGCGTCGTCGGCGCGGTCAAGCAGGCGGCGCTCTCGGAAACCGAGCGGGTTGGCGCGGTCTACTATCCGTACAGCGATCGGTTCGATCGCGCGCTGTACATCGTCACGCGCGCCAGCGTGGCGCCGGACTCGCTCCAGCCGGAGATCCGCCGCATCGTACGGCGCATCGATCCCGAGCTCCCCGTCAACAACCTGCGAACGATGGACATGCGGGTCGCCGACAGCCTGGCGGAACAGCGCTCGCCGGCGCTCTTCGGAACGGTCTTTTCGGCGATGGCGCTGCTGCTGACGGCGCTCGGGACGTACGGGGTCCTGACCTACGCGGTATCGCAGCGGCGCCGCGAGATCGGCCTGCGCCTCGCGCTCGGGGCGCGCCCGGCGGATGTCCGCACGCAATTCCTCGCCGTTGGCGTGAGGCTGCTCACCGCGGGCATGGCGATCGGAGTTGCCGGTTCGTGGGTCGCGCTCAACGTGCTCGGCGGAGCGATCGCGGGCGTGAGGCAGCCACCCGCGGCATCGCTGGCAGTTGCGTCTATCGTGCTCGTGCTCACCTGCCTCGTCGCATGTCTGTTGCCCGCATTGCAGGCGGCGCGGGTGGCGCCGATCACCGTACTCGCGCCCGACTAGAGCGTTTCGACGACGCCGCCGGGGACGCACTATGATCGGCGGATGCAATATCGCACGTTCGGGCGCATGGGCTGGGACGTCTCTGAGATCGGCTACGGCATGTGGGGCATGGCCGGATGGACCGGATCGGACGACGAGGAGTCGCGGCGATCGCTGGACCGCGCGGTCGAACTCGGATGCACCTTCTTCGACACCGCGTGGGCGTACGGAGAAGGACGCAGCGAACAGCTCCTCGGCGAGCTGCTGAAGCGCCATCCGGACAAACGGCTTTACACCGCGACGAAGATTCCACCGAAGAACCGCAAATGGCCGGCGCGATCGGAGTACGCGCTCGACGAGGTGTTCCCCGCCGACTACATCCGCGAGTACACCGAGAAAAGCCTCCGCAACCTGGACGTGGCGACGGTCGACCTCCAGCAGTTTCACGTCTGGACGGACGCGTGGGCCGCCGACGATCGCTGGCAGCGCGCGGTGTCGTCGCTCAAGGAAGAAGGACTCGTTCGCGCGATCGGCATCAGCATCAATCGCTGGCAGCCGGCGAACGTGTTGAAGGCGCTCGCGACCGATCTGATCGACAGCGTGCAGGTCGTCTACAACATCTTCGACCAGGCGCCGGAGGACGAGCTGTTTCCCGAATGCCGCCGGCGCAACATCGCCGTGATCGCGCGCGTGCCGTTCGACGAAGGCAGTCTCACGGGCACGCTGACGGCCGACACGAAATGGCCCGAGGGCGATTTCCGCAACATCTACTTTCAGCCTGACAACCTGCGCCAGACGCTCGAACGCGTCGACGCGCTCCAGAGATTCCTCCGCAGTCCTGAATCGCGCGAGCGGCGCGAGCCTGCGGGGGAGTCCGAAGGGCGAAGCCCCTCGGCGACAACGATGACGCTCCCAGAACTGGCGCTGCGCTTCATCCTCCAGGAGCCGACGGTCAGTACCGTCATTCCGGGTATGCGGAGACTGAAGAACGTCGAGGCCAACATCGCGGCGAGCGACCCGCGCCCGTTGCCGCGGGATGTCATGGACGAGCTGCGGCGCCACCGCTGGGATAGATGGATAGATATCCCTTAGCGGATAAAGGGGTTACCGGTGTGGTATACTAACCCTTTGCCAACGTACCCAAGGAGCAGGCTGTGAAGGAAGGGATCCATCCCAAGTATTTCGATATCGAGGCGCGCTGCGCGTGCGGCGCAACGTGGAAGACCCGGTCGACCAAGCCCGAGCTGCACCTCGAAATCTGCAATAACTGTCACCCGTTCTTCACGGGCCGCCAGAAGCTGATCGACACGGAAGGCCGCGTGGAACGCTTCACGAAGCGATTCGGCGCGCAGACCTCCGAGACACGCAAGGCCGCCGCGAAGACCGCGAAGACGGAAAAGGCCGCAAAGACCAAGAAGACCGCCGTCGCGAAGTAGCGCAGGCCTTCAGGCCTGCCATATCAGACGGAAGACGGAAGAGCAGCCACCTATACGAAGAGGTGGCTGTTGTTTTTTCGGGCGATCTTTTTTCCAGTCCGGGGGGCTTCGCCCCGCCGGACCCCCCTACACGCTCGCTCGCGGGGGCCCCTGGATCCCCGCTCCGCTCGCGTGGCTCGCTCGCTTTGCTCGCTCGCTCCCTGCTTAGTCCAGTAACAGGCGCGCGCGACTGAGCTTGCAATCGAGGCGGTTGATTCGATGTCTGGTGGCTTCCGCCTTCAGGTGGAACGATTCGCCGGATTCCTCCAGCAACTGCAGCGCAAGCTCCTTTGCGCCCTCGTAATCCTTTTCCCTGTGCTCCTGATGGATGGCGAGCGCTTCGACCGCGAACCGCCGCAGCGGCGCGAGCAGCACGCTCCGTCTTCCCATCCTTCCCTGCTTCAATTCCAGGATCCGCCGCCAGGCGTCAGCCGCGTCGTTGAAGCGGCCGTCGCGGCGGAGGCGGAGGCCGAGCCGATACAGCGCTTCGCCTGCGAAATCGATGTGAGCCGAGGGATCGCCCGCGGCGCGTTCGTAGCACTCGATCGCGCGAGCGACGCATCCGGCCCGTTCGTAGACCTTGCCGAGCGACACCGCTTCCGCCGCGTCGCGGCAGCGGCCGCTGCCCTCGTCCACGAGCGCGACCGCGTGCGCGGTGATGGCCGCGAGCGAGATCAGATCCAGACGGTTGTGCTCCATCACCGGCTCGAGCGGACCGGCGTCCCCGCTGCGGAGGAACCGGAAATACCGCGTCGGGATCTCCATGCCTGGCACGTCGCCGACGCGCGTGACGCCGCACAGGATCCGCTCGAGCGTGCCCAGCCGGCATCCGCCGTCATCATCCGAGGGCGCCGCCTCGCCCGCCTCCGCTGAAGCTCCGGCGCGCAGGCGCGTCCGCCAGAGCCGCCGCGCCGGGTGCAGCATGTCGAAATGCCGGATCGAGTCGAGCGGCATGCGCATGCGATGAAAGAGCCAGCGGGTCTCCATGACGGGGACATCGAACGTCTTGCCGTTGTAGGTGACCAGCAGCGTGGCGGCGTCGAAACATTCGGCGACCGCGCACAGCAGCGCTCGCTCCGAGGCGTACGACGTCAGCAGGAACTGGCGCACCTGGAACGCGCCCACGTCGAACCAGCCGATGCCGACGAGGAATGCCACGGTGCCGGCGCCGCCGCTCAGGCCCGTCGTCTCGAGATCGACGAACAGCGTCCGCTCCCGCGCGCCCTCGGCACGTGACAGTCCGGGATCGAGCAACCGCAGCGTGTCGCCGTCCTCGAAGACACAGTCTCCGACGCGGCGCTCGCCGTGAAAACGATCCGATTCATAGCGGCGCTCGATCACCAGGGCGCGGCCGAATCCGTTGGCCACGACGCGTCCGCCGAGGACGTCCGCCACGCGATCGAGATCGATCGTCGCCTCGTAGCGTCCGGTGTCGGGCTCGTAGGTGAGCTCTCTCGGAGCCGCATTTGGCGGACGGACGATCGACCGCAGGCGCGAGGTGAGATCCATTCATTTCGCGGGGGGCTTCGCCCCACCGCACTCCCCTACACGCGCCCTCGCGCCCCTCGACTGACGCTCGGGGCGCCCTGAGCCACGTCGAAGGGCGGGGCCCCCGTACCCCGCTCCGGGCGCGTGGCTCACTCGCTGCGCTCGGTCGCGCCACAGCGCAAGTGTCAACACGCCATCTCCCGCGACATGAGTCTCTCCAGGATCTCTGATGCGACGCGCCACGGCTCCGTCACAAAGACCACTAAGAAACAAAGACCACAAAGAGTCTTGGTGATCTTTGTCCCTGAGTGATCTTCGTGAACAGCCCGTGAGGCCCTGTGTACGCTTCACGATTCCACCGCCGCGCTCTCCAGCAACCGCTCGAGAATCTCTGACGCGACGAGCTTCGCGTGCGGACCGGTATTGCCTTCCGGCCCGACGCACGACGGGCAGCCGGACTCGCACGGGCAGCCGGCGATCAATTCGCGTGTGCGCGCGAGCAGCGGCATGTGCATGTCGAACAGCGGCCGGCTGAAACCGATGCCGCCGGGATAATTGTCGTAGATGAAGATGTTTGGCTCCGACTGCAGCGCCTCCGGAACGCCGCCCATCCCGCCGGTCCGCGCCGATCGATCGAGCGACCCGCCGTCAATCGAGACGCCGATGTCGTGCCGATCGCACATCAGGAGCAGTTGCGCGACGTGGCGCATCGCGAACGCCAGCCCGATCACGCCGTCGCGGCGATCGTCGCCGCCATGAGCCAGCGACGCCATCACCACGGACGGAATCGTCAGCCAGTAGGACGAGGTGTGCATCTGCTGTTCCGGTAGATCCAGCTCGCCCGAGCCGACGTTCTCATTCGTATAGAACTTGATCTTCTTGAACCCGACGACGCGCGACACGACATGAACCTCGCCGTGCGACTTGCGGCTCGCTGTCCGATGGTCGATGGCCGATAGCCGATGGCCCTCTGAATTCTGATCGGTCATCGGATATCGGTCATCGACCATCGATCCGAACGTGTCCAGGATCGTCACCTTCGTGTACGTAATCGCGTCGGTGTAGTAGTCGCAATCCACCGAGCGGACGTAGGCCTTGCGGCCGTCGAAGTCCAGCCGCTCCACCTGGAAGAGCTGCCCTTCGATGATGTAAATCGCCTTCTCGTGAAGGGTCGCGGGGCCGCTCGAAAAATCGGTTTCCCCGATCACGCGGTCCCCACGCGTGATGTCGACGACGACGAAATTGTCGGACGAGACCGAGCGCAGGCTCACGGCGTCCGCAGGATAGGATTCGTTCGTCCAGTTCCACTGTCCGTCGGCCTGGTGCACGAAGCCCTCCTCCGATAGCACCGAGAGGACTTCCTGGACGTTTTCCTGCCCGAACGTCTCTTCAGTCGAAAACGGCAGCTCGAACGCCGCGCACTTCACATGGTCGACGAGGATGTGCAGGTTGTCGGGATTGATCAGCGCGTGCTCCGGCGACGCGTCGAAAAAATACGACGGGTTGCGGATGATGAACTGGTCGATGGGCGCGCTGCTCGCCACTAGGACCGCGGCGGATCTCGTCGACCGCCGGCCCGCGCGCCCGGCACGCTGCCACGTTGCCGCAATCGTGCCCGGATAGCCGGCCATGACCGCCACGTCGAGCGCGCCGATGTCGATGCCCAGCTCGAGCGCGTTGGTCGATACCACCGCCCGCACGACGCCTTCGCGCAGTCCGCGCTCGATCTCGCGGCGGCGGTTCGGCAGGTACCCGCCGCGGTAGCCACGAATCACGTCCGACGCGCCGGTTGGGCCCTGATACGCATCCTTCAAATACGTCGTCAGAATCTCGGTCGCGAGACGGCTCTGCGCGAACAGGATCAGCTGCAGGTTGTGCTTGAGGAATTCGAGCGCGACGCGGCGCGCCTCGGTGAGATACGAGCGCCGGATCCCGAGCTCCGCGTTCACTACCGGCGGATTCACGAACAGGAAGAACTTCTCGCCGCGCGGCGCGCCGCTGCGATCGACGAGCTGGAACGGGCGCCCCGTAAGGCCCTCGGCGAGCTCCCGCGGGTTCGCAATCGTCGCCGAGGAGCAGATGAAGATCGGATCGGACCCGTAGTGTCGGCAGACGCGCTGCAGCCGCCGCATGATGTTCGACAGGTGGCTGCCGAATACGCCACGATACGCGTGCAGCTCGTCGATGACGACGAACTTCAGGTTCTCGAACAGCTTCGCCCAGCGTGGATGGTGCGGAAGGATTCCCGAGTGCAGCATGTCGGGATTGCTGAGAACGACATGCGCCTTGCCGCGGATCGCGCGGCGCGCGTCGGACGGCGTGTCCCCGTCGTAGGTAAACACGCCGATCTCTGGAGCATCGCTCAGTTGCGCGTGGGGCCCCACCCCCACGCGCTCGCGCTCGGCGGCGCCTCCGGCGCTTCCTTCCAGCGCCTCGCGCGGGCCGCAGGCGCTCTGCTGCGAGATGAGCTCCGCCAGCGCGTGCAGCTCCGCGAGCTGGTCCTGCGCGAGCGCTTTCGTCGGAAACAGATAAAGCGCACGCGTCGACGGGTCTTTCAGAATCGCGTCCAGGACCGGCGCGTTGTAACAGAGCGTCTTGCCCGAGGCGGTCGGCGTAATCGTGACGACATTGCGGCCGGCGAGGACGTGCTCGAACGCTTCCGCCTGGTGCGTATAGAGCTGCTCGATGCCACGGGCCGCGAGCGCGCCGCGCAACCGCGGGTCGGTCATGTTTGGAAACGGCGCATAGCTCGCCGCGACCGCCGGCAGCCTGCGTGTAGCCGTCACGATGGCGTCCGCATCGGCGCCTCCGGGCTTGGGAGAAGCGGCAAGCCGCCTCAGCGCCTCCTGAAGGAGAAGGTCCTTGTCGCCGGTCACGACCGGTAATGTGGGAGGCGCCATGAGATCTAAGTCCGGACAGCCGAGAGGGTTGCGGCGACGATACTAGCAGGGACCGGTCGGGCGATCAATAGGCGAAAGGCGCGTGGGCGCAGCAGAGGTCACGGAGATGCTCACTCAGAGGCCACGCAGATGCTCACTCAGAGGCCACGGAGGCCACGGAGGTCAATAGATCAAGAGAGAGTCAATGGATCAAGTCAGGCCCGACCCACGGGTAGTGAAACGCAGCAGCGATCCACAAGGCCGCGCCACGCAGAAATTGCGCGTTTTGGTGAACACAGTTCTCCAAAGCCCAATAAAACCATATGGTCGCGGTCTTGAATCTCTGCGCCGCGTGTTCACACCAAAACAGACCGATGACATCACGCGGGCAATCATTGGCGCGGGCATCGAAATACACGACGCCTTCGGTCCAGGATTATTCGAAAAGATCTACGTCCCGCCCCTGGTGTGGGTCTTGGAGGATCGTGGACTGAAGTGCCGGGCGCATGTGCCGGTCAGCCTGGAATGGCGTGGCAGGCGCCTTGACAGGGCGTACTTCATCGACATCCTGGTCGAAGAACTCGTCGTCGTCGAGGTGAAGGCGGTCGACGTGCTCCTGCCGGTTCATCTGGCTCAAACCATCACCTACGTGCGGCTCGCAGCGAAACCCGCAGGCCTGTTGATCAATTTCAACGTCAAGAAACTCGTGGATGGCGTCCGCCGCGTCGTGAACGATCACCCGGCAAAAAAACCCTCCGTGGCCTCCGTGGCCTCTGAGTAAAGAGACTCTCCGGCCTCGAATCACGGCCTCGAATCACGGCCTCGAATCACGGCCTCGAATCACGGCCTCGAATCACGGCGTCACTCTACGGCCTCACTCTACGGCCTCGCCACCAGCTTCTCCCGCGCGATTTTCGCGACGATACCGCTGAGGCCGAGGACGCCAATGAGGTTCGGGAAGACCTGCAGCGCGTTCATGAGATCGCCCCAGGCCCAGACGACTTCCACCTTCGTCACGGCGCCGAATGGAATCAGCAGGCAGTAGATCCACCGGTACGGCATGGTGACCTTCCGCCCGAGGATGTACTCGAAGAACTGCTCGCCGTAGTACGCCCAGCCGATCAGCGTCGTGTAGCCGAAGAGGAAGACGCAGAACGCGACGATCCAGCCGCCGACGGTGGGCATGACGGTATTGAAGCCAGCCGCCACGGCGGCGCTGCTCGTGATGCCGCTTCGCCACACGCCCGTCAGGAGAATCGTGAGCGCGCTGATCGTCGACGTCACGAACGACACCGTGAACACCTCGATGATCGCGTTCAGTCCCTGCTGCACCGGCTGGGAGCTCAGGGCCGTGCCGTAGGCGACGGCGGCAGTGCCGTAGCCGGCCTCGTTCGCATAGATCCCGCGCGCGATTCCGTAGCGCATCGCGATGAACAGGCCGAAGCCGAGCGCCGAGCGTGGCGAGAGCGCCTCGCGAAAGACCAGCGCGATGACGCCAGGAATGCGCGCGGTATTCGAAAGAATCACGATCAGGCCGCCGGCGAGGTACAGCCCTACTTTCAGCGGCGAGAGCTTCTCCGCGGCGCGCCCGATCGACTTGATGCCGCCGATGATGACCAGCCACGTGAGGACGGCGACGACCATGCCGATGGCGACCTTCGGAATGCCGAACACGCTGTTGACGACGAGCGCGATCGAGTTTGGCTGCGTGAAGGGGGTCGTGGTCAGGGCGGCGACCGCCGCCACGAGCGCAAACGTCCACGCGAGCGCGCGAGACTTCAGACCGTCGCGCAGGTAATACATCGGCCCCGACAGCACGGTGGTGCCTTGCACTTCGCGGAAGCTCAGGCCGAGCGTCGCCTCACCGAACTTGATGGCCATCGCGACGAACCCGTAGACCCAGATCCAGAACAGCGCGCCTGGGCCGCCGGACACGACGGCGGTGGCGACGCCGGCAATGTTGCCGGTGCCGATCGAGGCGGACAACGCCGTCATGAAGGCTTGGAACGGCGTCAGCACGCCCGTCGTCCCCACCGCGCGGCGCACGAATGCCACGCGCCAGGCCTCGGCAAAGCGCCGCACTTGCACGACGCCCGTCCGCGCCGTCAGCCAGAGACCGGACAACAGCAGCACGCCGACGACCCATGGCATGAAGAGGACGTCGGCGACGTGTTGGATCATGTCAATTTAGGTATTCAAAAATCTAGAGATTTGGAAATGTGGAAATGTGGAAATGTGGAAATGTGGAAATGTGGAAATGTGAAGATTACCAAATTCCCAAATTTACAAATTTACAAATTACTTCGTCCCTGGCAGCCGTCGACAACGACCGAGGCGCCGCTGATCCAGGACGCGCGCGGCGAGGCGAGAAAGGCCACGACGGCGGCGATTTCATCGGGGCGACCGAACCGGCCGAACGGCAGGTCCCGCTTGATCATGTCGGCGATGCCCACAGGATCGACCTGCTGGCGTTTGTGCCACGAGCCTCCGGGAAACATGACCGATCCCGGCGCGACGCTGTTCACGCGGATGTTCGCGGACGCGAGCTGCTGCGCCAGCGCCTTCGCAAGGCTCGTCTCCGCGGCCTTCACCGCGTTGTAGGTCATGCGTCCGCCGGATTCGCGGCCCCAGATCGACGTGATCATCACGATGGCGCCGGTGCCGCGCTGCCTCATGTGCGGCACCGCGAGACGCGACGCGCGGATCGCTGGAAAGAGCGTTTCGTCGAAAGCCGCCTGCCACTCCGCATCCGTCGTCCCCAGCAGATCCGAGCCGGCCGCGCGGCCGACGTTGTTCACGAGGATGTCGAGGCCGCCGAAGGTTTCGACCGTCCGGTTGATGACGAGCTCGATGCCGGGGAGCGTCGAGACGTCGGCCTGCACGGTCGTGATCATGTTCGGACGTTTCGCGGTGGCTTCGACCTCGAGCGCGGCTTCTGCGAGCACTTCGGCGCCGCGGGCGCAGAGACACACGCGACAGCCCTCGGCGACCAGCGCGCGCGCGCTTGCCAGACCGAGCCCGCGGCTCGACCCGGTGATGACGGCGACCTTGTCGGTGAGACCCAGATCCATTGTCTTACTTCGCTCGGTGGGGCCCCTTTAACATTCCCCACCTCGCTTGCGCCGCAGGCGCCTACCCACCGTGTCCGCCGCCGGTCAGATCGTTGAGCTTCCAGTCCATGTCGAGGAACGCCATCTTCCACTCGTTCTTCTGGATGAACTCCTTTTCGGATGGCAGCAGGTTCCCATAGACGAAGGCGACGATCGCGCGCTCGATCGGCGACCGTTGAACAACGCCGGGGGCTGGATCGCCCTTGTCATACGCGGCGATGAAATCGGCCTCGCGCCAACTGAAGATGGGCGTGACCGCAATCGTGTTCGCCATCCGATCGAGGCGATACATATGCCCGTTGTTGACGAACTCCGACTGGATGCTGGCGAGCTGCGCGTCGAGTCGATCGGCCGTGTAGGCTTCGCTGCGCAGGCGTCCGCCGCCGACGGCGCCGCGGCCGAGCGCGAGATACAGCCGGGGCTCCTTGAAGTCCGGAAGAATCGTCTTCTCGATCTGATCGAGCGTGACGGAGCGCCCGGCCGCGCGCCACGTGGTCCTGTCGAACGCGCCGGGAATCTGTTTGATGGTGCCGTGCAGGGGATAGTGATTGATCACGGTCTCGAGCACGAACGCGTTGTACGCATCGACCCAGAATGCCATCTGCTCCCGCGCCGACCATTTCTGATACGCTGCCGGCGCCACGTTCAACGAGGCGACGTATCGATCCAGGCGTCCGCGGTCGCTCTTGAGCGCGCGATAGTAGACGAGCCCGTCCCTGACGTTCACGTCCAGAATCTGATCGAACGGCCGGTGCAGGAGCTCGGCTCCGGGGGCCGGCGTGAACGGCTGCGCGCGAACGGAGACGGCCCCAAGCAGCGCGAGAAGGACAGGTATCGAGCGACGCATCCATAGATCATAGCGTTTCGAGGCGCGAGGCGCGAGGTGCGAGGGCGAGGCGCGGCTCAGAGATGCGCGAAGAGAAAATCGCTGACGGCTTTCGAGAAGGCCTCCGGCTGCTCCAGATTCGAGAGATGCCCGGCATCCGGGATGATGGTCAGGCTGGACCGTGGGATGGCTTGCTGCATCGACGCCGCGTCCGGGACAGGCGTGACCGCGTCGTGGTCCCCTGCGATCACGAGCGTGCCGCAGGAGATCCGCTCGAGATCGGCGGTCGAGTCCGGACGATCCATCATCGCGACAAGGGCGGCGTCAATCGCACGCGATCGATTCGAGGCGGCGATCCGGCGCGCGTGATCGACGACGTCCGGCCGTTCGCGGTGTGTTCGCTCCGACAGGAGTTTCGGCAGCATCTGCTCCGCCACGCCCGAGGGGCCGTCGCGCTGCAGCACCTCGCGCAGGCCTCTCCGGCCCTCGCGTGCCTGCGGCGTATCCGCCTGCGGCCGGGTGTCAGCCAGGATCATCCCGGCGAAGCGCGCCGGCGACTGCCGAAACAGAGCAAACGTCACGTATCCGCCCATCGACAGGCCGCCGATGACCGCGCTGTCCAGCTCGAGCGCATCCATCAGGCAGCCCACGTCGGAGGCGTAGTCGTCGAGCGAGGGCGTCTTCGCCTCGGTGCCGTACGGAAACGGCGTCTGCCCGAAGCCGCGTAGGTCGGGCGCGATGAAGCGCCATCCCGATGGCACGGCGCCGAGCTGCGGCCGCCACATGTCCGCGTTCATCGGAAACGCGTGCAGCAGCATCACGGGCCAGCCGGCGCCTGCCTCGAGCCACGCCATGCGGCGTCCGTCCGCATCGATGGAACGTTCCCTGATCGCCATGGCTGCCGCCGACGATCATACGTCAGCGGAAACCGCGGTAAGCGAACCTCATCCTGCTGACGTAGGATCCCGCAGTGTCTGCGGTCGATCTCTCCGGAACCATTGCGCTGGGCGCGATCGGGCTGCTGACCGCCAATCTGTTGCTGGGACTGCTGCTGTCCGTCGGCTACAACCCGACACGGCAGTGGCCGCGCCAGCGCGTCAAGCTGTTCACATTTCACAACTGGACCGGATACGTCGCGCTCGCGGCGGTGGTGCTGCACGCGGGCGTGCTGCTCTTTTCAACCGATCCGGTTTTCAGGCCGTACGACGTGTTCGTGCCGATCGACTCTCCGGTGCAGCCGCTGTCGAACACGCTCGGCGCGGGCGGATTGTATCTGGTCGCGATCGTGGTGATCACGTCCCTCAAGCGGATGAGGACGTTGCTGGGACGCCACCGGTGGAAGGCCATCCATTACACGACGTACGCCGCCGCCGGCGTCTTTTTCGTCCACGGCGTGATCGCCGATCCGCTGGTGAAGGGGCGCCCGGTGGATTTCCTGGACGCGGAGAAAGTTTACGTGGAGTTGTGCGCCCTCACGGTCCTCGGCGCGATCGGATGGCGGATCAGGCACCGCCGCGCGATGCGGAGGGCGGAACGAGCGTGATCTCGAACACCTTCGGCCACAACTTGCCGGTCACGAAGAGACGGTCGCGCGCGGCGTCGTACGCAATGCCGTTGAGAACATCCGTACCCGCGCGCTCGGCTGGCGTCAGCAGGCCGGAGAGATCGATCCATCCCGTCACGCGGCCGCTCTTCGGATTAATCCGCGCGATCCGATCCGTTTGCCAGACGTTCGCGTAAATCTCGCCCTTCACGTATTCCAGTTCGTTGAGGTTTTCCACGGGACTGCCGCCGTCGCGCACCGTGATGCGGCCGGTTTCCTTGAACGTCGCGGGATCCAGAGACCGCAGCGCAGCCGAGCCATCGCTCATGATCAGACGGCTGCCGTCGTGCGTCAGTCCCCAGCCCTCGCCGGTGTACTGAAACGTCTTCGTGCGTTCGAAGGATGACAAGTCGTAGACGAATCCAATCTCGGATCGCCACGTGAGCTGCACCAGCGAACCCTTCCAGTCGGTGATGCCTTCGCCGAAATACTCCGACGGTGTGGTCTTGATCTGCAGGACGTTGCCGGTTTCGACCGTGACCTTGCGCAGGCTCGACCGGCCATTGAGACCTGTGCCTTCGTAGAAGACGCCGTCGCGGAAGATGAGCCCCTGCGTGAAGGCTTCGGGATCGTGCGGAAAGGTGCGGACGATCCGGTAGCCGTAGACCGGCGCCTTCTGAAGCGCCGCGCCGCGCGGCGCCGGGAAAAAGCCGACGACCCCCATCACCACCGCCGTTCCTGCCGCCTGTCGAAGGAGCATTGCGTTAGCATACCTGCACCATGATGCACCCACGCATGCGCCTGTGTGTTTCCGCTTTCCTGGCCGCGACCGGCGCGGCCGCCGCCGTCCACCTGCGAGCCCAGCCGGCGCCAGGACCGCGCGTGGAGATCGCCTTTGCGGTGTCGGCGCACGCAGAGCCCGTTACGGGCATGGTCTACTTCGCCATCAGCCATGAGAACCAGTCCGCGCCGATCCAGCAGACCGACACGACCGGCGCTCCGCTGTTCTCGAAGTACGTCGAGCAGCTCAGGCCGGGAACGACTGTGACGTTCGACGGCGGCGATCGCGGGCACCCGGTGGCGAGCCTGCGCGACATCCCCGCCGGCGAGTACTGGGTGCAGGCGTTCGTAAATGTCTATACGCGCTTTCCGCGCAGTGACGGCCACACAGTGTGGCTGCACATGGATCAGTGGGAGGGACAGAACTGGAAACGATCGCCAGGCAATCTGTACGGCGATCCCGTGAAAGTCCGGTTTGATCCCGCGTCGAGCACGCCGCTGCGGCTGCTCGCCGACAAAGCAATCCCGCCGATCGCGCTGCCGGCGGACACCGACCTGGTGAAGCGGATCAGGATCCAGAGCCAGATCCTGACGAAGTGGTGGGGGCACCCGATCTTCCTCGGTGCGGCGATCCTGCTGCCGAAGGATTACGACAAGCATCCGGATGTCCACTATCCGGTCAACTACAACCAGGGACACTTCTCGCTCGGCGCGCCCGGCGGCTTCGGCCGGGGCGGGGATTTCGACAGACTCTGGCTCGCGGAGGATACGCCGCGGTTCATTTATGTCACGCTCCAGCACCCGTCACCTTACTACGACGATTCCTACGGCGTGAACTCCGAGAACAACGGCCCGTACGGCGACGCGATCATGCAGGAGCTGCTGCCCGCGATTGAAACCCGATTCCGCGTCATCCGGCAGCCATGGGCGCGCATGCTCACGGGCGGATCCACCGGCGGCTGGATCGCGGTCGCGCATCAGGTGTTCTACCCCGATTTCTACGGCGGCACGTTCGCGAGCTGTCCGGACTCCGTCGACTTCAACTATCACCAGATCGTCAACGTCTACAAGGACGCCAACGCGTACTTCGTGGACGACGGGTGGATCAGAATCGATCGGCCAGCCCAGCGCCATCCGGACGGCAACATCGTCTCGATGATGAAGGACGAGAATCACTACGAGCTGACTGTCGGCGACAAGTCGCGCTCCGGCGGGCAGTGGGACATCTGGGAAGCGACGTATTCACCGGTCGGCGCAGATGGCTATCCACGCCGGATCTGGGACAAGCAGACCGGCGTCATCGATCACGCTGTCGCGGCGCAGTGGAAGAAGTACGACCTGCTCGACGTGCTGAAGACGAACTGGGCGACGCTCGGTCCGCGCCTCGCGAACAAGCTGAACGTCTACGTTGGCGACATGGACTCCTACTACTTGAACGACGCCGTCGAGAACCTCAACGCGTTTCTCTCGAAGGCCGACAACCCGAAATGGACCGGCGAGATCCTGTTCCAGCGCCGCGCGCCTCACTGCTGGGGCCTGCGCGCGCCGGAACTGATGGAGAGGATCGCGAAACAGATCGAGAAGTACGCGCCCCAGGGCGCCGACACGAAGAGCTGGCGCTACAAATGAAATCCGGTGACCGGTGACCAGTTACCAGCTACCAGTTACCAGCTACCAGTTCACTTCTTTCGCGCGGCGGTAAACGTCCCATTCATCATGTCGCCGATGTTCACATACCCTCTCATCGTGTCCTTGTCCACGGTCCCTTTGTAGGTGACGTTGTACGAGTTCCCCTCCACCGTCATCGGAAACGAGAAGGTCACGTCGGCGCCCTTGATGGTGCCGGTCAGCGGGAACTTGCCGTACTGCGCGCTGACGTAGTCGCCGGTCAGGGCCTCGCCAGCCTGTTTGAGGGTGAGCGTCGGCGTGGCGGTGATGTTTGGCAGCTCCAGCGTGATATCCCACGTTCCGGCCACGGAAGGAGTCGAAGGATCTTTCGAAGGAGTCGAAGGATCTTTGGAGCGGGACCCGCTCCATGGGCCGGTGACGTCGCCGGCGGCGAACGTGCCCTTGGCGGTGTCGCCGTCGACGGTGCCGGTCATCGTCACCGCCATCGGACCGTTCGGGCTCTGGAACGTAAAACCGATCGTCAGGCCGCTGCCCTTGACATCGACCTGGATCGGGTTTTCGCCATACTGCGATGCGATGGTCCCCCCGGTCTTGTCGCCATCCTTCTTGACGTTCATCTGCGCGGGAACTGGACCGTCGGGCGGGTTGAAGGTCAGGTCCCACTTGCCAACCATGTCGGCGTTGGCGGCGGTAGTCGACTGGGTCGTCTGTCCTGGCGAAGCCAGCACCAGGGCTGCAATGATCAGGAGCTCGTTCATGCGTCCACCTCGATAGAATGTGCCTAGATAGTAGCCGTTTCTTGGCTGGAGGTGTGGAGTGAAAAAACTTCTGGGTCTCGCGCGCGCCGTCGCGCTCATGGCCGCAGGCGCCGCTGTTTACGGGTTCGCCGCAACCAAAGCGTACCAGGTCACCGGACCGGTCCTCGAGGTCCGGTCCGATGCGATCGTCGTGCAGAAGGGCGCCGAGAAATGGGAGATCGCCCGCGACTCGGGCACGAAGGTGACAGGAGACCTGAAGGTCGGGGCGAAGGTGACCGTCATGTACCGCATGACGGCCACGGATGTCGAAGTGAAGCCCGCGCCTGCGGCAAAGGGCAAGAAGAAATCGGGGAATTGAGTAATCGGGTAATCGGGTAATCGGGTAATTGAAATTACCAAATTACCCGATTTCCAGATTACCAGACTCTTTATCGCTCGTTCAGCCACCGGTCCTGCAGCACCTGGACCGGCTTGGCGTACTTCTTTCCGCCGACGTCGAGCGTGACGATGTAGGTTCCCGGCTCGACGGCGGCTGCAAATCCGCCGCGTCCGCCGCCGCCGCCGAAGCCTCCACCTTGCTGGCCCTGGGGCGGCGCGGGCGCGAGATTCCACATCGCGCGATTGATGCCCGCTGCCTTCGGGCCGTCGAGCGTGCGAATCACGTGTCCGTTCACATCGGCGATGCTGATCTTCACATCGCCCTCGGCGCCCGACTTCAGGTAGTAGTTGATGGCGGCGCCGCGCGGCGCGTTCTCGCCGATGAACACCTTCTGGCCGCCGACCTGCTGATTGTTCTGCTGATCGTTGACCCACGCGACCGCGGGCCGGATGTCGAACAGCGTCGCATCTGACTCGCGCACCGCCTGCGTGAGCTGCTGCAGCGGCGTGATGTCGTCCGCGATCCAGACGCTGCGGCCGTGCGACGCGATGATGAGGTCGTTCTCCCGCGGGTGGACCAGGATGTCGTCGGTCCGCACCGTCGGATAGTTGTTCATGAACTTCTGCCAGCTCTTGCCGTCGTCCAGCGAGATGTACAGGCCGAACTCCGTTCCGACGTAGAGCAGATCCTTGTTCTTCGGATCCTCGCGGATCACCTGTACGTTGCCGTACGGCGGTAGATTGGCGGCAAGACTCTGGAACGTCTTGCCGAAGTCACGCGTGACGAACACGTACGGTTTCAGGTCGTCGCTACGATGGCCGTCGACCGAAACGTACGCGGTCCCCTGATCGAAGTGCGAGGCGTCGATCCGCGAGATCCAGTACAGATTGTTCGGCGGCAGTCCTGGGAGGTTCTTACCCACTTCCGTGAACGTCATCCCGCCGTCCCGGCTCACCTGCAGGTTCCCGTCGTCGGTGCCCACCCAGACGACGCCCGGCATCACTGGCGATTCCGAGATGGTGATGATCGTGCTGTAGGAGACCACGCCGTCGTTCTTCGACAGCTGCGTGAGATTCCCGGGCACGCCCATGAGCGTCACCGTATTGCGATCGATCTTCTTCGTCAGATCGTCGTTGCTCGCCACCCATGTGTCGCCCTGGTTATACGACTTGAACAGGCGATTGCCGCCCAGGTACACAATCTTCGGATTGTGCGGCGACAGGATGACTGGCGTGTTCCAGTTGAAGCGATACAGATCGCCCGGGATCGCATTGATCACGTTGGGAGGACCACCTCGTCCACCGAACCCAGCCTGTCCGCCAGCCTGAACCGGCGGAGCCGCCTCCGCACCTGGCGCACCTGCTGCACCTGCCGCACCTGGCGCACCGGCCCCACCCCCGCCCCGTCCGCCGCCGCCGCGTCCACCGCGGCCGCCGGCGGTCGGGCGGATGCTCTGTCCGCGCCCTCCGCTGGCGAGGTTGTACCGGTTCGTCGCGCCGTCCTGCGACTCGGTGATCACGACGTTGTAGTCGCTGGGATCGACGGCCGTGTAGAAGCCATCGCCGCCGCCGATACCGAACCAGTGCGAGTTCATGATGCTGCCGCGGCCGCGCACGGAGCTCGGTCCGCCCCAGCTCCCGTTGTCCTGCAGGCCGGCGTACACGTAGTACGGATGCCGCATGTCGGCGGTGACGACGTAGGCGAGGGCCGTGGCCATCGTGTTGATGTAGTCCCACGACTTGCCCTGATCCCAACTGACGTTGAGACCGCCGTCGTTGCCTTCCATGATGTGCCTGGGGTTCTTCGGATCGATCCAGATCGCGTGCTGATCGACGTGGCC
>WNGL01007813.1_pt1 | contig 18040 bp, 13 predicted proteins | sample 5400591 | NCBI WGS metagenome assembly WNGL01 (sample SAMN13153377, study PRJNA577476) | soil metagenome | isolation source: 80 cm soil or saprolite under Garry oak tree replicate 1 | place: USA:California | collected 2016-06-15 | reverse complement strand
CACCACCGCGACCTCGGCGATCCCCGAGTGGGCCTGCACCGCCTCCTCGATCTCGCGCGTCCCCAGACGGTGTCCGGCCACGTTGATGACATCGTCGGTGCGGCCCAGGACAAAGTAATAACCATCCACATCCCGGGTGGCCCAGTCGAACGTGGAATACACCTGCCGGCCCGGAATCGTGGCGAAATACGTCTTCACGAAGCGCTCGTCATCGCCCCAGACGGTCGTCATGCACCCCGGCGGCAGCGGCGGCACGATCGCCAGCACACCTTTTTCGTTGGTTCCGACCTCTTCCCCGGTCACCTCGTGCAGCAGTCTCACGTCGTAGCCGCAGACCGGAAAGGATGGACTGCCGAACTTGCGCGGCGTGTCCTCGATGCCGGGTTGCGCGGAAAGGATCGGCCAGCCGCTCTCCGTCTGCCAGTAATGATCGACGATCGGCACGCCGAGTGAATCGGCCGCCCAGCGCGCCGTCGGCTCGTCGAGCGGCTCGCCGGCGAGAAACAGATAACGCAGGCTCGCAAGGTCGAATTTCTTCATGTACGCCGGATCCTGCTTCTTGAGCACGCGGATCGCCGTCGGCGAGCTGAACATCGTATGCACCTTGTGCTCGGCGACGATCTGCCACCAGATGCCCGGATCGGGGCGGATCGGCAAACCCTCGTACATGATTGTGGTCGAGCCGTTGATGAGCGGCGCGTAGACGATGTACGAATGCCCAACGACCCAACCGATGTCACTGGTCGTGAACATCGTCTCCCCTGGGGCCACGCAGAAGATGTCGCGCATCGATGCGGCGAGCGCCACCGCATAGCCGCCGGTATCGCGTTGAACGCCCTTGGGCTTACCCGTAGTGCCCGACGTGTACAGGATGTACGAAGGCTCCGAAGCCTCCAGCCACACGCAAGGCACCTTCGCGCCGGCGTGCGCCGCGCATAGTGTCGCGTAGTCCAGATCGCGACCGGCCACTCGCGCCATCCCTGGATCGAGCTTGCGGTCGACGATGACGACCTTGCCCGGAGGATGCTTCGCCAGTCGCAGTGCCTCGTCCACGAGGTGCTTGTAGGGCACGGTCTTGCCGCCGCGCATGCCGGCGTCGGCGGTGACCATGACCTTGGGCCGCGCGTCGTCGATGCGCGTGGCAAGGCTGGCCGCCGCGAAGCCGCCGAACACCACCGAGTGGATCGCGCCGATCCGGACCGTGGCGAGCATCGCGAATACGGCCTCGGCGATCATCGGCATGTAGATCAGCACGCGATCGCCGCGACCTACACCCTGCCCCTTCAGGATGGCCGCGAAGCGATTCACCTCATCGGAGAGCTCGCGATAACTGTATGTCCGATGCGCGCCGGTCTCGGTCGAAATGAAGATCAGCGCCGTCTGTTGCCCTCGTGCGGCGAGGTGCCGATCGACGGCGTTGTGGCAGAGGTTGGTGCGACCGCCGACGAACCAACGCGCGAACGGCGGCCGATCGTAGTCGAGCACACGTTCGAACGGTGTGTTCCACTCGATGAGCGAGGCCTTCTCTGCCCAGAAGGCCTCGCGCTCGTGCAGCGATCGGCGGTGGGTCTCGGCGTATGTCGGCAAGCGATTCTCCTCACCCTATAGGTGACGCCAACTTAGCCCGGAAGCGCGCGATCGGACTTGCTCAGGATCAAAGGTTCTGCAGGGCCGCCAGCGTCGAGGCTACGGATGGCTATCCGGGCCGATGCGCACCACGGTCCGGCCACGCACGAGGCCCTTGAGGTACGCGTCGAAATGCATCGGCAGATCTTCGAAGTCGATCGTGTGCACCTGATCGTGCACGCGGTCCGGCCGCCAGTCGACCGCAAGCTTGTCCCATATCTTCTGGCGCAGCTCCATCGGGCAGTTGGCGCTGTCCACGCCGAGAAGCGCAACCCCACGCAGGATGAACGGCAAGACGGTGGTGTTGAGCTTCGAGTCCGCGGCGAGGCCGACCGACGCCACGGTACCGCCGATTTTCATGGTCGAGAGAAGCCAGGCGAGCAGGTCGCCCCCAAGATTGTCGATCGCCCCCGCAAAGATCGCCTTGTCGAGCGGGCGGGTGTTGGCGAGGTCGATCGATTGCCGCAGGCGGATTTCCTTCGCGCCGAGGCCGCGCAGATACGAGCTTGCCTCTTCCTTGCCGGTGATCGCCACGACGTGATAGCCGCGCTTGGTGAGGACCTCGATCGCCACGCTGCCCACGCCGCCGGTCGCCCCGGTCACGGCCACGGGGCCCTGGTCGGGCCTGAGCCCGCTGTGCTCCATGAGCATGATCGCCTGGGCCGCGGTGAACCCCGCCGTGCCCAGCGTCATGGCGTCGAACGCGGTCATGGCCTTGGGGCGACGCACCACCCAGTCGGCCGGAACGCGGGTGTATTCGGCGTAACCCCCATCGTGCGCAACTCCGAAGTCGTAGGCATGGACGATCACCTTGTCGCCGCGTCTGAACCGGGGGTCGGCGGAGCCTTCCACCGTGCCGGCCATGTCGATGCCGCCCACGGTCGGAAACTTGCGCATGATCCGGCCTGCGCCGTTGTACGACAGCGCGTCCTTGTAATTGATCGTGGAGTACTTGGTACGGACCAGGACGTCGCCTGGATCGAGCTCTTCCTCGGTCATCTCGACAAAGCGGCTCGATACGCCCTTGTCGTCCTGGAACGTGCGATAGGCCTTGAAACGGTGCATCGGTAGGATCCTCCTCAGGATTGGGTCGCCACGGGTCGCTCGCCCGCCTGGTGCGGTAACGCCATGTATTCTCGGGTGCGCATCTCGATCAAGCGACTCACCGTGCGCGGAAATTCCTGGCTGTTCGGTCCCTCCAGGTACAGCTCCTCGGCCGGGACCGCCGCCGACAAGAGCAACTTTACCCGATGATCGTAGAGCACGTCGACGAGCCACGTAAAGCGGCGTGCGGCGTTGCCCATGTCGGGAGTGAGGCGGGGCAGCCCCGAGACGATGACGACCGCGAAGCGCCGGGCGAGCTCGAGGTAGTCGAGCTGCGAGCGCGGACCCTCGCACAGGGTCGCGAAATCGAACCAGACCAGGCTCCCGGCGCGCGCTCGTGCCTTGAGCGTGCGCGACTCGATCGACAGCCACAGGTCCTCGTCCGGCCCGGGCCGCATCCGCTCGAAGCGCGCGGCCAGCTCGGCGTCGACTGCGCCGGAGAGCGGCGTGTAGTAGACATCCGCGTGCTCGAGCTCGCGCAGACGATAGTCGGTGCCGCCGTCGACTTCGATCAGGTCGAGCCATTGCTCGAGCAAGGCGATCGTTGGCAACAGATTCTGGCGCTGCAACCCGTTGGGATAAAGATCCGCGGGCCGGTAGTTCGAGGTCATCACGAACACCACCCCGTGGCCGAACAGCCCGCTCAACAGCCGGCCGAGGATCATCGCGTCGGCGACGTCCGAAACGTGGAACTCGTCGAAGCAGATCACGCGGTAGCGGCGCGCGATGCGGGCGGCGACCGTGGAGAGCGGATCCTCCTCGCGCCTGAGCGTCTTCAGCTCCTGGTGCACGGAGCGCATGAAGGCGTGGAAATGAACGCGCGTCTTGCGGCGGTACGGCAAGGCGGCGTAGAAAGCGTCCATCAGGAAGCTTTTTCCCCGCCCGACGCCGCCCCAGAAGTACACGCCACGCGGAACGGTGGGAGGATTGACGAAGCGCAGCAGCGATCGGCGCGCCTTCCTGAACGCGAGGAGGTCCGCGTGCAGGCGCTGCAGCCATTCGAGCGCCGCGACCTGCGCCGCATCGAGGACGATCTCGCGACGCTGCAGCTCCGGCTCGAGGCGCTGAAAGAGCGCGCCGCGAGTCACGGCGAGGTGCGGGTTGGCGTCGTTCACGTCGCGTTCCCGCGCACCCGTTAGAAATTGAGAGTGCGTTTGTCCACTGCCAAGGCAGCCTCCTTCACGGCCTCGGACAGCGAAGGATGAGCGTGGCAGATGCGGGCGATGTCCTCGCTCGCCGCGCCGAATTCCATGGCCAGCACGCCTTCGGAGACGAGCTCCGAAACCATGGGTCCGATGGCGTGCAGGCCGAGGATGCGATCGGTCTTCGCGTCGGCGACGAACTTCACGAAACCGCGCGTATCGCCCATCGCCCGGGCACGCCCGTTGGCGATGAACGGGAACGATCCGGCGCGATAGGCGACGCCCGCGGCTTTGAGCTGCTGCTCGGTCTGGCCGACCCAGGCGATTTCGGGCGAGGTGTAGATCACCCACGGCACCGTGTTGAAATCCACATGGCCGTGCTGGCCGGCGATGCGCTCGGCGACCGCGACGCCCTCGTCCTCGGCCTTGTGCGCGAGCATCGGCCCGCGCACAACGTCGCCAATCGCCCAGACCCCGTCCAGATTCGTCCTGCAGTTGGCATCGACGGCGACGAACCCGCGCTCGTCGAGCTTGAGGCCGACCACCTCGGCATCGAGTCCGGCCGTGTGTGGAACACGCCCGATCGAAACGATCAGCTTGTCGAAGCGCGCGTTTCGGCCCTTGCCCTCGGCGTCGGTGTATTCGACGGCAACGTCCTTCCCCGAGGTGACCTTGGTGATGTTCGCGCCGAGCTCGATCACGAGGCCCTGCTTCGTGAAAAGCTTCCATGCCTCCTTCGCGACCTGCTCATCGGCGGCGCCCAGGAAAACCGGAAGCGCTTCGAGGATCGTAACCTCAGCGCCGAGCCGCCGCCACACGCTGCCCATCTCCAGACCGATGACGCCGGCGCCGACCACGCCCAGCTTCTTCGGCACTTCGGGGATCGCCAACGCACCATCGTTGTCGAGGATCAGCTTGTTGTCGAACGCCACTCCTTGCAGAGCCCGCGGCTTGGAACCGGTCGCGACGATGACGTTCTTCGTCGTGAGCGATGCGGCGCCGGGACCCTCGACCTTTATCTGCCACGCGCCCGGCGCGCCGCCTGCGAAGCTGCCCACGCCGTGGAAGAACGCGATCTTGTTCTTCTTGAACAGGTAGACGATGCCGTCGTTGTTCTGCCGGACGACCTTGTCCTTCCGGGCGAGCATCCGTGCCACGTCGACCGACAGGCCCTTGACCTCGATCCCGTGCTCCGCGAAGCCGTGGCCGACGTGCTCGAAATTCTCGGAGGACTGCAACAGCGCCTTGGACGGAATGCAACCGATGTTGGTGCAGGTTCCGCCCAGTGCAGGCTTGCCGTCGGCGGTCTTCCAGTCATCGATGCACGCGGTCCTGAAGCCGAGCTGCGCGGCACGAATCGCGGCGACATAGCCGCCGGGGCCGGCGCCGATGACGACGACGTCGAATTGTTCAGCCATCAACGAGCCCGAAGGCCTTCACCACAGAGCGCACAGAGAACACAGAGACATCATTTGAAAAATCTCCGGCCCTTGTTGTGGATCTCGTGTTTTTGGGCAGCAAGAGCGCAGAGAACACACAAGGGAAAAGATTAAGAATATCTCTGTGATCTCTGTGTTCCCTGTGGTTCAAGTTCTTACAGATCGAGGAGCATGCGCGTGATCGTACGACTGCGCCAGATAGTTGATCGGGCGCACCACGACCTGCCCGTTTTCGGCGACGGCGCGATCACGCGTGGCGTGCACGCCCAGAATCGCCGATTGCGGCGGATTGATGATCGGCGTGGAGAGCATCGACCCGAAGACGCCGCCGTTGGAAATGGTGTACGTACCCCCGGTCAACTCTTCGACCGTGAGCTTGCCCTCCTGCGCGCGTTTGCCGAAATCCGCGATCTCGCTCTCGATGTCGGCGATGGAGAGCTGATCGGCATCGCGCAGGATCGGCACGACCAGGCCGCGCGGGCTGCCCACGGCGATGCCGATGTCGAAGTAGCCGTGATAGACGATGTCGGTTCCGTCGATCGACGCGTTCACGATCGGGAATTTCTTCAGGGCGTGCACGACGGCCTTGACGAAGAAGCCCATGAAGCCGAGCTTGACGCCGTGTTCCTTCTCGAAGCGCTCCTTGTAGCGGTTGCGCAGCTCGATCACGGGCGCCATGTTGACTTCGTTGAACGTGGTCAGGATGGCCGCGGTGGACTGCGACTGCACCAGGCGCTCAGCGACGCGCTGCCGCAGCCGCGACATCGCCACCCGTTGCTCCGGCCGCGCACCGAGATTCGGTGGCATCTTGACCGGCGGCGGGGGGATGAGCGGGACCGGCGCACGCGCTTCGCGCGTCGGCTCGACCGCGGGCGTGGCACCTTCACGCTTGGCCTCGACCGCGGCGATCACGTCGCCCTTGGTGACGCGGCCGCCGCGCCCGGTGCCGGCAATGTCGCCCGGATGAATGCCCTGTTCGTCCATCAGCTTGCGCGCCGCGGGAAGCGCGCCCGCGTCCGCGGCGGGCGCTGCCGGCACGGCAGGTGCCGGACTCGCAGCCGCTGCAGCGGCGGGCCCCGCCGCGCTCGGCGCTGGAGCTGCAGCAGTCGCTGCCGCGGCAGCGGCGCCTTTGCCTTCTTTGCCTTCGGTGTCGATGACCGCGATCACTTCCTGAGCCGTTACGGTCGACCCATCGGCCCTTCTGATCTCGGTCAACACACCCGCGCTCGGCGCGGGCAGCTCGAGCACGACCTTGTCGGTCTCGATGTCGATGAGATTCTCGTCGCGGCTGACTGCCTCGCCGGCCTTCTTGTGCCAGTTCACGAGCGTCGCTTCGGCGATCGACTCCGGCAGGACCGGCACTTTCACTTCGATGAGCATCTTGGGTTTCCGTTGACTTTCTTGGTTCTCTTATTCACCCGTTCACTTTCATCTGTTCACGGCAGTTCCCTTTCACCTGTTCACGGGAGTTCAGTGCGCCGTCACCATCTCCCCTGCCTCCAGATTCTCGGCGAACGCATCCGCGACCAACTGCGCCTGCTGCGCGAGGTGCTTGGTTGCATATCCGACCGCGGGCGAGGCCGAGATCGGCCGGCCAGCGTAGGCCACCACCTGCTTGTCCTCGATGTCGGCGCGAAGATAGGCGCGCAGCCGGTACCAGGCACCCTGGTTCTGCGGCTCTTCCTGGCACCAGACGACTTCCTTCAGCGACGGATATTTGGCGATCTGGGTCTTGAAGTCCGCGTGCGGGAACGGGTATTGCTGCTCGAGCCGGATCACCGCCATGTCGCTGATCTTCTTCTCGCGCCTGTAATCGACGAGGTCGAAGTACACCTTGCCGCTGCACACGATGACCCGCCGCACGTTCCTGGCGGCAAGTTTCTCGGTGTCGCCGATCACGGTCTGGAACCCGCTATCGGCGAGATCTTCAAGCGACGAGACCGCGGCCTTGTGCCGAAGGAGGCTCTTCGGGCTCATGACGATCAGCGGCTTGCGGAACTGGCGCACCATTTGCCGGCGCAGCAGGTGAAAGATCTGCGCGGGAGTCGTCGGCACGACGACCTGCATGTTGTGCTCAGCGCATAGCTGCAGATAGCGCTCCGGTCGCGCCGACGAGTGCTCGGGCCCCTGGCCTTCGTAGCCGTGCGGCAACAGCAGCGTCAGCCCGCAGATGCGGCCCCACTTCACTTCGCCGGCGGCGATGAACTGGTCGATGACGACCTGCGCGCCGTTGGCAAAGTCGCCGAACTGCGCCTCCCACACGACCAGGCGGTTGGGCTCCGAGGTCGAATAGCCGTATTCGAAGCCGAGCACTGCCTCTTCGGACAGCACCGAATCGATGATCTCGAAGTCGGGCTGACCGTCCTTCACGTGTTGCAACGGAATCCAGTTCCCGGCGTCCCATTTCTCGCGGTTCTGGTCGTGGAGCACCGCGTGCCGGTGAGAGAAGGTCCCGCGCGCCGAATCCTGGCCGGACAGGCGAACGCCATACCCCTGATTGAGGAGCGTTGCATAGGCGAGCGTCTCGCCCATGCCCCAGTCCAGCGCCAGCTCGCCCTCGCCCATCGCGCGGCGGTCGGCGATGACCTTCTCGACCCGGGGGTGCAGCTTGAAATTTTCGGGCACGTCGGTGAGCTTGCGGGAGAGCGCCTTCAACGTCTTCATTGGCACCGCGGTGTCGGCCGTGTCGGTCCAGTGCTTGCCGAGGAAAGGCGTCCAGTCGACCGCGAAGGGCGGCTTGTAGTTCGACAGGATCGTGGTGTTGGTATGAAGCCCCTTGTCCATCGCCGTGCGGTAGGCGGCGATCATGCCCTCCGCTTCCTCGGCCTTGACCACTCCGGCAGCCACCAGTCGCTGCGCATAAAGCGCGCGCGTGCCCTGATGCGCGCGAATCGACTTGTACATCAGCGGCTGGGTGATCATCGGCTCATCGGCCTCGTTGTGTCCCTGGCGACGGAAACACACAAGATCGATGAACACGTCCTTGTCGAACTTCTGTCTGAACGCAATTGCGATTTCGATGGCCAGGAGGCACGCCTCGGGGTCGTCGCCATTGACGTGGAAAATGGGCGCCTCGACCATCTTGGCGACGTCGGTGCAATAGAGCGTCCCGCGCGTATCGCGTGGATCGGAGGTCGTGAATCCGATCTGGTTGTTGACGACGATGTGGATCGTCCCGCCCGTACGATAGCCCCGTGTCTGCGCCAGATTGAGCGTCTCCTGGACCACTCCCTGGCCCGCGATCGCGGCATCGCCATGGATCAGCACCGGCATGACCTGATCGAACGTCGGGTCGCGCCGTCGATGCTGGCGTGCGCGCACCGAACCCTCGACCACCGGATTGACGATCTCCAGATGCGACGGATTGAAGGCCAGCGTCAGGTGCATCGGGCCGCCGGGGGTCGCGACGTCGGAAGAGAAACCCTGGTGGTACTTGACGTCGCCGGCCGACAGATCGCTGGCGAGCTTGCCCTCGAATTCGGCGAACAGATTGGCCGGCATCTTGCCCAGCGTGTTGACTAGCACGTTGAGGCGGCCGCGATGCGCCATGCCGATGACCATTTCCTGCACGCCGGCGGCGCCGGCCTTCTGGATCAGGTGATCGAGCATCGGGATCATCGAGTCCCCGCCCTCACCCGAAAACCGCTTCTGCCCGACGTACTTGGTGCCCAGGTAGCGCTCGAGCGTCTCGGCGGCGGTAAGCCTCTCGAGGACGTGTCTGCGGAACTCCGGCGTGTATTTCGGCCGCGAGCGCAGCGGCTCGATCCACTGCTGGATGAAGCGCTTCTGCGGTGTATCGGACATGTACATGTACTCGGCCGCGAACGTACCGCAATAAGTCTCCTCCAGCGCGACGATCAGGTCGCGCAGCCGCATCCGCGAAGCGCCTCCCGGCACGCCCCGGTACGAGCCGACGTCGAATTCCGCCTCCAGGTCGGCATCGCTGAAGCCGTAGGTCTTGATGTCCAGATCGGAGAGGTACGGTCTTTCGCGGCGCTTCAGCGGATCGAGATCGGCCTGGAACAGCCCGAGCGTCCGATACTTGCTGATCACGCGCAGCACGAGCGTGAGCTTGTGCATCGCCTGCGCGTCGACCATCGGCGCCGCCAGCCGGCGGTTCTTCGCGAGCTGGATGAAGGACTCGATCACCGGCGCATGCGCAACATCCGGGGCGCCGTCACGCAGCTGGTCGAAGTACGAGCGCCAGTCGGCGCTCACCGCGCCGGGGTTGGCGAGATAGATCTCGTACTGCTCCTCGATGAACGGGGCGTTGGAACCGAAAAGGGCGCTGCTCTCCTGCTGCTGTTGCATGATGCTCATTGCTCGTACCTCATCTCAAATCAACTTCATGCACTCCGTGGTTCAGGGTCTTCCGTTCTTACCGCTTCGCGAGAGGCTTCACGTCGCGGCGCGTGGCGCCGGTGAAGAGCTGCCGCGGCCGGCCGATTTTCTGGTCCGGGTCGGAGATCATCTCGTTCCATTGGGCGATCCAGCCGACGGTCCGTGCCAGAACGAAGATCGCGGTGAACAGGCTCACCGGGATTCCGACCGCGCGCTGGACGATGCCCGAGTAGAAGTCGACGTTCGGATAGAGCTTGCGCTGCACGAAATAGTCGTCCTCGAGCGCGATCTTCTCCAGCGCCATCGCCAGTTTGAACACGCGATCGTCGTGCAAGCCCAGGGCCTCCAGGACCTCGTGGCAGGTCTCGCGCATCAACTTGGCGCGCGGGTCGTAGTTCTTGTACACGCGGTGGCCAAAACCCATCAGCTTGATGCCCGAGTTCTTGTCCTTGACCTTCTTGATGAACTCGCCGATCTTCGAGACGTCGCCGATCTCCTCGAGCATGCTGAGCGCAGCCTCGTTGGCGCCTCCGTGCGCCGGACCCCACAGGCAGGCGATCCCCGCGGCGATGCAGGCGAAGGGATTCGCTCCTGAAGAGCCCGCCAAGCGAACGGTGGATGTCGAGGCATTCTGCTCGTGGTCGGCGTGGAGGATGAAGATCCGGTCGAGCGCGCGCACCACCACGTCCTTGACCTTGTAGTCCTCGCACGGCACCGAGAACATCATCCGGGTGAAGTTCGCGGTGTAGTACAGCTCGTTGCGCGGATACACGAACGGCTGGCCCATGGTGTACTTGTGGCACATGGCGACCAGCGTCGGCAGCTTGGCGATCAGCCGGATCGCCGAGACATGACGATGGTACGGGTCGCTGATGTCGAGCGAGTCGTGATAGAAGGCCGAAAGCGAGCCCACCACGCCCACCAGCATCGCCATCGGATGCGAGTCGCGCCGGAAGCCGCGGAAGAACGCGCTCATCTGCTCGTGCACCATCGTGTGCTGGGTGACCGTGTTGACGAACTCGGCCTTCTGCTGGGCGTTCGGCAATTCACCCTGGAGCAGCAGGTAGCACACCTCGAGGAAATCGCACTGCACGGCGAGCTGCTCGATGGGATATCCGCGATAGAGCAACTCACCCTTGTCGCCGTCGATGTAAGTAATCTTCGAGGCGCAGGCCGCGGTCGAGAGGAACCCCGGGTCGTAGGTGAATTTCCCGGTCTTGCCGTAAAGCGTCCGGATGTCCACGACGTCGGGACCGACGGTGCCGGGCACGATCGGGAACGTAATGGAAGGCGAGCCGTCGTCGAAGCTCAGGGTGGCGTTGCGGTCGGTCATGTTGTCTTACTCCAGGCGGAGACAGGAACGGGCACACCCGGCTTGCGCCGGCCGCACCCAGCGTTCTCAGATGGCTCTCAACGCATCCAGCAGCGGTTTTACCGCCGCGTCGACGGGCTCTTGCCGGCCCGCTAGCAGGTCCCACAGCTCGTTGTCGCTCAACTCGAGCAGCCGGTCGAGCGCCACGACCTCCTGGTCAGTGATCCCTTCGCCCCGCAGATCGAGAAACCGGGTCAGGATCAGGTCATTCTCCAACATCCCGCGCCGGCAACGCCAGCGCAGGCGATTGAGCTCGGTGCGCGTCACCATGGCCTGGCGAACGACCCCGGACCCATCATCAGCCCATTATATGGGGGCGAGGCGCGAAGCTTCACACCGCCCGCTTCACCATGAGCTCCTTGATCTTGGCGATCGCTTTGGTCGGATTCAGCCCCTTGGGGCAGACGTCGACGCAGTTCATGATCGTGTGACAGCGGAACAGCCGGTAAGGGTCCTCGAGGTCGTCGAGCCGCTCGCCCGTCGCCTGGTCGCGCGAGTCGGCGATGAACCGATACGCCGCGAGCAAACCGGCGGGGCCGACGAACTTGTCCGGGTTCCACCAGAACGACGGGCACGCCGTCGAGCAACAGGCGCACAGGATGCACTCATAGAGGCCGTCGAGCTCGTCCCGGTCCTCCTGAGATTGCAACCTCTCCTTCTCGGGCGGCGGCGTGTCGTTGACCAGGTAAGGCTTGATCGAGTGGTACTGCTTGAAGAACTGGCTCATGTCGACGATCAGATCGCGGATCACCGGCAAGCCCGGAAGCGGCCGCAGCTCGACCGGCTCCTTCAACTCCTTGAGATTCGTGATGCAGGCGAGCCCGTTCTTGCCATTGATGTTCATCGCGTCGGACCCGCACACACCCTCCCGGCACGAGCGCCGGAAGGCAAGCGTGTCGTCGTGCGCCTTCACCCGGATCAGCGCATCGAGCAGCATGCGATCGTGCGGATCGAGCCTGACGTCGTAGTCTTGCATGCGCGGCGCGGCGTCCTGCTCGGGATCGTAACGATAGATGCGAAATTTCATGTATTACTCCACCGACCGAGCAGATGGGGCGCAGGCACGGCGCCCCCTCATTTGCCAACTGAGGAGTGACCGGAGCGTACACGGACAGTACGTGAGGATCGCGAGCGAGGAGCAACACAGCATGCGGGTCATATGCGAAGCGTCGCCTAGTATGTCCGGGCTTTGGGCGGGAAGGCGTCGACCGACATCGGCTTCAAATTGACCGGCTTGTAGGCGAGCCGGTTGCCTTCGCGGTACCACAGCGTGTGCTTGAGCCAGTTCGCATCGTCACGGGTCGGGAAGTCGCTGCGTGCCTGCGCGCCACGCGACTCCCTGCGCGCCTCGGCCGATACGACGGTGGCCTTCGCGACCTCGATCAGGTTGTCGAGCTCGAGGGCCTCGACCCGCGCGGTATTGAAGGTCTTGCTCTTGTCTTTGATGGCGGTGCTGCGCACGCGCTGCTCGATCTGCATGACCCTGGCAACACCCTCGGTCAACAGTTGCTGATTGCGAAACACGCCACAGTGCGCCTGCATCGTCTTGCGCAGCGTGTCGGCGACGTCCGCCACCTGCTCGCCGGAGGTCGCTGCATCCAACCGCGCCAGGCGCGAGCGCGCGGCGTCGCCGGCATCCTTCGGCAGCGGCTTGTGGGATTGGCGCGCGACGTTCTGCTCGACGATGTAGTTGCCCGCGGCGCGGCCGAACACGATGATGTCGAGCAGCGAATTGGTGCCGAGCCGGTTGCCCCCGTGCACCGAGACGCAGGCGCACTCGCCGATCGCGAAAAGGCCGTTCACGACCGCGTTCGGATCGCCGTCCCGGGGTGCGACGACCTGACCGTGCACGTTGCTCGGAATGCCGCCCATCATGTAATGGATCGTCGGCACGACCGGGATCGGCTCGCGGATCGGATCCACGTTGGCGAACTTGATCGCGATCTCGCGGATCGCCGGCAGCCGCTTGATGATGATCTCGGGACCGAGATGGTCGAGCTTGAGCAGCACGTGATCCTTGTGCGGCCCGCAGCCGCGGCCTTCCTTGATCTCCTGGTCCATCGACCGGGAGACGACGTCGCGCGAGGCGAGATCCTTCAGGTTGGGCGCGTAGCGCTCCATGAAGCGCTCGCCGTTGACGTTGAGGAGGATGCCGCCTTCGCCGCGCACGCCCTCGGTGATCAGCACACCCGCGCCGTAGACGCCGGTCGGATGAAACTGCCACATCTCCATGTCCTCGAGCGGGATGCCGGCGCGCGCGGCCATGCCCAACCCATCGCCCGTGTTGATGAACGCATTGGTGCTCGCGGCAAAGATCCGCCCCGCGCCGCCGGTCGCAAACAGCGTCGCCTTGGCCTGCAGGATCATCACTTGGCCGGTTTCCATCTCCAGCGCGGTCACGCCCAGCACATCGCCGTCGGCGTCGCGGATCAGATCGAGCGCCATCCACTCGACCAGGAATCGGGTGCGCGCCCTGACATTGCGCTGATAGAGCGTATGCAGCATCGAGTGCCCGGTGCGATCGGCCGACGCGCAAGCGCGCTGCACCGGGCGTTCGCCGAAATTCATCGAGTGCCCGCCGAATGGCCGCTGCCAGATCGTGCCGTCCGGGTTGCGGTCGAACGGCATGCCGAAATGCTCGAGCTCGTAGACGACGCGTGGCGCCATCTTGCACATGTACTCGATGGCGTCCTGATCGCCGAGCCAGTCCGACCCCTTGATCGTGTCGTACATGTGCCAGAGCCAGCTGTCTTCCGACATGTTGCCTAGCGCGGCGCCGATACCGCCTTGCGCCGCAACCGTGTGCGAGCGTGTCGGAAACACCTTCGAGAGCACCGCGACCGAAAGGCCCGCTTCCGCGAGCTGCAGCGAGGCCCGCATTCCGGCGCCCCCAGCGCCGACGACAATCGCGTCGAACTTGCGTACCGGCAACGCCGCCATCATTCGTGGACCCCCACGCCCCCAGAGGGGGCGCCCGCGCCGTGAAACGCCTCGTCGGCGCTCACCTCGATCCCCACAGGATGTCGATGAGCCAACCGGCATAGCAGAGCAGCACGACGACGGTCAGCATCTCCAGCGTCAGCCGCAATGCGGTCGGCTTGATGTAGTCCATCCAGATGTCACGCATGCCGATCCAGGCATGCCAGAGGAGCGCGAGCCCGAAAAGCAGAGTCGCCACCCGGAAAGCGGTGTTGGCGAACAACGCCTGCCACAGGTCGTGATCCACGCCGCCGTGGTATCCGGCGATCATCAGCCACAGCAGCGTGTAGAGCGCCATGGCCACCGCGGTGAGGCGCTGGACGAGCCAGTCCTTGAGCCCGTAGTGGGCACCGACGACGATGCGCTTCACCACAGAAGCGCCCCGATAATGAGGCTGAGTACGAGGCTGACGACCAGGACGACCGCGCTGGACTGGCGCGCGGGCTTGAGGTCGATGAACTGGTGGATATCGAGGAGCAGATAGCGCATGCCGGCACAGAAATGATGCACATACGCCCAGATCAGGCCGATCAGCACGATCTTCGCCAGCGGATTCGCGAGCATGGCGCGCAGGGCGTCGAACGACTCGGGCGAGGCGAGGCTCGACTGGATCGAGACCAGCAGCAACGGCAGTCCCACCAGGAACAGTCCCGCGCCGCTGAGGCGATGCAGGATCGACACGATCCCGGGCAGCGGCAGCCGGATGCGCACCAGGTTCAAATAGACCGGGCGCGGCTTGGTCACGGGGCGCTCGACGGAAGACATGGGTTTTGGACCGACGGTGCCGCATCCGGGCTCGATGCGCACCGAAAAGTATACAGGCAATCGCCGCATGGCCGCCACCGCGTGGGTGCGTCCCCGAGGTTCCTCAACTCAGCTCGTTGAGATAGTGGTGATGCCGCGTCGTGCAAAGCCCGCGCCGCCATTCGACCGGCTTGTCGCTATAGGTATAGGTCACGCGCTCGACGGCGAGCAGCGGCGCTCCGGGAGCGACGCGCAGCAGCGTAGCGCTGCCCTGATCGGAAGGCACCGCGCGCAGCCTTTCCTGCGCGCGCACGATGCGGACTCCGAACTCGGTCTCGAACAGGCTGTAGATCGATCCGCGGTGGCATTCAACCTTGGCGCGCGTCAGGCCCTTGAACAGTTGTGCCGGGACGACGATGTCGTCGAGCACCGCCGGCTCGCCGCCGTAGTCGAGGACGCGCCGCAGCGTGATCACCGGATCGCCGGTCTTGAGCTCGAGCGGCCGGGCAACCTCGGCCGCGGCCTTGCCGCGCCGCACGTCCACCAGGCGACTGGCCGGGTATTCGTCGCGGCCGTCGTTGCGCCGGATGCGCAGGAACCGGAACATCGAGATCTTTTCCTCGGTGTGCGTGGCTACAAAGGTCCCCTTGCCCTGCCGGCGGATGACGAGGTTGTCGGCCGCAAGGGCGTCGATCGCCTTGCGCACGGTTCCCTGCGAGACCCCGAACCGGGTCGCCAGCTCGATCTCGCTGGGAATCGGTTCGCCAGGGCCCCACTCGGCGGCTTCGAGATTCTTGATCAGCAGACCCTTGATCTGCAGATAGAGCGGCCGGAACGCGGGTGCAGAATGCTGAGTCGAAGGTGCCATGACGGGTTCCTCGCGACAGGATGCGGGCCGGGTACGAGCTGTTCACGGACCCGAGCCGACGTGCTGGCGGATGACAGAGAGCCGTTTGCGTCTGTCCGGATGCAGCTATCTTATATCATATAACAGTTATAAGAGTTGATTGACACCCCGACGGTTTGCTCCGTAAGATGCCAACGTTCCGGGCCGGCGCAGCGCGTTCCGCTCGCGCCCGGAACTAACCGCGGCTGGTGCGTCGCTCGCCCGGCCCGGTCGTGGATCGATCCTCGCATCGACGCTCTCCAGGAGCCTGCCATGAAGACGCCCGTTCGCGTGGCCGTCACCGGCGCCGCCGGCCAGATCGGCTATAGCCTCCTCTTTCGCATCGCCAGCGGTCAGCTCCTCGGCGCGGATCAGCCGGTGATCCTGCAGCTGCTCGAGCTGCCGATCGACAAGGTCCAGGCAGCGCTCAAGGGCGTGATGATGGAGCTCGAGGATTGCGCCTTCCCCCTGCTTGCCGGGATGAGCGGGAGCGGCGATGCCAACGTCGCGTTCAAGGACGCCGAGATCGCGCTCCTGGTCGGCGCGAAGCCGCGCGGGCCGGGCATGGAGCGCAAGGACCTGCTGCTCGAAAACGCAAAGATCTTCATCGCGCAGGGCAAAGCCCTCGATGCGGTCGCTAGCCGCGGCGTCAAGGTTCTCGTGGTCGGCAATCCGGCGAACACCAACGCCTACATCGCGATGAAGTCGGCGCCCTCGCTCCCGAAGAAGAATTTCACGGCGATGCTCCGGCTCGACCACAATCGCGCGCTGTCGCAGCTCGCGGCCAAGGCGGGCGTTCCCGTCGGCTCGATCGAGAAGCTGATCGTATGGGGCAACCACTCGCCCACGATGTATCCGGACTACCGCTTTGCGACAACCGACGGCGCCTCGCTCAAGGCACGGATCAACGACGAGAACTGGAACCGCACGGTGTTCATCCCGACGGTCGGCAAGCGCGGGGCGGCAGTCATCGAAGCCCGCGGTCTCTCGTCGGCCGCCTCGGCGGCCAACGCTGCGATCGGCCATGTCCGCGACTGGCTTGGCGGCAGCGGCGGAAAATGGGTGACGATGGGCATCGCCTCCGACGGAAGCTACGGCATTCCCCAGGACGTCGTGTACGGACTGCCGGTCACGACCAACGCGGGCGAATACGAGCGGGTGCCGGGCCTCGAGATCGACGCCTTCTCGCGTGAGAGGATGAACGCGACGCTCAGGGAGCTCGAGGAAGAGCGCGCCGGTGTTGCGTCCCTTCTGGGCTAGCCAGCACGCCTACGCATGACGGCGCGTCTGCATCCCAGCGCGGCACTCTACGGCGCCGAGCGTCCGTTGCCTGCGCTGCCGCCGTGCGTGCATTACGCCGGCAGCGAGCGGCATATCTCCAAGGCGCTGCGGCTGCAGGTCGAGATGGGGCCGGTGTTCGACATCGGCTGCGATTGCGAGGACGGCGCCCCGGTCGGCGAGGAGCGCGCGCACGCCAAGGCGATGGCGGCGCTCATCGCGGGCGAAGACAACGCGTTCGGCCGCGTCGGGGCGCGCATTCACGATCTCACGCATCACGCGTGGCGCGCGGAACTCGACATCCTGGTGCACGACGCAGGCAGCCGGATCGCGTTCCTGACGCTGCCCAAAGCCGAGTCGGCGGCCGACGTCGAGCGCTTCCTGCGCGCGGTGCGCAAGGAAGCGCTGCGTGCTGGCGTGAATCGCTCGATTCCGGTCAGCGTCATGATCGAGACGCCTGGCGCAGTGCACGATGCCTGGGCGATCGCCGCGCTGCCGGGGGTCGTCAGCCTCGATTTCGGAACGCTCGATTTCGTGAGCGCCCATCACGGCGCGATTCCCGCGGCGGCGATGCAGAGTCCGGGGCAGTTCGACCATCCACTCGTCCGGCGCGCGAAGTGCGAAGTCGCCGCCGCCGCTCTGGCGCACGCCATCGTGCCGGCCCACGGCGTCAGCCTCGCGCTCGACGATCCGGACGCCGTGCATGCCGATGCGTACCGGGCCCGGACCGAGTTCGGCTTTCTTCGCATGTGGAGCATCCACCCGTCGCAGCTCGAACCGATCGTGCGCGCGTTCCGGCCCGATCCGACGGAGGTCGAAACCGCGGCAGCAGTGCTCGCCGAGGCGCAAGACGCCGACTGGGGACCGATTCGCCACGACGGCAAGCTCTACGACCGCGCGTCGTACCGTTACTGCTGGGAAGTGCTGCAGCGCGCCCACGGCTCCGGCGCGACCCTACCCGCTGCCGCTCGCGTGTTCTTTGCGGCAGAAGAACGTGCCCCGGTAAACAGGTCAGCAGCTGAACAGGTGAACAAGTAAACGGGTGAAGGAGACGCGAAACGTCCACCCCTCATCGCTCACGGGCTCATTTCACTCATTCACTCATTCACTATTCACCTATTCACCGATT
>WNGL01004873.1_pt1 | contig 18042 bp, 18 predicted proteins | sample 5400591 | NCBI WGS metagenome assembly WNGL01 (sample SAMN13153377, study PRJNA577476) | soil metagenome | isolation source: 80 cm soil or saprolite under Garry oak tree replicate 1 | place: USA:California | collected 2016-06-15 | reverse complement strand
ATCTAAGTGCGAAGCCAACTCCAAGATAAGGTCTCCCACCGGGTTAACCGGGTAAGGGCCCTGGTAGACAACCAGGTTGATAGGCCGCAGGTGTAAGAGGAGCAATCCTTTGAGCTGAGCGGTACTAATAGCCCGAGGGCTTGTTCACCTATAACTCACTCTTCAGCTCACTGAGGAGAGAGTGACAAGCGACGCACGAAATTGGATCCAGCGAAAGAAGGCAAACTGGAGAATCTCATAGACCTAATTCGGTTGTTGCAATGACAGCCGAGACACGTTCCCTGGGGAGCGAGCGCAACGCCGACCACCATTGGTCGGCTCGCGCCCTCGAGCTGGCGTCGCGCCGCGCTAGAGGCGATCGCCCATCCGGAGAATCGTGACTACGGCGAAGAAAGACATGTTCCTACACCTGCTGTAATTCATGGTATGGGCGAGCAGGGAGCAAAGCCGAACCTCGACGACGGCGAGCTGCACATCGCGATAGTCGTGGCGCGCTTCAATGAAGACGTGACGAAGCGCCTGCTGCGCGGTGCGCAGGACGCGCTCCAAAGCCACGGAGTCGAAGATCCCGACGTTTACTGGGTACCTGGCTCGCTCGAGCTGCCCGTCACTGCATTAGCCCTCGCCGAGAAGGGCGAGCACGATGCGATCGTCTGTCTCGGCTGCGTCATCCGCGGCGAGACGTTTCACTTCGAGGTCGTGGCGATGCAGTCGGCGGCCGGCCTCTTGCAGGTGCAACTCGACACCGGAGTCCCGATCGCGTTCGGCGTTCTCACGACCGAGGACAAGGACCAGGCACTTGCCCGATCCGGGCCCAAGAACAACAAAGGCGCTGAAGCCGCAGAGGTCGCTATCGAGATGGCCAACCTGCTCCGCTCCATCCAGGGCTAGCCGACCACCGACACCCCCACAACGCTCGCCCCCGCGGGCGCAACCACGAACCCGTCGGTCGCCGCCGGCGTGCTGAAGTGCTGCGCCGAGCCGAGCGATGTCTTGAAAAGGATATGGCCGGTGGCCGGGTCGAGCGCGAACAAGGTTGCTGATGACGTGTCGATGGCCCACACAGCGCCGGCCGAGATGATCGGCGAAGCCAGCAGCGGCGTACCAGTGAACCACCTGATGTCGATCGACGATGCCGTGACCGACAAAGCAAACAGTCCATCGGCGCACGGTACGTAGACGTCCGAACCCGAGGAGGCCGTGCCGCCCCACGCTCCGGAACACACCTTCCGGCTCGTGAGCTGGCCTCCGACGCCGCCCATAGTTCCGGCTCGAAGGACGTAAGCAACGCCGTCTTTCCCGATTGCCATCACCAACCCGTTCGACAGGACGGTGGCCCCGACAGACCCGAGGTCGGTGTCACCAGCGTTGAGCGCCGCCCAGTTCGACGGTGCAAAGTAAGACCGAACGGTCAGGTCGGGCGCCAGCTGGATCACCGAGTTGCTGTTGCCGAAGCCCGACCCCGAAGTGGAATTTCCGCTCACCACGTACACGCTCCCATCGGCGCCGACGGTGACCCCCTGCGGCGACCATATGCCCGCGCCGCGCGCGCTAGGCACCTGGTAGGCCGCGGCCTGCGCGCCGCTCAGTGACACACCCACCACGTACCCGTGGTACGCGCCGCAATCGCCGTACAGCCCGCCGAGCGGCACGTACACGAAACCCGAAGCGATGGCCAGTGCGCCGCGCTGCTGCTGCACCGCGGGGCTGGAGCCGGAAGGATCGATGTCGCGCTGCCAGCCGGTCGAGCCGTCGACAAGGCTGAGCGAGTACAGCATGTGATGCTGCCCTCGCAGGAACGCGACGACGAACACCCGGCCCGTCGCGGAATCTGCCGCCGGGGTACCGGTGATGCCGGTGACCGGCCGGATGTTGCCGCAGGGCAGCGACGATGCGTCGACCGGGTCGCCGAGATGCACCTTCCACACGACCGAACCGGTGAAGACGTCGAGCGAGTACACCGTGTTGTTTTCGGTCGCCACGATGACGTGGCCCGCGACGATCAGCGGCGACGCGTAAACATCGCCGTCGACGCTGGCTCGCCAGGCGACCTGGGGCGTGGTCAGCGCAGGCTCGGCAGGTCCGACCCCCGATCGACTCGCGTCACGGTGATATTCGACCCATTCGGCCGAGATCGGAGGCGAAGGAGTCGGGGTCACAGACGTGCGCGAGCTCGAGGAGGTCGGTGAGCCGGAACCGGAGCTGCATGCGACCAGGGCCAGGGCCAGGCAGAAAGCCAGGCCGACAGACTCGCGCCTGATCAAAGACCCCAGGCGAATTTGCGCACCGGCTTCAGGTGCGCCCTCTCCGGCGCGATGAGCTCGACGCGACCCTGCATCGCGACGCCCCGCCGCGGGCCCATCGCATCCACGACCATGGCCGCCCGTGCCTCGCGACTGAGGTTTCGCAACTTCACGCCGTCCACGTCGAAGTCGAGTGAGCCGTCGTCATTCATCGTGTACATGACCGGCACGACGTGCGGCCAGCCCGACGGCCCCACCGTCGCGAGGCGACCGATCCGCTGGGAGCGCAGGAAATCGAGCTCCGCGGCGGTGAACACGAATCACATCCTAGACTCAACCATTCACATGGCAGAGACGACCGCAACCGCTGTTGGAGGCTACGAGGTGGTGCGCCGCGAACCCCTCGAGCGGCTCGGCACGTACATCGAGCTGAGGCACGAGCGGACCGGCGCGCGGCACATCCACATCGAGTGTCCCGACGACAACAACGGTTTTGCGGTTTTCTTCCCCACCTCGCCAACAGATTCGACCGGCGTCGCGCACATCCTCGAGCACGTGGTCCTGGCAGGGTCCCAGAAATTCCCCGTCCGCGACCCATTCTTCAGCATGACGACGCGATCGCTGGCGACCTTCATGAACGCCTTCACCAGGCCTGACTCGACCACGTACCTGTTCAGCACGCGCAACGCAAAGGACTACAGAAATCTGCTCGAGGTCTACCTCGACGCAACATTCTTCCCCAAGCTCTCGGAGGACGCATTCAAGCAGGAGGGCATCCGCTTCGAGTTCGAGGATTCGGCCGATCCGAAGAGCGGCCTGCGCTACAAGGGCGTCGTTTTCAACGAGATGAAGGGCGCGCTCGCCACGCCCGGGGCCGCGATCGACCGCGCGATGCGCCGGTCGCTGTTCGGGGGCGTGCCCTATGAGCACGAGTCCGGTGGCGACCCGCATGAGATCCCGAACCTGACGTGGCAGCAGCTCAGGCAATTTCACGCGCACCACTACCACCCCAGCAACGCCTTCTTCTACACGTACGGCGACCGGCCGCTGGAGGACACGCTCGAGATGGTTGAGCGCAACGCGCTGTCCCGTTTCGAGCGCATCGCGATCGACACCTCGATCCGCGATGTCAAGCGCCTCAAATCGCCGGCGGAGGCGACCGAGCCCTACCCGGCCAACCCCGCCGATGACAACTCTCGCAAGTCCCAGGCCCTCGTGGCCTGGGTGACCTCGCGCACCTCTGACTCGTTCCGCATGCTGGGGATGAACCTGCTCTCAGAGGTCTTGCTGGGCAACGCGGGCTCTCCTCTGCGCAAGGCGTTGATCGACTCCGGGCTCGGCAGCGCGCTGGCCGATGGCAGCGGGCTGCACGACGATTTTCGAGAAGCGGTCTTCGGCGCCGGCTTGAAGGGAGTTGCGGCGGAAGACGCCGAAAAGGTGCAGCGCGTCGTTCTCGACACGCTCGAGGGCCTTGCCGATCACGGCGTCGACGCATCCCAGGTAAATGCCGCGATCCATCACCTGGAATTCGAGAAGCGCGAGCGGTCGAATGCCGGTTTCCCGTACGCCCTTCGGCTTCTGTTCACTGCGATGCCCGCTTACCAGCACGGCGGCAATCCCCTGAGCGCGCTCAACTTCGACGCCGACCTGGAGGACCTGCAGCGAGCCCGCGCCGAAGGACGCTTCTTCGAAAACCTCATCCGTGCGGAGATGCTCGACAACGCGCACCGCGCACTGCTCAAGGCGGTACCCGACACCGAGCTGGAGGATCGCCAGCGCCGAACGGAGCTGGAACGGCTCGCCGCGGTCGAGGCTAAGCTCACCGACTCCGACGGCGCCCGCATAGTCGCGGACGCGCTCCGACTGAAGGCAGCGCAGGATGCCAGGCAAGACCTGTCGGTGCTGCCGACGCTCCAGCTCTCCGACATCCCGATGCGTTTCGAAGACGTGCCCAGACTGGACGCGAAGGCGGGCGAGGCCAGGGTCGAGTTCTATCCGCAGCCCACAAATGGCATCACCTACCTGGACATCCGGAGCGACTTCGCGCGACTGACCCCGGAGCAAAAGGACCTTCTCCCGTTGTTCGGCCGCGTCCTCACGCAGAGCGGCGCCGCGGGGCAGGACTACGCGATCATCGCCGCGCGGATCGCCGCGAATACAGGCGGAGTCGGGGCTGCGGCGCAGGTGCAGTCACTCGCCGAGCGCGATGACTACCTCCAATCGTTTGTGATCTCGGGCCGCGCCCTCGACCGGAACGCAAAGCCGTTCATCGACCTCCTGACCGACTTGGTCGCACGGCTCGAGATCGAGTCCCACCGCCTCAAGGAGATCATCGGAGAGATCAGCACGCGCCTCGAGAGCTCGCTTGCCGGGCTCGGCTTCCAGTTCGCGCTCCTTCGCGCGCACTCGAAGCTCGGCTCGGAGGGCGCGATCAACGACCGGCTTCAGGGCATCGGGATGCTCCACACGATGCGAAGGTTGGCGCGGCTGGGCGAGACGGAGCTCGGCGAGCTGATCAAGGACCTCCACGAGATTCGGACGCTGTTGTTCAGGCAGAGCTCCCTTCGGATCATCGTCACTTGCGAAGAAGCGATGATCGCGCCCCTGGAGGATCTGCTCACGGGCCTGGTCGGCGAGCTGAACAAGGACGCGTCAGATGGCCCCACGTACACGGTGCCTTCCGTCGAGGAGGCGCCGGAAGCCTGGACCGTCCAGGTTCCGGTCGCGTTCAACGTTCGCGTTTTCAAAACGGTCCGCTACACGCATAAGGATTCGCCTGCCCTGCTCGTCCTCGCCAACTACCTGCGCGACCGATTCCTGCATCGCGAGCTTCGCGAAAAGGGAGGCGCCTATGGCGGCTACGCCCAGGCGGGCGTGGCCAGCGGAACGTTCTATCTCGGCTCGTACCGCGACCCGAACATCATCCGCACCTACGACGTTTTCGACCAGGCTGTCCGATGGATCATCGAAGACGACATCGACGCGGAAGGGTTGAAGGAGGCAATCCTCGGCTCGTGCGGTGACGTGGATCCGCTGGAATCACCCGACATCAAAGGGCGGCGCGAGGCGACCAACCGCGCCACCGGGTTCACGCGCGAGGCCCGGGAGCGGTTCAAGCAGCGCCTGCTGGCCGTGACGGCGGATGACCTGAAGCGGGTGACGCACGCTTACCTGCTGGAGGCCCCCGCGGCGCAGACCACCGTGGCCGGGCCTGACCTGGTGGAGGCGGCGCGCAAGGAGAGGCCCGAGCTGTTCGAGGTCGTTGCGCCCGTTTAGCAGCTCGGAACTACACTGGCGCCGGTGAACCAGTTCTGGCGGCATCAGCTGTTCTGGCCGGTCGTCCTGATCATCGCCGGCGTGTACTTCCTGCTCCACAACCTGGGCTGGATCCGCGACGACATCTTCTGGCCGCTGGTCCTGATTGCCATCGGCCTCTACTTGATCGTGCGCCGCGTCAGGACCTGATTCGAAGTGCAGCGCTACCGCAGCTTCTTCTGGCCCGCGGTCCTGATCCTCGCGGGCGTGATCGCACTTCTGGTCAACACCGGCGAGCTTTCGGTCGACCGCATCTACCAGCTGCTCAACCTGTGGCCCGTGATCCTGATCGTGATCGGCCTAGAGCTCATCGTCCGGCGTTCCATGCATGGCCCCGCGGGGGACGGCGCCGCCGCGCTCATCGTCCTGATCGCCGTCGGCGGCGCCGTCGCGTACATCACGATCGCCCCCAATCCATCCGCGACGCACACCCTGGACGCATCAGGTCCGACCGGCAACCTTTCCCACGCGTCCGTCGAGATCGGCGTCGGAGCCGCGACCATCACCGTCACGGGTGGCTCCGGCCTGGGCTCGGAGCTTTACCGCGCCCACATCCAGTACTCGGGCTCCAAGCCCGACGTCAGCTTGGACCAAACGAACGGAAAGCTCACCATCGACCAGTCGAACAACACCTTTGGCCTCCAGAACCGCCGGTTTGTGCTCGATCTGCAGCTCAATCCCGAGGTCACCTGGACCATCGCCGAGAACAGCGGCGCGGCGCAAGACAAGATCGACGTCCCCAACGTCCACGTCGCCGGCGTGACGCTCACCACGGGCGCAAGCACCGACGACATCACGCTGGGCGCCCCGTCTGGCATCGTCCCCGTCGAGATCAACGGCGGCGCGCTCACCGTCCACATTCACCGTCCCAGCGGGACGAACGCGTCCGCCGATGTCTCGGGCGGCGCGGTGTCCCTCGATTTCGACGGCCGCAGCCTGCACGCGATCGGCAAGGTGGGCGCTGACACAGGCGACCTGGGCGGCGACTACTACAAGATCCAGGTCAGCGGCGGAGCCTGCACGGTCACAGTCGACACGAGCGCCGCGTCAGGCTAGCCGGGCGTCGAGGGCGTCGACCCGGGCTCGATAGATCGATTCGGTCGCGGGTGTGACGCCACGGCGCAACCCAAGCGCCGCCGACCCAAGCATCGCGTCGAGCTCGCCGTCCGCGAGGTTCGCGGCGTGTAGGACGCGGATCAGCGCCGCCGCCCGCTCCGCTCCGGCAAGGATCGCGTCCTGGTCCGCGACGAGCACCGCAAGCTGCTCCGCCTCGCGCCGCAACCGCGCGGCGAGCGCGGTCAGCTCCTCGCCGCCTCGCTCGGCCGCCCGCGTGGCACCGGCGCCCGCCGCGGCGCTCGCCAGGCGGCCCTCCAGCAAACGCCCGTCCGACGCCGGGTTGGCCGCCACCGCGGGGCACAACCCGACCACCTGCTGAGCGCCCATCGCCACCCCCTGGCGCTCGAGCTCGGCGATGACGTCTGAGGGCGTGGTCTCGTCGACCCGGAACAGGTTCATCGAGAGCTGCACCCGATCGCCCGGGAGCTCGAACGCCAGCGCCTGCACGCCCCGCAGCCCTTCCGCCGATTCCCGGATCGCGCGCGCAAGGGCGCGCGCCGCGACCAGGTCGTAGCCGTACAGGATCACGTTGAACGCGACGAGCGTGCGTCGCGCTCCGATGCACACCGCACCCGCGGTGGGGTGGAGGTCCGGTCCACCGACGTCGGGCCGTGCCCGCCCCGCCCGAATGTCCGCCAGCGTCTTTCCCTCGCCGTGCCCGTAGAAGTAGACGGGCACCTTCAGCTCGGACCACACGCGCTCGCCGACCTCGCGCGCGAGCTCGCGGCAGGCGTCGAGCGCGGTCTCGCCGAGCGGGATGATCGGCACGACGTCGGCAGCCCCGACGCGTGGATGCACCCCGCGGTGCTCACGCAGGTCGATCCGCTCGACTGCCTCGCCGATCGCCCCCATCAAGCCCTCGACGAGTCTTTTTCTGAACCCGGCGATCGACAGCACCGCGCGGTGGTGGTCGGGGTCAGGGTCGGTGTCGAGCACGAACGCAGGCGACGCGCGCGATGAAATTGCGTCGATCACCTCCCGGCGCCGACCTTCGGAGAAGTTGGGCACCGACTCGAACAGGTCTTCTCGCCCGCTCATTCGAACCGTTAGCGTAAGTGGGCGTGTCAGGGCCGGTGGCGCTCGTCTACGGCGATGCGCTGATGAAGCATCACCTGTCGGATGCGCATCCGCTGCAGCCGATCCGCGTCAAGTTGGCCGTCGACCTCATCAGATCAACCGGCCTGATCGAGCACGCCCATCTGCTTCCACCGCGTGCCGCAACCATTGAAGAGCTCGAGCTGGTGCACTCACCCGAATACGTCGAGCTCGTGCAGAGGCTCAGCGACCCGAAGCAGCGCACCTCGGTCTCACCTGCCGCGATCGACGCTGCCGGCTACGCCTCCGCCGACAACCCGACCTCCGACGAGCTGCACGATGGGAGCGCACTCGTCGCCGGCGCAACCCTCGTCGCCGCCGAGGCGATCCAGAGCGGCATGGCGCTGCACGCCTTCAGCCCGTCGGGCGGCCTGCATCACGCGCACCGCGATCGGGCCTCAGGCTTCTGCACCTATAACGACGCCGCGATCGCGTGCCAGTGGCTCAAGGACGAAGGGCACCGCGTCGCATACGTCGACGTCGACGTGCACCACGGCGATGGGGTGGAGGACATCTTCAAGGCAGACCCCGACGTCCTCACGATCAGCCTCCACGAAAGCGGCCACTGGCTCTTCCCGGGCACGGGCTTTCCGCAAGACTCCGGCGTTGGGAAAGGCCGCGGCTTTGCGGTCAACCTGCCCTTTGCGCCCTATACGTGGGACGAGCCCTGGCTGGGCGCTTTCGAGAAGGTGGTGCCGGCGATGCTGCGCCGGTTCAAGCCCACGGTCCTCGTGACGCAGGACGGCTGCGACACGCATCACCTCGACCCGCTCGCGCACCTCTCCGCCACGACGCGCATCTGGCCGCGCATCGGCAGGGTCTTTCACGAGCTGGCGCACGAGCTTTGCGATGGTCGCTGGCTCGCCCTTGGAGGGGGCGGCTATGCGATCTACGAGGTGGTGCCGCGCGCATGGACACTGCTTTTCGCCGAGATGGTCGAGCACCCGGAGCTCGCGGCGGAAGTCGACGACCCGGCTACGGTCGTCCCCGCGGTGGAGGCGCAGGAGAGGGTCTGGAACGCCCTGCGCAACGACCTTCGCCGCTTAGGCGAAGTGCACGGGTTGGAGCTCTAGCCGGAGTAGGTCCGGAGGCAGCGGGTGCAGACGCGCGCGCGGAAGGTCTTGCCCGCCACCGTCACGCGGCCCATCTGGAGGTTGGGCAGAAACCTCCGGTTGACCCGGTTCTTGGCGTGACTGACGTGATGTCCGAATTGGGGCGTTTTGCCGCAAATCGCGCACTGTCTGGCCATTGGAGCACCTTCCGCCTGGAGTTGAGAGGCGCGCAACAGCCAACGAACGCTTGCGCGCGGAATTGAATTGTACCATGGGGTTTCGCATGGCCTCGAAGACCACCACCGCGCTCATCCAGTCCCGCCAGTGGGGCCGCATCGAGGTGTTCCCCTCCGCCGTCGCGGCGATCGCCGGCCACGCGGCCATGCGCTGCTATGGAATCAGCGGCATGGCCGGCCGCGGCCTGCGCGACGGCTTCGCCGAGCTGCTGCGTCGGGAGAACGTCGACAAGGGAGTCGACGTCGTCCAGGTCGACGAAGGCCTCGCGATCGACGTCTACGTGATCGTCCAGTACGGCATCCGGATCTCGGAGGTCGCGCACAACCTCCAGGAAACCGTGAAGTTCGAGGTCGAGCGTTCGGTCAACGTGCCCGTGCTGAAGGTCAACGTCAACGTGCAGGGCGTGCGCGAGGAACGCGGCTGAGTGGTGGCCGCTGTAAAGGCGACAGGCGTGGACGGACCGCTTTTCAAGCGAGCGCTGCTGGGCAGCCTCAACTGGCTTGCGTCCAACCATGAAGAGGTGAACAGGCTCAACGTGTTTCCGGTGCCCGACGGCGACACGGGCACCAACATGCTGCTCACGCTGCAGTCCGCGGTCGAGGACGTCAAGCAATCGAACGCCGCGGAGGTCAGCAAGATCGCCAAGCTCGCGTCGCACGGCAGCCTGATGGGCGCGCGCGGCAACTCCGGTGTGATCCTTTCCCAGATCTTTCGCGGATTTGCGCGCGCCGTCGAAGGCAAGAGCTCGCTCACCCCCGCGGAGCTCGCGGCGGCTTTCGAAGAGGCCGCCAACGCCGCATACCGGGCTGTCAACAAACCGACCGAAGGCACGATCCTCACCGTCGCCCGCGAGGCAGGCCGAGCCGCCGCGACCGCGGCAAGCGGTCCGGACGCCAACGTGCCGCGCGTCATCGCCGCCGCCGCCGCGGGAGCGCGAGCCGCGGTGCTCAAGACGCCCAGCCAGCTGCAGATCCTCCGCGATGCGGGCGTCGTCGACGCCGGCGGCTTTGGGCTGCAGCTGATCCTCGAGGGCATGCTGAAGTCGGTCGAGGAGACCGAACCCAGCCTGGCGGCCCTGGTGGACACGAACCGTTCCATCTCGCCCGCCTCGCAGGTCTCGATGACGCTGCCCGAGGGCGGCTGGGGCTACTGCACCGAGTTCTTGATCGAGGGCGCCAACCTCGACCTCGATGTCATCCGTGGGGAGATCGAGGCCATGGGCAACTCCGTGCTGGTCGTGGGCGAGCCGGAGCTGGTCAAGGTGCACGTGCATACCGATGACCCGACGAGCGTGATCAACCTCGCCGGGCGCTACGGCAAGCTCATGAAGCTCAACGTCGGCGACATGTCGACGCAGCACCGGCGCATCCTCGAGACCGAGGGCGGCGGCACCGGGACCGGGCCGCCGCGGCCCAACGGGGTCGGCATCGCCGCGGTGGCGGCCGGGAGGGGGCTCGTCGACATCTTTCGCGGCCTCGGCGTCGACGCGATCATCGAAGGCGGGCAGACGATGAATCCGAGCACCCAGGACATGCTCACGGCGATCGAATCGGTGCCCTACGACGAGGTCATCCTGCTGCCCAACAACGGCAACGTCATTGCCGCTGCCAAGCAGGTCATCGGCCTCACCAAGAAGAAGGTGCATGTCGTGGACACGCGCAGCGTCCCGCAGGGCGTGTCGGCGGTCGTTGCATTTCGGCCGGAAAGGCCCGCGTCCGAAAACCTCAGCGCGATGAAGGCCGAGGCAGAGCGCGTGCAGACGATCGAGGTCACGCATGCGGTTCGCGACACGCGCTCCAATGGTTTGAGGGTGAAGAAGGGAGACGTGATCGGACTGATCAACGACCGGCTCGAGTTCGCCGGCGACGACTACGCCGAGGTCGTGAACAAGGCGCTCGGCAAGCTCGGCACGGACTCCTATGAGCTCGTCACGGTGTATCGAGGCGAGCAGGCGAGCGACGATGAGCTCGCCAAGCTCGAGTCCGAGATCCGGTCCAGCTACCCCAGTCTCGAGGTCGAGGTCCAGCAGGGCGGGCAGCAGCACTACCCCTTCATCCTCTCCGTCGAATAAAGCTGCCTCCCGAGTGACGCGCAGCTTCGCGGTCGTCACCGACTCGACTGCCGACCTGCCGGACGAGTGGCGGGACCGCTACGACATCGAGGTCGTGCCGCTCAAGGTCATCTTCGGCAAGGAAACGTTTCGGGACCGCGTGGACATGACGGACGAGGAGTTCTTCCGCCGGCTCGCCGCTTCCAACACGCTGCCCACCACATCAGCCCCGTCACCGGGCGAGTTTGCCGAGGTCTACCGCAGGTTGGCCAAAGACCATGACGGCTGCATCTCGATCCACATCGGCGCAAAGCTCTCGGCGACCGCCGAAGCGGCGAGGATCGGTGCGGCTGCGGTCGAGGGGTTCAACGTCAACGTGATCGACAGCCAGACCGTGTCGATGCCGATTGCGTTCCTCTGCCGCATCGCGGCGGAAAGCGAGACCCTCCAGCAGGCGATCGCGGCCGTCGAGCAGCGGGTGCCGAAGTGCCGCGTGCTCGCCCTTCTCGACTCGCTTCGCTACCTCGAGATGGGGGGACGCCTGAGCCGCGCCGGGGCGATGATCGGGACGATGCTCGATCTCAAACCTCTCCTGCTCGTGGCGGAGGAGGCGCAGATCAAGCCGGTCGACCGCGTCCGCACCCGCTCGCGCGCGATTCCTCGCATGATCGAGTTCTTCCGGTCGGAGCAGCCCGTCGAATACGTCGCGGTGATGCACGCCCAGGCGAAGGACGACGCCGAGCGCATAGCGGCCGACCTGCGCCACGAGCTTCCCGACCACGCCATCCCGCTAGGCCAGATCGGCTGCGTACTGGGCACCCACGCCGGCCCGCGGGCACTAGGAATCGTGTACATCAAAAAGTAGATCGCGTCCTTCCCATTCATGGGGAGGTGGCGTGAAGCGCTGCAGGGGCTGGGCCAAACTTCTCAAGCGCCTGGCGAGACGCTTCCGGCGAGCTTCACGTTGTGCCCCGGCAGCGGCCACACCCGAATGATCGGCGGCGTGACCGCGATCAGCCGGGGCAACGCCTTCACCAACAGCCGGAAAACTTGCTCCTGCCCGCGCCCCCAGGCAAGTCCGTACTGCTCGCGCAGGCTCCGAGGCAGAAGCCCCGCGGTGACGATCTCGAAGGGGATCATCGCCCGTCCCGGAACCAGGCGCAGCCGAGGCCTCACGACCTGCCGTCCCAGGTCGATCGCGAGCGGTCCAACCCGCACCGAGCCGTCCGAGAGCATCCCGTCCATGTAATCCACGAAATCGTCATACATCACCGGAAACCGTTCTCGCGGGATGCCAAGCAGCTCACCGAGGAGCTTGGACTCCTGGAAGAACTCGTCCCGCTCACGAGGCGATAACGCCCGGACGAAAGTGTCGTAAGTCACCAGCGCCGAATCGACGAGGGTCGCGTGGACCCAAAGCAGGAGGTCGGGGTCAAGCGCGCGATATTCATGTCCGCGAACCCGGCCGTGCGTCTGGTTGACGGCGCGCGCCGCGGCCAATGCCGTGTCGCGGTCACCGAAGACGATCGCCATCGTCATGCGGATGGTCCGGCGCAGGCGTCGGATCGGATGCGAACGGAAATCGGAGTGCTCGTCCACGCCCGCCGCGACCTTGGGATGCGCGAGCTGCATCAACAGAGCGCGGCCGCCGCCCAGCAGCAGGACGTTCTCCCGGTTGACGCGCCGGGTGATCGAGTCGTCGGCATAGAGCCCGGGCCGCATGGAACCCATTAAAGCAAGCCTTGGTTAATCTCTTTGGGGATGTACCAAACACTCCTGGTGTTCGGCGCCGCGTTCCTGGGTTCTGCGGTCGAGTCGACGGAGGCGCTCACCATCGTCCTCGCGGTGGGCCTGACCCGCGGCTGGCGCGCTCCGCTCCTGGGCACCCTCGCGGCGCTGGTGGCGCTTGCGGTCCTGGTCATCTTCTTCGGCCAGCTGATCGTGACCCGAATTCCCGACTCTGCCCTCAAGCTCCTGGTCGGCACGCTGCTGCTCCTCTTTGGGTTGCGCTGGCTGCACAAGGCCGTCCTGCGGTCAGCCGGAGTCGTCGAGAAGCACGACGAAGACATGGCGTATCGCAACACGGTCAACCAGCTGCAGGGCGCGGCGACAGGCCGCGATTGGGTCGGATTCGTCCTCGCGTTGAAGGGGGTCTTCCTCGAAGGCCTCGAGGTGGTCTTCATCGTGATCGCGGTCGGCGGAACCGGTCGCGGGCTGCCCGCCGCGGTCGCCGGCGGCTTGCTTGCCATGGTCGTGGTCGCGGTGGCCGGCGTGGTCGTGCGCAGACCGCTGGCACGGGTACCCGAGAACACCCTGAAATACGCGGTCGGTGTCATCCTCACGAGCCTCGGCACGTTCTGGGCGGCGGAGGGGATGGGCGCCTCGTGGCCGCTTGATTTCGTTTCGATCCTGGGCCTGGCGGTGATCTACTTCGCCGCCTCACGACTGGCGGTGGTGCTCATCCGCCGCCCGGCCCTCGCATGAAGTTCCTGCGGTCGGCCGGCGAAGCGGTCGTCGGGCTCTTCGTGGGCGACTGGGTGCAGAGCGCCTTCGTCCTGGTGATCATCGCCGCGGGCTGGTTCGCCGTCTCCAGGCTGGGCGCTCCCGTGCTGGTCGTGTTCGTGATCCTTCTGGCGGGCCAGCTGGTCTGGTTCGCGCGGGCCGAGGCGCGTAGATCTAAGCGGTAGCGGCCGCTATTTCCGAGTTGAACTGGTCGATCAGCGGCTTGTAGAAGGCGTCGATCTCGCTGCCGACTTGGTCCATGTCGTACGACGCCAGCTTCGTTCGGTCCGCGTCGAGCGCCGCCTGCTGGGCCGCCACGGTCGCGTCGTCGCCCGCGATCTGCGCGTCGAGCTGCTTGCCATAGTCGCCGACGAGGGTTTGCAGTTGAATCACCAGCTGCCGCAGGTCCGCCGGCAGGCTCGGCGAGGCCGGCTGCTGCACGGCCTGGTCGACATCTGCCTTCATGGTGGTCAGCGTCGTTCTGGCGGATGGGAAGTCACCGGAGCCGGCCTGGCTGCTGAGCAAGTCCAGGTCTGCCAGCGCGCTGTAGACCGAGTGCCAGAAGTGGCCGTCGACCACACCCGCCGCGGCGATCGTACGCCCGGCCGCGAGTGAATTCCGCAAGTGGCCGATCCGCGTCGATTCTCGGTCCAGGCTGCTCCGGCTGACTGCGGTCAGCCACCGTGATCCCTCGAGCCCGCGCCCGGCCGAGGCAAGTGTTGCATCATCCTCATCGATCGTTTGCGCAGCGAGCTGCGAGCTGGTGACTGACTTGTCGGCCAGAGCGACCTCGTCCTTTGGGTTGAAGCTGCTGCCGGTCAATGCCTTGTGCTCCATGGTGATCTCGTTGAAGGATTTGCTGAAATCGTTCTCATGTGACACAACTGTGTTCAACGTGCGGTCCGCGCTCGCGACCATGAAGCCCGCGTATACGATGCCGGTCCCCGCATATCCGATGATTCCAATGATCAAGATGCCCAGCACGATGAGCTCGATGCGTTTTCGAAGCACGAGCTTTCGACCATAGCGCAGATGGCCATCCTGGTTCTTCCGCGCACGCTCGACGCCCCGGTGGAGAAGCTTCCCGACATCGGGCCCACCAACGCGAAGCGGCTCGAGAAGCTCGGCATCAGCACGATCCGCGACCTGCTGCTGGCGCTTCCGTTCGGTTGGGAGTCATACGGCGAACCCACCCCGATCTCATCGCTTACCGAAGGGTCGCCGGCGACTGTCGTGGGAACCGTGAAGTCGATCAACCCCAAGCAGTCGCTGCGCAGGCGCATCAAGCTGACCGAGGCCACCATCGTGGACCCAGCGGGCAACTCGCTTCGTCTGGTGTGGTTCAACATGCCGTTTATCGCCAAGCAGCTGCACAAGGGCGACCGCATCGCGGTGGCCGGCGCGGTGAAGCTGTCGCGTTACAGCGGGTTGAACATGCAGAACCCGCATTACGAGCGGCTCGATGGTGTCGACGACATGCAGCCCGCCCGTGTCGGCGGGATGATGCCGAAATATCACCTCGTCGATGGACTCAGCTCACGCAAGATCGCGCGCTGGGTCGAATCCGCGCTGCCGCTCGCGGGGCAGCTGGAGGACCTCCTCCCGGTCGAGGTCCGCTCCCGGCATCGGCTGCTCGAGGTCGGCGATGCGGTGCGCCGCGGGCACAAGCCCGACAACGACGAGGAGTACAAAGAGGCGCGGCGCCGCATGGCCTTTGCCGAGCTGTTCGAGCTGCAGGCTGCATTTGCGCTCATGCGCGCCAACATGGCCGTCGAGCATGCGACGCCGATCCGCTACCGGCAAGAGGTCATCGATGCGTTCAAGGCGGGCCTGGGCTTCGAGCTGACCACCGCGCAGCGCAAGGCGATCTGGGACGCGTACAAGGACATGGAGGGAACGGTTCCGATGAACCGCCTCGTCAACGGCGACGTGGGCTCCGGCAAGACCGCCGTCGCGGCCGCATGCGTCGCGATGGCCCACGCATCTGGCCTGCAGTCTGTGGTCATGGCTCCGACCGAGATCCTGGCCCGCCAGCACCTGCGACGCTTTCGCGCCTATCTAGAGGACAGCGTCCCAGGCCTGAAGGTCGAGCTCCTCGTCAGCAGCCAGAGCGCACCCGAGCGCCGGCGCGTGCGCGCCTCGGCAGCTTCGGGTCACTGCGCTCTCGTCGTCGGAACGCACGCGTTGATCGAGGACGAGGTGGAGTTCGTAAACCTCGGATTGGCCGTCGTCGACGAGCAGCATCGATTCGGCACGCGGCAGCGCGAGCTGCTTCGGGCCAAGGGTCTGGGCCGACCCCGGTCGAGACCGAGGTCATCGACCCGGACAATCGCGCCCGCGCTTACGAGCTGGTGCGAAAGGAGGTGGCGGCGGGGCGTCAGGCATTTGTGATCTGTCCGCTGATCGAGGAATCCGAGACGCTGGCCGCCCGATCCGCCACCGTCGAATTCGAACGGCTGCAGAAGGAGGTCTTCACCGACCTTAAGCTGGGCTTGATCCATGGCCGTCTGAAGGACAAGGAAGAGGTCATGCAGCGCTTCGTCGCGGGCGAGATCCAGGTCCTGGTCGCGACGGCTGTGGTCGAGGTTGGCGTGGACGTGCCGAACGCGACGGTGATGATGATCGAGGGAGCGGACCGCTTCGGCCTCGCCCAGCTGCATCAGTTTCGCGGGCGCGTCGGGCGCGGCGCGGCCCGGGCCTGGTGCCTCCTGCTCGCCGACGACCCGTCGGAAAACGCTCTCGGTCGCCTGAGCCTGCTCACCCGGCTCAGCGACGGCTTCAAGCTGGCCGAGGAGGACATGAGGATGCGGGGGATGGGGGAGCTGATGGGTCCGCGCCAGCACGGAATGTCCGACGTCGCGATGGCGTCGCTGCAGCAGCCCGAGCTGCTGAGCGAGGTGCGGCAGGAGGCAGAGCAGATCCTCCAGTCAGATCCCGGCTTCGAGAATCACCCGCTGCTCAAGGCGGCGACTGCGAGGCGGCTGGAGCTGACCTCGATCAGCTAATAGGAGCAGAGCCGCCAAGATAGGGCGGTTTGTCCGAGCCTTCGGTGGGTGAGCACTCCGATCAGCAGAGCGTCAGAGCTCTATGTCTAGAGGGTGCGCCCATCCCCATCGAAAGGCGAGGAGAGAAGACGACCGGTGGGATGTTGTGCCTTGAGCACTGCTCTATTAGCTCGTCGGGACTCTCCTTGGCTCGGCGTTGATGCGTGGGCGCAAGGAGATGCCAATGATCTTTGTCGGAATCGATTGGGCGGAAGCCCACCACGACGTCTGCCTGGTCGACGAGAGCGGGCAGGTGTTGGCCAAGCGAAGAGTTGACGAGGGGTTGAGGGCGTCGGTAAGTTGCACGCCCTCGTCGCCGAGTACGCCCAGGAGCCGGCCTCGGTTGTGATCGGCATCGAGACTGACCGCGGGCTGCTGGTCGGCTCCTTGCTGGCCGCCGGCTATCAAGTCTTCGCCATCAATCCCTTGGCTGCGAGTCGATATCGAGACCGCCACGCGACCTCGGGTGCGAAGTCAGATCCTGGCGATGCTCGGGTGCTGGCCGACCTGGTCCGCACCGACCGACACCAGCACCGAGCCGTAGCGGGGGACTCTGAGCTCGCCGAAGCGGTCAAGGTCCTGGCCCGAGCCCATCAGAGCCTGATCTGGAGTCGCCAGCGCCAGGTCAACCAGCTGCGCAACACGCTGCGTGAGTTCTACCCGGGAGCGCTGGCTGCATTCGAAGACCTCGATTCACCAGACGCCATCGCCATCCTGGAGTTGGCGCCCACGCCCAACCGCGGCCGTGCCCTCTCCCAGGCCAAGATTGCCTCCGCGCTGCGGCGCGGTGGACGGGCCCGCAATCTGGAGACCAAGGTGACCTCGATCCAGAGCCACCTTCGCCAGCCCCAACTGGAGGCACCGGCGCTGGTCGCCCAGGCCTATGGTCACAGCGTTGCCGCCAACGTGGCGGTAATCAAGCAGCTCAACCAGCAGATCGCCGCCCTCGAGCAGGAGCTGGCCGCGAGTTTTGAAACGCACCCGGACGCCGAGATCTACCTCAGTCTTCCTGGACTCGGTCGCGTCCTCGGCGCCCGGGCTTTAGCCGAGTTCGGTGATGACCGGACTCGATTCGCACATCCTAAAGCGCGCAAGAACTACGCCGGCACGGCGCCCATCACCAGGGCCTCGGGCACTCGCAAGGTCGTCCTCGCTCGAGTAGCACGCAACCGGCGACTCGCCGACGCGTGTTACCGGTGGGCCTTCTCCGCTATCACAACGTCGGAAGGTGCCCGCCGTCGATACGACTTATTGCGTGCCCGTGGTCAGACTCACCACCAAGCTCTGCGAGCCCTCGGCAATCGCCTGGTCGGCATCCTTCACGGTTGCCTCGCCAACCGCGACATCTATCGCGAGGACGTTGCCTGGCACTCAGCACTCGAGGTTGC
>WNGL01006329.1_pt1 | contig 18044 bp, 20 predicted proteins | sample 5400591 | NCBI WGS metagenome assembly WNGL01 (sample SAMN13153377, study PRJNA577476) | soil metagenome | isolation source: 80 cm soil or saprolite under Garry oak tree replicate 1 | place: USA:California | collected 2016-06-15 | reverse complement strand
GATCTGCGCATAGGTAAGCGCGGCTCGTCACGACGCGTAGTCGATTTGCAAGTCATCGGCACGCAGGGCGTCGGTCATATCCGCAGCGGCCGAATCCGTTCGGCGCTCGGTTTGAAGGAACAGCTTTTCGTCATCGATCGAGTCTACAACGAAAACGATCGGGTGACTGGATTCATCTTCACCGGCCGTGGTTGGGGTCACGGCGTCGGCATGTGCCAATTCGGAGCATACGGCTTGGCAAAGCAAGGTTTTACCGTCGAACAAATTTTGAAGACTTACTACACAGGGATCGAGTTAACGAAGATGTATTGATTGCCATGCGTTTCTCCCGGAATCAAATTATCGGCGCCATTCTATTGCTCGCCATCATCTGGCTCGGGATCGCGATTCGACTTATCATCTCTCGCGGGTGATTCATTCCAACACAACGGACAATGAGCGTCTGGAAAGCGGGCGGGACGCCCGCGCTCCCAGCATCATCGCTATCGTTGGACCGACTGCTTCCGGCAAGAGCGCGCTGGGAATCGAGCTGGCGTTGCGTCTGGGCGGCGAAATCATCAACTGTGACTCAGTGCAGGTTTACCAGGACATTCAGATCGCCACGGCGAAAGTTCCGCTCTCAGAACGCCGCGGCGTAGCCCATCATTTGATCGACTTCGTTTCGCCTCATGTAAATTTCACCGCGGCAGATTGGGCCCGCGTCGCGCTTAAGAAGATTGAAGGAATCGAATCACGCAATCGCCGCGCGCTATTGGTCGGCGGAACGGGATTCTATCTGCGGGCATTGCGCCAGCCGTTCTTCCCTAGTCCGCCAACGAATGAAGAGTTGCGCGCCCGGCTGACGAGAATACGTGAACACAGTGGATCGGAGCACCTTCACCGAATTCTCTGCCGATTCGACAAGGCGGAAGCTGAGAAGCTGAACGCGCGCGATTGGCCGCGAGTGCAGCGCGCGATCGAATTTTGTTTGCAAACCGGCCAGCCGATATCGGAGCAAAGACCGCGGCGACCTGAGCCTCCAGCAATCGCTTCGCGAATATTTATTCTGGCCTTGATTCCACCGAGAAACGAACTCTATTCACGAATCAACGCGCGCACGGAACAGCATTTCGCAAATGGCCTGGTCGAAGAAGTTCGCCGGTTGCTAAATGAAGGCGTGCCCGCCAGCTCCAATGCCCTGGGAGCGCACGGTTATCGACGCGTGGTTGAATATCTGAGTGGCAAACGGGAGCTCGATAGCGCAATCGAACAAACGAAACTCGACGTTCGCCATTACGCGAAGCGCCAATTGACTTGGTTTCGCCATGAGTCCAGTGTCGAATGGCTCGACGGATTTGGCGAAGATACTGCGGTACAGGAACGGGCGGTGGCCAGGTTGATTGCATAAGCGCGCCGAGAGTTCGTAGTAATTCCCTGTCCCTTTGGGAGAGGGTAGGGTGAGGGCCCTTGTCACCTTGCGCTGCGTGGTATACTCTGAACCACCGTTATTACAGGTCGCATTTCGAGGGCTTTCGTTTCGTGGATTCAAAGCCGGCGCCACAAAACATTCAGGACGGATTTCTCAATCTCGCGCGGCGCGAGAAGGCCACGGTCACGATTTATCTGGTGAATGGAGCCAAGCTTTTGGGCCGCATCAAGAGCTTCGACAAATTTTCCCTAATCATGGAAACGGGAGCGCAAGAGCAATTGGTTTTCAAGCACGCGATCTCAACGATCTCCCAGGCAAAGCGCTCTTCGGGAGAACTTCATCACTCATCGAGTGAAAGCGATCGCGTCGCGGACAACGCTGGAGCCCCGGCTTCCTCCTGACTCACCCATGCGATAATCCAGCGGCACAAATGGCCGGCGCTTTTATCACCTTTGAAGGAATTGACGGTTGCGGAAAGTCCACGCAACTGCGCATTTTGGCCAGTGAATTGCGCGTACGCCGCGTCGAGGTGGTGACAACGCGCGAGCCTGGCGGAACCTCGCTCGGACAAAAGTTGCGCGCCGCATTGCTGGACGTGGATGAGCAAGTCGATCCGCTGGCGGAACTCCTGGTGTTCGCCGCCGATCGCGCCCAACATGTGAGCAAACATCTGCTGCCCGCGCTGGCAGCAAACAAGGTGGTGCTGTCGGATCGTTATGCGGATGCGACCGTCGCTTATCAAGGCGCCGGCCGTGGATTCGATCGAGCGTTGATTCAGCAACTCGTTCAGCTCGCAACCGGCGGATTGAAGCCCGACCTGACATTGTTGTTTGATCTGTCTGTGCCAGAATCGGCGGTGCGAACCCGCAAACGAGTTGCCTTAAAGCACACAGACCGTTTGGATATTGAGGACGCCGAGTTCCACACGCGCGTTCGTAATGCTTATCTGGAAATTGCCAGGGCTGAGCCGGACCGCGTCCGCGTGATCGACGCGCGCAACTCGGTGCAGGAAACACAGGAGTTGGTGATGGATATTGTGATGCCGTTCTTGAAAGATCGGAGACTTCTGGGCGAAGAGCCAAGCAGTGGCGGCAGGGGGCAAAGAGCCAAGAGCAAAGGGCAAAGAGCTAAGAGCTAAGATTACTTTGTCTTAGCGGTTCGCCCTTCGCCCTTTGCCCTTGGCCCTTATGTTTTCTCATCTCATCGGCAACGACGAAGTAAAGGACTCGCTGCGGCGTTTGCTCGCAACTGGGCGGGCGACTGGCTCGCTGCTTTTTACCGGCGAGGAAGGCATCGGCAAGAAACTCTTCGCGCTGGAACTCGCTAAGGCTTTCAATTGCCGCAATCGCCTGGGTTCAAGTACCGGAACCACCAACGAACGACAAAGCAACGACCAAACCTTGGATTCCTGCAGCGAGTGCTCGTCATGCAAACGAATCGCGCGCTCGGCTTTTGCGCCGTTCGGAAAGGATGACGACGACAAGAATCGTTTGATCTGGAGCGAGCACATGGACGTGGCTATGGTTCGTCCTTACAAGAACATCATCAGAGTGCCGGTGATGCGTGAGTTGGAAAGCGAAGCCAACTTTCGACCGTTCGAAGGTGCGGCGCGTGTCTTTATCATCGAAGACGCCGATTACATGAACGATCAGGCAGCGAATGCGCTGTTAAAGACGCTCGAAGAACCCCCTCCCACGACTCACTTGATTCTGACTACCTCAAATCCGACGGCATTGCTGCCCACGATTCGCTCTCGTTGTCAGGTCATTCGTTTCGCGCCGATTCCGCACGACCAAATTGAGAAGTTTCTGATAGAGAAAGAAGCCATGCCCGCCGCGGATGCCAAACTCCTGGCGCGCACGACGCGAGGCAGTCTGGGACGCGCGCTGGCTACCGACATTGAAAGTTACCGCGAGCGCCGCGAAGCGATGCTGGCGGTACTGACAGCGCTGGCGCTCACGGGCGATCGCGCGCGTCTGTTGCGATCGGCCGAAGATCTGGCCGCCGCGAAAGATCGCGATAGCTACGAGCAACAGCTCGATGTTCTGGAAAGTTTGATTCGCGACGCCTGGTCGCTGGCCTTAGGCCGGCCGCAGGAGATGTTAGTGAACAGCGACTTGCTTAAACCTCTTCAGAGCATCGCGGCTGAGCTGACAAGCAAGAAAGCAATGAGTTGGCTATCGCAAATCGAAGAGTTGCGCGGTGCGCTCGAAGTCAACCTCAATCGGCGGATCGCCAGCGACGCGTTGTTCGTTTCAATGGCAATGGCGTAACGCTCGTAAATCTCCAGTGATTACGCTTGGCCATTCACGATTCTGATCCTACAGGTACCCACTATTTTCTTGGTGGCAACGGTAATAGCATTGAAACCTGTCGCCGGTAATCTTCATAAGTCTCGCCGTGAATGCTCACCAGATCGCGTTCTTCGATTTGAATCGCGATGAGAATGTAGGCAGTCGTCGCAATTGCGAAAACCAAATGGCCTACAGTCATTTTCGGGGTCGCCCAAAAAGCAATCATGAACCCGATCATGATTGGGTGCCGCACAAAGCGGTAAAAGCCGGGCGTTCGAAAACCGAGATCTTTGTACTTCTGGTAAAGATAGACTTGCCTCAAGCCGAACAGATCGAAGTGATTAATTAGAAAGGTGCTGATCAGGACGAACGTTCCATATAACGCCAAGGAGGGGCTGCCACTGCCAAAACAGCAGATCCAGCATGAGACTCGCCAGCAGCACATAGGTGCTGCGCTCAACGACCTTAGGTACAAACTTCGTCCACGCCTTCTTGAAACCAGGCCGTGCCATCACGCTGTGCTGAACGGCGAACAGCCCAAGCAGTACGGCGTCTATGATTAGGGACGGAGCGAATGCGCCTGCCCTCCCTGAGTCAATCGATTTTGGGACGATTACGTTTCCGACAAAGCCAATTGCATAAAGGAAAGTAACGAAGAAGATGAGGTAACTGATTACACCGTACAGAAAGGCAATTATTCGACCCATGACCGAAGGCTCCTTCGACTTAAGTTTCGTGGAAGATAGTCCAACTGGGTATGGTAGTCAACACTTTCTTACAAGCTTACACTTTCTTACAAGCTAGTCTTTACACACAACCGAGAAGAGTTGCATCTTTGAATCCGCGCCATTGGCTTCTCGCCGCTCAAATTCGATTCCCGATCCCGAAACCAAATCCACTACCGTGTTCGAGACCAAAATCTCTCTAACCTTAGCCTGATCGGTCAATCGCCCAGTTGTTTCGACTGCGGGTCCAGTCAGCCTCATTCCGGAAACCTGACACAAGCCCGTGTGCAGAGCTGTCTTGACCTGTATATTGAGCCTCGCTGCGGATTGATTTATCGCACATGCAGCGCGGATCGCGCGAGCCGGTCCATCAAAGGTCGCGATGAATACGTCGCCTGCGTCGCCGACCCGACCCTTGAACCATTCCGCTTCCCTTTTCGCCATTGAATGAAAACGCTCGACAACCTTCCCGTCCTCGTTATTCGGCTCAGTCGTTGAAGTAATCCGGACGATTAGAATCGTCGCCAGTACAGTATCTGATTCGGGAGTGCTTTCGGCGTTTTTAAGAAAGCTTTGGACCTCGTGCATAACTTCGTCCTGATTGCCCGCGAAAATGAGGTGGTCTTCGCCCGATAATTCGATGTACTTTGCGCCGGGAATTCGCGACGCAATGTAGCGGCCTTCTGCTACTTTCGAGTCGCGGTCGCCGAGGCGATGCATAACCAGAGTGGGCACGCGTATCGTCGGCAGCACTTGACGAACATCGATTACCGTATTCATCCGCGCCAGCGCCAGAGCTGCGCGCGGGCTCACGCTGCGCCGTTGATAAGTGGCCCACCATTCTCGAAAACTCTCATCGTTGGCTCGGCTCGGAGCAAGATCCTCTATGCCCAAGGGCCCGCCCCATTCATGCTCGAGCGCATCGTAAAATTTCTGCCGCTCCTCAGGTGTAGGCGCCCACGGATATTCCGGGTCCCAGACGCGCTTCGCAAATACGCCAAACGTGATCAGCGCGATCGTTCGCTCGGGATAAGTTGCCGCGAAAAGAAGGCACATGTTGCCGCCTTCGGACATACCGAACACCGCCGCGCGCTCGGACTGCGCTGCTTCCATGACCGCGCGCACATCATCCATACGCTGCTCTAAGGTGGGCAAATCTGTCGTCTGGTCCGAAAGCCCGGTGCCGCGCTTGTCGAACAGAATCAATCGCGAGAACGATGCCAATTGATTAAAGAAGCGCGCAACCGACGGCTCTTCCCACATATACTCGAGATGCGAGACCCATCCGGGCACAAAGACAAGATCGATCGGCCCTTCACCTACTATCTGATAAGCGATGTTCACGTCGCCGCTCTTTGCATACTTCGTGACGGGGGGATAAGAGGCAGTTACTCTCGTCGAACTTTCAGGGAGAACGCGGGTGGTAAATGCTTCAGCCGAGACGCGCGCGGTCCCGATCAGTCTGGTCGGCTCCTCAGGTGAAGCTTCGACCAACCTCGTGCCGTCGACGCGACAGAAATTGAGCGAGGCGTCGGGGTAAGTCCTTTGGCAATTCGGGCAGCGCTTCATGATTCCTCGAAAATAGAACGTGATATTAAATCGAAAAGGCCGCCCATCACCAAGGCAGCCTGTGATAAAACCAGATTCGATCTGCAACTAAGTGATGTTGACCAGTTCCGGTACGAAGCGCGTTAGTCCGGCCTCCGGTGTTGCCCGCGGACCTTCGGCCAGAAGCTTCTCGGTTTCATTTACGAAGGCGTCGACAATGTCTTCGCCGGCAACTTTCCGCATAGGCACGCCATCTTTGAAAATCATTCCGACGCCGCGGCCGAACGTGATGCCGAGTTGTGAATCGTGAGCTTCACCCGGCCCGTTGACTGCGCAACCCATGATCGAAAGATGCAGCGGCTCCTGGATGTGCGCGAGACGCTTTTCAATTTCAGTTACGATGCCGACAAAGTTATCAACATCAAGGCGGCCACACGTCGGACAGGCAACAACGGTGACGCCGCGAGTGCGCAAACCGAGCGATTTCACAATCTCCCAGGCGACGCGCACTTCTTCCTGAGGTTCCGCCGCAAGTGAAACGCGAATCGTGTCACCGATCCCTTCGTGCAGCAGGATGCCCAAACCGATTGACGATTTGATGGTGCCGGTGAATGCCGTGCCCGCTTCGGTGACGCCGAGATGAAATGGATAGTCGACCTTCTCCGCCAGCAGGCGATACGCGGCTACCGTCCGTTGAACATCGGAAGCCTTCAGCGAAATGATTATGTCTGTAAAGTCAAGGTCTTCGAGAATCTTAATATGTCGCAAGGCTGATTCGACCATCGCTTCCGGCGTTGCCGTGCCGTATTTTTTCAGGAGATCTTTTTCCAGCGACCCGCCGTTGACGCCGATCCGAATCGGTACTTTCTGCGCTTGTGCGGCCCGCACGACTTCGACGATGCGTTCGTGTTTGCCGATGTTTCCGGGATTCAAGCGCAACTTGTCGATGCCGGCTTCGAGCGCCATCAAAGCAAGTTTGTAGTGGAAGTGAATGTCGGCGACGATCGGAACTTCGGGCACGCGCTGGCGGATTTCCTTGAGCGCAACGGCGGCGTCGTTGTCAGGCACCGCCAAACGCACAATTTCACAACCAGCGGTGACCATCTCTTCGATCTGTGCTACCGTGGCGCCGACATCCGAAGTGTCGGTCTTAGTCATCGATTGGATGACGACCGGCGCGCCGCCACCGATTTGGACGTGCTTTACTTGTACTGCTTTCGACTTTCGCATCATTACCTTTACGAAGGTTTAGCGGAGGGCTACCGCCCTCCGAATAGCAGGCAGTAGCCGCCTCTAAACTTCATTTTGCCGGCGTCGCGTTCACTGGCGGATTGCTGTTTCGCCCCCGCCAAATCGACGCCTGCTTCAGCAGATCATTCGTAATCACAAAGACCATCAGCAGAATCACGACGACGAAGCCTACCTGCTGAATGCGCTCACGTACTTTGGCCGAGATCGTCATGCCGACGATCGCCAGCAGTCCTTCGATCAGCAACAAAAAGATCGCGCCGCCGTCGAGCACCGGAATCGGAAGCAGATTGAATATTCCCAGGTTCAGACTGAGAAAGCCGAGCGTTGTAAACACACCCGCCCAACCCAACTCGGTCGCCGCCGCGGAAGCCACGCGATAGATGCCGATCGGCCCAGAGATTGTGTTGCGCACCGAGCGTTTGCCGGTAAACAATTGGCCCAGAGCTTTTCCCGTAAGGCGCATGATGCGGATGTTCGAGTCGACCGCGTAGCGTCCCGCGGAGATCGGCCCCCCGCGGCCCATCGGTAATCTCTGGCCTAAATAAAAGCCTAGCTTTTCTTCCCCAGGTCTTACGTTGGCTGTGACCTGAATTTGGCGGCCGTTGCGATCCAGATTGAAAACGATGGGCTCGGGTTTATGCGAGCGTACGTATTGAACCACTTGCTCCGAACTCTTTATCGGCTGTCCGCCAACCGCCAGAACTCGATCACCGCCTTGCAAGCCCGCCTCCGCTGCCGCGCTTCCCGACACCACATCGCTAATCACGACGATCACGTTTCCGTAGTCGGGAATGAAGTCGAGTTCGCCGGCCGTCTCGCCATCTCTGGTCTCTGCGGTTGGCTTAATCGTTAATTGCAGCCGCTGAGTGTTGCGCTCGATCTCCATCGGCAGCGGCTCGTTCGGCGAGAGCAGCGCGTCGCCGCTGATTGCGTCCCAATCGGGATTGACCGTGCCATTGAAAGAGATAATCCGATCGCCGGGTTGCAATCCGGCAGCTTGCGCCGCTCCACCGGGAATGACTGAGCTAACAACCGGCGCGGGCGTCGCCGGAATACCGTAGATCATGCCGGCGGCAAACGGAATGGCCAGTGCTGTAAGGACATTCATGACCGGACCAGCGACGGCTACGAGGATCCTTTGCCAACGTGGCCGCAGATCGAATCTTTCATGCGGAGGGATATCAGGCGCGCCTTCGCCTTCAATCGGCGCGTTCGATTCGTCGCCGCCCAGTTTGACGTAACCCCCGAGCGGAATTGCAGACACGCGATAATCGGTGGTCCCGTACTTTCGGCCAAACAACCGCGGACCGAAACCCACCGAGAAAGTCTCAACGCGGATTTTGAAGAGCTTGGCAATGATGAAATGGCCAAATTCGTGGAGGATAACCGCCGCGCCGAGGATGAAAATGAAGGCGAGAATTCCGATTATGCCGCTCTGTAATAAACTCATTTATCGATTTCCTGTTGACTCACTACTTTCAGAAAAGGTTTTAGAGGTTCAAGTTCGATCACCAGTTGCCAAAAATGAGTTTACGTGGGGCGCGCGGGCTGGTCAATCCGAGGTTGGCAGTGCTTTGAGTTTCCGACCGGCGCACGGCACGTGAACTCACGCCACTCCGAGGACGCGGAACTCTTGAGCCTGCTCGTATATAGCTGCTTGGGCGACAACTCGCGCGGACCGATCGGCTGCGAGCACTGTGTCCAAATCCTTGACCGCTGACGTTCGGTGTTGATTCATTACCCGCTCGATAATCTGCGGAATGTCCGGAAGCGATATTCGCTCGTCAATGAAAGCTTGCACCGCTTCTTCATTCGCAGCATTCATTGCCGCCGGCAAGGTGCCGCCGGTTTTCAGCGCGCGATAAGCGAGTGAAATGCAAGGGAAACGTTCTTCATCCGGAGCCTCGAAACGCAGCGAAGACAGCTTTGCCAGATCGAGAGGCGGCAACTCGGACGTGCATCGTTCAGGATAAGTGAGCGCGTACTGGATGGCATGACGCATGTCCGTCACCCCCATTTGGGCAATGACTGAGCCGTCGATTAGCTCGATCATCGAATGAATTACCGACTCAGGATGGACCACGATGCTGATTTCGTCGACGCCGAAACCGAACAGCCAACGCGCCTCGATTACTTCCAGGCCTTTGTTCATGAGCGTTGCCGAATCGATCGTGATTTTTGAACCCATGTTCCAGGTCGGATGTCGCATGGCTTCGGCCACTGTGGCGTTCTGAATCGAAGCCTTATCACGCGTACGGAATGGGCCGCCTGAGGCGGTCAGAATAATGCGGCGCACTTCGGATCGCTGCTCGCCGCGCAGACATTGATGTAAAGCATTGTGTTCGGAATCGACAGGCAGCAACTCGGCGCCGGATTTTTCAGCCGCGCCGGTCATCAACTCGCCTGCCATCACCAGCGTTTCCTTATTGGCAAGCGCGACCCGCTTTCCGGTTTCCAGGGCCCGCAAAGTTGGGACGAAACCGACTGCGCCCACGGTACCAGAGACCACGCAGTCGGCCCGGTCGTGAGTTGCGACTTCAACCAGGCCCTCTTCGCCGATCACGATCCGCGGTAACCAGGCATTGCGCGTTGTCAGCTCGGTCTTAAGTTGTTGAGCGGATTCTTCGCTGTCGACTGAGACTAGTTCGGGTTGGTGTTGAGTAATTTGATCTGCGAGTCTGGCGACATTGCGGCCCGCGCCCAGCGCGACGATGCGAAAGCGTTCCGGGCCCAACGACTCGATGACGCGCAGAGTATTGCACCCAATCGAACCGGTTGAACCGAGGATGGCGATGCCGCGAGTTGACATAAATTAATTGGATGGCGGCCCAGGCTCGCCGTAACCCTGCATCAAATCGATATCTTGTCCGTCACGATTGTATGATGCCCCCGTGACCCGCCAAGCGCGATTCTCGCGATACGAGAGATCGACGCGAGCGTTGACCGTTCGCTTTTCGGCGATGACCTTGAGGTGAAGCGTGGCTACGCCATCGCCATTCTCCACGTTAATTTGGCCGGTAACAAACGAACCAAAATCTTGCACTTCACCGATGTCCTGCTTAAGGCGCGCATTGTTTCGAAGGTACGTGCGCGCGGTGTCTGCGGCTTCGCTGGTCCCAATCGTATGAAAGACGAACCAGGCAATACCGCCCACAAAGATCGCGACCACCAGCGCGAGCACGCAGATGATTCCAGCGATAATTAGGACGATCTTCTTTGTGGTCATTTGATGAAATAGGCGTAAGCAAAATAGTAGATGACCGGCGCATTGAACAGCAAGCTATCCAGCCGATCGAGTATACCACCGTGGCCCGGCAGGATCTTGGCGGTATCCTTCGCTCCGGCGCTGCGTTTCAGCGCGCTCTCGGTCAAATCGCCGAGCACGCTGATGACATTCATTGCCGCAGCCAGTGGCAGCGCCAGCTTTAAAGTCAGTTCAGGAAAAAACCAGTAGTGGGCAACGGCAGCTAGCAGTAGACTCGCCAACATTCCCGCGACCGCGCCCTCCCAGGTCTTGCCCGGACTTACGCTCGGAGCGAGTTTATGCCAGCCAAAGGTTTTTCCTCCATAATATGCGGCGCTGTCGGCTCCCATAATTACCAGGAAAAAAAACGAGAGCAGATGTTTCGACAGTTGCGGCGCAAAGCCCACTCGCAACGCGACCAGGTGACCGCCAAGCAAGACTATGTACAAAACTCCCAGCACGGTAATTCCCGCTGAGGTAATCATTCGATCGAAGGGCGCGCCGCGTAACATCGCCGCCGTCAGCGTGCCAATCGTGAGTAAGATCAGAATGAATTGAATCATCAAGAGGTCCAGTTTTCCCGGTTCACTCAAAAAGAAGACGATGAACAGCGCCGCCGCACCCAGGAATCCGGCGACAAAATCAGCGCGAGTCTGTTGCTTGCGCGCCAGCACCCAAAACTCGACGAGCGCGGTGCCCATTGCCACGGCAGCCAACGCGACGAACACGTAAGCTAGTTTCTCGACGAGAATTGAAGCGATCAGGATCGGCAGGAGCACTACCGCGGTTAGTATCCTGGCGACTGAGGGTGGAATGCTGGCGAGTTTCGATGTTGGCTTCGGTTTTGGTGGTTGAGATTTCAAGTTCGGCCTGGAGTTAGAAGTCGAGTTCCGCGAAAAGCTCGGACAGCGGCATAGAGAAGCCCGGAATTACATCCTCGCCATCAACAGAGTCAGCCGCTTTAAGCAGGCGATCAGGCTGTGGCGAGTGATATACCAGCACCGTCTCCTCTTCAGGATTCAGGACCCAAATAAGGCGAGCGCCACTCTCAAAATACTCGACGATCTTCTCATGCAATCCGTCCACAGCGTCGCTTGGAGAAAGGATTTCCACCACCAAATCGGGTGCGCCCTGGAAAAATTTCTTCGGCGCATGCCTCAGCCCTTGGAGCCGCTCCTTAGCAATGAACGAAACATCAGGCGAACGAAGATTGCCGGACTTCATCCAATAGCCGGCACTCGACCCGCATACGACGCCGAGCTTCATCCGGTGAACGAAACCACCCAAAACAATGATTAGACGTGCGCCAATGTATTCGTGCTCGATGCCAGTGTTGCCCCCGACGATCTCTCCTTCCACGAGTTCGTACTTTCTGCCATCGTCCGGCAGCGCCATCAACTCTGCTTCCGTCCAGACCTTGTTTTCGACCAGAGCTTGCATGACATTCACTCCTCGGGCTCAACTTAATTTCAGTTTAAGACTATTTCGCGTTGGCGACCAGCTTTAGTCCCCCAAAACGGCGGCTGCGTTGCTGATAATCGACCACGGCCTCAAGCAGATGAACGCGACGGAAATCCGGCCAAAGCGTGTTCGTAACATGTATCTCGGCATACGCGCTTTGCCACAACAAAAAGTTCGAAATGCGTAACTCGCCGCTGGTTCGTACCAATAGATCAAGCTCCGGCAGATCGCTGGTATAAAGCGAGCGCGCGATGTCTTCTTCGGATAATTGATCAGGTGACTTCCCTTCCCGCATGATCTCTTGCACGGCCGCCCGACACGCGTCGACAATTTCCGCACGGCCGCCGTAGTTGAGTGCCACGCTAAGTACCATCCCGGTGTTCTTCGCAGTCTTATTGGAGGCGCGACCAATTTCTTCGCGCACGTTCGGCGCCAGCGCCGCTGTTCGCCCTATAGTCTTAAAGCGAATGTTCTGCCGGTCGATCTCTTCGAGTTCGATCCGAAGGTACTTGCGCAACATGCGCATGAGCGCATCGACTTCGTACCTCGGGCGTTTCCAGTTTTCAGTCGAAAATGCGTAGAGCGTAAGAGCGCCGAGACCGAGCCGCGCCCCCGTATCAACCGATGCACGCACCGCTTCGACTCCTGCCCGATGACCGGCGATGCGCGGTTGCCCGCGCTGTGCTGCCCAACGTCCATTGCCGTCCATGATGATCGCGACATGGCGTGGCAGACGATCCCAATCAATCGACGCCAGGAGCATCGATTCGCGGGTTCCTTTCTGTACTACCTCGTCGAAGTTGGAGAGCACTCTGTTTTTAGCTGCGGCTGCGCGGCAAATTCATCGAATTTCGGCTTCAGCGCCATTATAGCGTGGGACCTTCAGGCTGTCAGGCTTCATATTGCACGCTTTTCAACGTTAAGCCATGCGCGGGTGCGGTGGGGCCGGCGAGATTGCGTTCGCCATGCTGAATCGCACGTTCCACCGTTGCTTCGTCAATTTCACCCCGCCCCACGGCCAGCAACGTACCCACAATCGAGCGCACCATATAGCGCAGAAAACCATTGGCGGTAATGGTGAACTCGATCAGGTGACAACGTCCTCGACCATTCCAGCGATTCGAGATATCAAAGGCCATCACCTCGCGCACGCGAGACTCTACATCCGATTGGGCGGCCGAGAAAGCTGACCAATCATGCTCGCCGATGAACAAAGAACTACACCGGCGCATCCGTTCGAGATCGAGCGACCGCGCTTCCTGGTGTGCATAACGAGCCCAGAAAGGCGACATCACTGAACCATGGACTTCACGGTAAACGTAGGTCTTGCTAAGCGCGGAATAGCGCGCATGAAAATCATCGGCCACGTTTTCCGCGAAGATGACGCGCACGTCGCCGCTCAGATTTCCGTTGATTGCATTCCGAAGTTTCCCAGGAGTGATCGCGCGTTGAAGGTGCACATTTGCGACCTGACCTTCTGCGTGCACCCCGGCATCGGTGCGCCCCGATCCATGAACAATGATTTCTCGATCATCGAGCAAAGACAACACGCGCGTCAGTTCGCCTTGTACGGTGCGCAGCTCACCCTGCATCTGCCAGCCGTGAAAGTCCGTACCGTCGTACTGAAGCAGAAGGCGAAAGTTCATTGATTGGCGCAACTATCGTTTAGCGGCGGGCTACTGCCCGCCGGTGTTCAGAAATTGCTCGATCGGCGGGCAGTAGCCCGCCGCTAAACGTTTGTCTTCCGGCTGCCGGGTTTTGTGGCTGGCTCTCCACGTTTGCACAGATTACACGCAGAAGGATCAACGGCCAGGACATCAATCGCCGCCAACGAGACCAGTGGCACGCCCACGCCGGCCTTCCCGCCTGAGCGATCGATGATCGAAGCGGCGGCAACAACTTTCGCCCCGGCGCGCGACAGCGCTTCGATGGTTTCGCGCGTCGAGCCACCGGTGGTAATCACGTCCTCAACCACCAGCACTTGTTCGCCATCATGAACTGTGAAACCACGCCTTAAGGTCATTCTACCTTCCTCACGCTCCGTCCAAATGAATCGGGCGCGCAATTGCCGCGCCACTTCATATCCAATGACGATGCCGCCGATTGCCGGCGAGGCCACGGTTTCGATTTGCTGATCTTTCAAGCGTTCAGCTATCGCGGCGCCGAATTCCATCGCCACCATCGTCGACTCTAAGGCAATGGCGCATTGTAAATAGATCGAGCTATGAAGACCGCTCGACAAAATGAAATGGCCCTCAAGCAATGCGCTCGTACGCTTGAAGGTTTCGATTACTTCGTTAGCATTCATTTTTTTTGAAGCAGCGGTGTTTCAAAAACTCAGTTCAATGTTTACAATGTACGCAATGGTTATTCCGCGAAACTTGATCTCCGATTCAACTCTGATTCAGGACGCGTTCGATCTCTTAAGCGCAAACGGTGGCCGTGCAAGTTTCGCCGATATTGCCAATTCGGTTTTCTGTCTTTCACACGCGGAGGAAGAACTCGCCGCCAAGCTCATAGCCGATCTAATTGCTCACGATCCACGCTTCATCATTGAAGACACTCATTTGGCACTTAATGCCGATTCGCCGGAACTCCGTCCATTGGCGGAGATCGACTTCGTCGTCCTGGATGTCGAGGCCGTTACGGTGCGTTCTCGGCCGGCGAAGATCATTGAACTGGGCGCATACCGCCTTAAAGGCGGAACGATCGTTGCCGAGTTTGAGACGCTAATTAATCCCGAAATGCCTGTGCCTCGCTTCATCGCCAACCTCACCGGCATCTCAGACGAAATGCTCAAACACGCACCTCTGTTTTCTGAGATTGTCGGTTCGTGGCTGGATTTTGCCAGTGATGCAGTGCTGGTAGCGCACAACTCGGATTTTGACCTGCGGCTTTTGAATCTAGAGATTGGACGCTGTTTCCCCGGATATCGCATGTGCAATGCGGAACTGTGCACCGTGGATCTGGCTCGACGCCTCATGCACAATTTGGATGGCCACAACCTGGATGCATTGGCTGACCACTTCGGATTTGAGATCTCGCGACGGCACCGCGCCGCCGGAGATGCATTCGCGACCGCGCGCTTATTTATTCAATTACTTGATCAGCTTGAAACGCATGGCGTGCGCAACCTGGCTCAAGCGCGCGACTTTCGCGCCGGTAAAGAAGCGCACGACGCCGGCGAAATTGAAATGCAACTAGCCTTCGGCCTCTGATATCGCGCTGGCTTTCGCCGCCGCGTTTCGCCGCATTAAGTTCTTCGCCACGAACGCAACGATAATTAGTACCGCCAGCGTAATCCCAATGCTCGGATAATATCGCGCCAGCAACTCCTTCGCTTGCTCGCCATAACGCGCCGCCAAATATCCTTCAAGCAAATATCGGAAAGTTCGGCCCGCTGCGATCGCAATCGTGAACCGTAGCAAGTTGAGCCGAAAGACGCCCGCCGAAACGATGAACACCTTGAGTGGAAACGGCGGCGGCATGACTGAAGCGACCAGCACGGAGAGTACATCGTAGCGATCGATCAGGTCCTTTACTTGTTTCTGCTTCGATTCCGAAAAGCGTCTTAGCGCCCGGTGACCCGCGCGTCGCGAAATCCGATAAAGGCCGACCGACCCCGCGGTGGATCCGATCATTGCCGCAGCCACGTAGATCAACATCCACGACGGCTTTGAAGCTGCCAACAACATCAGGACGCCGTCTACTCCACCTGGCATCGGTATCATGAGTGAATCAAGAAACGCGATTGTCAGGAGTCCAAGCGGGCCAAATGAAGCCAAAAAATGCGAGAACTTGGTCAACCCACCGGTAATTTTATGAATGATTGATTTCAATGAATTGATTAGACCTTTCTGAAATTAAGAGTGCGCTTACTTACCTCAGTTCTCGATCAGAAGTCTCTCTCGCCGCAGCTCTTCCTTTGCTCGATACGAGATAAATTGCCAAGGCAATGACAAAAAGCCCGGCGGCGATGCTCACGATCAGTGCCCCATTATCTTTCAAGAATCGCAGGACACGCTCGCCGTAAAAGACCGCCAGCGTGCCTTCCGTATAGTAACGGACCGAGCGCGCCAGCATGATTGTCAACAAGAAGCGACGCCGTGGAAACTGCAAAGCACCAGCCGTGGCCACAAAAATCTTGAAAGGCATCGGCGGCGGCAAAAGCGCCGGGATCGCTAGCGCCAGAATTCCAAAGCGAGCATAAGCACGCTCGACCCGCAGCACGTGATCCATCCGAAAGCGACGATGCAAGACCGCTCTGCCGCCCCGCCGCAAGATCGTATAAAGCAAAAGGCAGCCGAGCACTGAACCTATTGCCGGAAACAAAGGAAAGATGAAAGCAGTTTCCGGATGCGTGTAACAGCGCGCTATGACCAAATAATCATTGATCTCAGGCAGAGACAATAGCGATGAGTCGAGCGCGCCAATCAGAATCATCGCCGGTCCCGCCACGTAAACCGGAACATGCACGATGAATCGACCCAATCGCCGCGCCAGGACATGCAACCAATCAAACATAGCGTCTGATAAGCTTTAGCTTGTCGAATCTCAATTCCGGCACACTCTCAGGTCTAAATGTCGAAACGACAGGTTGAAATCTGTGCCACTAATCGACAAACTGAAGTTTATCGGACATCACTTAGCTGGCGTAAAGATTGAGGGAGTATCATACGTGACGCCGACCGTGATTCCCGAACGCGGGCTCCGCTTAGTCAATCCCTTGATCCCGGCAAAATCAAAACGCAATCCTGAAGCGCGAATTTGCATGCCCAGACGCGCCTCGCCTTGAGACTCAGTTCCCAAGGGACCGCTTCCCGGACGAGTGTTGGCGCGGCCATTTACTTCGCCCGCCAGACTGAATTGTCTGTTGAGGCGGACAATACTCGCAACGCCATAAGTCAAGACATCGTTCTGACTAAACAGGGAGGTCGGCGCCGTAAGAATTCCAATGCCCAAATTACCGAAGGTGTTCACCCGCGCGTCCTGCCCGAACTTTTTTCCGAACAGTACCTGACCGTAAGCGTTCGTCTGATTCAGGCCGATGCCGCGCGCTTGATTAGAGTTTGGCAACTGCACGCCAAAACGAAATCCGAACGACGGAGCGTGCCTGGTCTCGTTGCGCAGCTTGATCTTGGCCCAGAGAGTAAAGTCGCCTATGTCGCTCGTAGAATTAGCATTGCTCGCCAGATTAAGCGGAATCGCGGACGCGCTGCGTGAGTTTATGCTCAACACGTTCTGCGCGACTCCTTCGATCTGAAATTCCACATTGGGCGCAAAGCCAACGTTGATTCCGATCACGCCGGCGCGCGTTAGATCGCCAGTCAAACCGGAGACCGGAAATCGCGCCTTCTGCACAAAATCAACCCCCGCTTCGATGCGCAACGATCCGGGCGGAATAATGTCCACATCCTCTGTAATTAACGGACGTTGTTGCGCATGAGCGATAGCGGCGCTACAGATCACGAACGATATCCAGGCGAAAAGCTGCGCGAATGATCTTGCGAAACTCGTTTTCATTGCGAACGCAGTCTATCACAGGCGAGCAAGCGTTTCAGAACCGCGAGCGGTAGCGACCGGATCATTTGCCATTTGCAGAGCCGCAATTAGTGGCTATCTCCCGATGACCAAATGAAATGTCAAATCTCAAATGACACATGATCCGGTCGCTACCGAGGCTGTGTGAAAACTCAAATGAAAAAGTTCGCGGAAAAAATCTTGGCTCATATTTGACCTATAAAAGGTTTTTCGATCGCGTCGAATGATTTTTGATGGACCATTTTTCGCGATTTTAGAGTTTTCACACAGCCTCTACCGCTCGCGGTTCTGAAACTGTAGCGCTACAATACGCGCAGCTTGTGAAATCGAAAGGACACTGACTATGGCGGTTGCTGAAAGGTTCACCTCGGCGGATCTGGCGCTAATGCCGGACGACAATAAGCGCTACGAAATAATCGAAGGAGAACTTTACGTGTCCAAATCACCTGGTTATGAACATCAATATACGTGCGGCCGTTTTATTCAGCTACTGAGCACGTGGAATGACGAGGCCAATCTCGGAGTCGTACTCCCTACGCCGGGCGTCGTCTTTGCCGAGGATGATGACGTGG
>WNGL01005516.1_pt1 | contig 18047 bp, 14 predicted proteins | sample 5400591 | NCBI WGS metagenome assembly WNGL01 (sample SAMN13153377, study PRJNA577476) | soil metagenome | isolation source: 80 cm soil or saprolite under Garry oak tree replicate 1 | place: USA:California | collected 2016-06-15 | reverse complement strand
GCTAGTGGAACATCAAATTCCAAATTCCTTCCGGAGAAATAATCTGCAATCTGTTGGCGCGTTGCAGTGAGATAACGATGCTCACCCGGTACTACATTTGTTCGCAATCGATTTCGCAAAATCGATAATTCGCGTTCGGTCGCGCGACGGTCGATAAATTCGAGCAAGCGCAAACCTTCATCGTCGGCAACGGCGACCATCGCGCCGAGTGGCGTATCGATCCGCTCAGCAAATAGCGGGGTTCGCGTTCTGGCAGTCGTTGGTGGTTCGCCGAAAATCTTCGTGAACGCTTCGCGAAAACCGCTTTCCGATTCGAAACCGCTGCCGTTTCGCGCTTCATCGACGCGGCTACCTTTCCGCACTTCACTCAACGCAAGACCCATTCGGCGCGCGCGATGATAGGCTTGGAACGTCATTCCGTAATGGCGTTTGAATTGTCGCCGCGCGGTGGAAGGATCGATCGCCAATGCTGTGAGCTCCTTGTCAGTAAGGCGCCCGCCTGCCGCGCGCTCCACTTCTGCGCGCAGGCGTTCGATCAGTTCCGGCGGACGTTTGCCCGGCTCCGTCGGGTGGCAACGCAAACAGGGACGATATCCGCTCTCAAGCGCTTCACTTGAGCTGGCGAAAAAATCAACATTCTCTCGCGCCGGCTTTTTCGCTGTGCAGGTGGGCCGACAGAAGATTCCCGTGGTGCGCACACCGACAAAAAATATGCCTTCGAAGCTCGGATCGCGATTCACAAGCGCGCGATACATCGTTTCGGTTGGCGGAAGGAGTTCGAGTGTTTTCATACGCGTTCGATGGCAAACGTATAACAACCGTGCGTGACGCTACGAGCATGCACAAATGCAGTCTCGGGATTGTCGAAGAGGTTTTCAATCACGACTTCAGGCGAAGTCCCGTTCGCGACCTTTGCGTCGATGATTCGATTGTCACTGTTGTAAGAACGAAAAACGCGGCCGTTGCGGAACTCAGATGGATATTCATTCGTCGCCTCATAACGCTGGCACGCCTCCGCGTGGACAAAAATCGGTCCAGTTTCTGAATATGGATAACCCGGTGGAATCGCGGCATACGGAAACAAGACTATCATAACCCGGTGGAATCGCGGCATACGGAAACAAGACTATCTGTTCACCCGGTGCCGCCCAACGCAGGCAGTGTCGACACGGAAAAGCCAGCGGCGAATCCGCAGTCACGAAAACGTGATCTTGTGCGCCAGTCGCAGCCTTTCGTCGCGCGGTGTCCGCGACTTCAGTGGAAAGAGGAACAATGCGGAAGTTCAAAGGTTTCATGAAACAAAGTTAAACGCACCCCTCCGAATGTCGCATCGACGAAATTCAGGCAGCGAATTCTTGGTAGGGTCGGCGCGCCGCGCCGACTCCCGAAAACTTTCGGGACAGCGCGGCGTCCCTACCAGCGATGATATGCGGGATGGCCTTCCTTCACCGCGACAAAAATTCCGCGACAAATGGCGCAGATTTTTCCGCCGGCGCTCAATGTCCCCTCGACGGTCGCGCGATCATCCGTCAGATCCACAACTCTGGCAGAAAGAAACACCGAATCGTTCGTCGGAGTTGGTCGCAGCAGTTTGATCGAATATTCCGCGGTGACGGTGCATGGCGGACGATCCTCTTTCGCGCGTTTCATTAGATGATAAGCCGCTGCCCAGTTGCAGTGGCAATCGAGCAATGTGCCGATGACGCCGCCATTCAAGACTCCATCAAAAGCTTCGTATTTCTTTTCCGGTTTCCACTCAGCGACGACTTCGCCGTTCTTCGAGAAACTTTGAATATGCAAGCCGTGCGGATTCGCCGGCCCACAACCCCAGCAGATATTGTTCGGAGCGTATTTTTCCTGAAGTGATTGCGATTCTTTCATAGCTGGTAGGGACGCCGCGCTGCGGCGCCCGGACGGCGCAGCGCGTCGTCCCTACCTTTTTGGTGAACCTGGATACGGGCGCAATTGAGGGCCCGTGTAAAGCGAGCGCGGCCGGATTAGTCGGTTGTGATCGTGTTGTTCGCTGACGTGCGCGCACCAGCCGGCCACGCGCGACGCAGCAAAGAGCGGCGTGTTCAGCTCCGGCGGAAACCCGAGCATCCAGAACACCGGCGCGGCGTAAAGATCCACATTGGCGCAAAGATGTTTCTCGCGCTCCATCACTTCTTCAAGCTTTTCGCAAATCGGAACCCATTGTTCCTTCCCGGTACGCTTGCCTAGTTCGCGGCCGATCTCTCGCATCACCGGCACTCGCGAATCGCCTTTTTTGTAAACGCGATGGCCGAAGCCCATGATCTTTTCCTTAGTCTGCAATCTCTTCATCAGCCAGGCTTCCGCGCGATCTGGAGTCCCGATTTCCTCAAGCATCTTCATCGATTCCTCATTGGCGCCGCCATGCAACGGACCCTTGAGCGTCGCGACTGCGGAAGTCACTGCCGCGTAGATTCCTGCCAGCGTTGAAGCCGTCACCCGCGCGGCAAAGGTGGAAGCGTTGAATTCGTGGTCGGCGTACAAATTGAAAATCGTATCCAGCATCCGGATTTGCCAATCCTGCGGAACGTTGCCGTCCAGTTTGTAAAAGAAATTGCCGGCCTGAGTAAGGTCGGGCCTTTCCGGCAACGGCTGTTCGCCATGCGAAATGCGCCAGCCGTCGGTGATTAAAGTGGAAACGCGCGCGATCAGTCGAATTGACTTGCGAATGTTTGCGTCATGCGAGTTGTCGCTGAGATCCTTGTCAAACGCGCTCAACATCGACACCCCGGTGCGCAGCATATCCATGGGATGCGTCTCGCTCGGCAGAAGCCGCAGCATTTCCGTCACCGGGCCCGGGAGCGCACGTTGCGCGGCAATTTGTTGTGTGAACTCAACCAGTTGTTTCCCATTGGGCAGCTCGCCATTCAGCAGCAGGTATGCGACCTCCTCAAAACTCGCCTTCTCCGCCATTTCATGAATGTCGTAACCCCGATACATCAGCCCGGCGTTGGGATCGACCCAGCAGATCGCCGTTTCTCCTGCGATAACGCCGGCCAATGGGATCGACCCAGCAGATCGCCGTTTCTCCTGCGATAACGCCGGCCAATCCGGGGCTGTATTCTGGTTTCGCTTCAGTAGCCATTGGTTTTCTCTTTACTTGCGAATCGCAATCCTTCAACTGACCGGACTTAATCAGTTGGTGTTCAACTTTCGGCGTTCCAAACTCTCGGCGTCGGGATCGTAATCGAGCAAGTCGTAAAGTTCCTGCCGCGTCTGCATCCTGTCGATCCAATCGGATTGCGTCCCGGTCTTCTTTAGTGCCGCAAAAAACTTCTCACTCGCTTTCATCGAAACGCGAAACGCGCTCTGCGGGAAAATCACCATCCGGTAGCCGAAGTCCGCGAGTTGCTCAAAGCTCAACAGCGGGCTTTTTCCAAACTCAGTCATGTTCGCGAGCAACGGGAGATCAATTTCCTTCGCAAAATCGCGAAACTCCTCGGCGTTCTGCAATGCCTCTGGAAAAATTGCATCGGCGCCGGCGGCAAGATATTCGCCCGCTCGCTCAACCGCGCAATCGAAACCTTCGACGGCGCGCGCATCCGTTCGTGCGATGATCATGAAATTCGGATCCCCGCGCGCCGCCACCGCCGCTTTGATTTTGCCGACCATTTCCTCAAGATCGACAAGCGACTTCCCGGCGAGATGACCACAGCGCTTTGGAAATTCCTGGTCTTCAATATGACAACCCGCCAGACCGGCGTTCTCTAATTCCTGAATCGTCCGCGCGACGTTTTCTGCGCCACCAAATCCGGTATCGGCATCGACAATTGTAGGAATCTTAACCGCCTTGGCGATGTAGCCCGCCAATTGCGCCACTTCCGTTAACGTCAGCAGACCGATATCGGGAACACCCGCGGTCGCGTTCGCCATTCCAGCACCGCTTACGTACACAGCGTCAAACCCGGCGCGCTCTACCTGTCGCGCCATCGCCGCGTTGGGCACTCCGGGCATTATCACCGCGGCTTTCGCGATCGATTCACGCAATCGAGCCGGTTTGCTGTTCGTTGTCATGTCGAGCGAAGTCCAGACGTCCTTTGCTATTTCTTCGGCATTTCCGTCGCCTTCATCAGCTCATCCACGTTTTTCGCTTCGTCGAGCTTCCACACAATGTCGATAATCTTTCGCGCGCACTCCCTGCCGAGGATCGGTTCAACCAGTACGCTAAACTTTTCTTCCACCTGCGAATCTTTCAGCGGATTCTTCGCGTGCCCCATTGGATAATCCACTCGTTTGGTCAAGTGCCGTCCATCGGCAAGATCAATATGCACAATGTTCGCGACCGCGTCGGGATACATACCGCTCAGTTCTGCATTGCGTTCGACTTTCACGTTCTCCAAAAACTTCCAGACCTCGGGATCTTTGAAACGTTGCGGCTCGAATTGTCTACCGGTCACTTTGCCATCGATCAATGCAATGGCCGTGATGTATGGCAAACTATGATCGGCCGTCTCGCGCGTCTCCGGTTTCCATTTTTCCGGCTCGCTGCCGATGATGTCCACCGACGCATCGTGACTCTCGATCGTCATCGCGCGCACGTTCGCCAGGTCGCCGATCTCCTTGCGCAACAGAAGCGCCGCTTCAATTGCGCTCTGGCTGTGATATTCGGCGGGCCAGAATTTGATGCTCGTGCGCAGAATCATCGACGCCGGCCCATCGCCGTTCTCGACAAACGGCACCGCAAATTTTTCGCCCACGCTGCCTAACGAAACGCCGAGCTGTCTCTCAAATCCCATTTGGCCTTCGAAAATCGGACCCGGTCCAGTCATGCCAGCCCGGGCCAGGAGCGCCGAAAAAACTCCGTGCCGCGCCGCATTTGCGAAAGCGACGCCTTTCCAATGAGAGAGCTCGCCTACACGCGCCTGCCGCATCGCTGCGCCTGCAACTCCGGCAATGTTCACAGCGTGGCGCGTTTTTTGCGGATCGAGCTTCATCAACTTCGCGGACGCGAGCGCCGTCGAGAACGCGCCGTAGGTCACATGATCCCAGCCGCGCGCACGAATGCTCGCCGCATCGCAAAACCGGCATTGCACCTCATAGGCGAGCGCGATCGCGGTGATTAGCTCTCGCCCACTTGCGCCGACACTCTCGGCAACCGCCAGCGCGGCTGAAATATTATCACTCGGATGCGCTGGCTCCTTGGATAGATACGTATCGTTGTAATCGAAGTAGCGAATGGCGCAGCCGTTCGCGAACGCCGTCCAGTCCGGCGGCGCCTTGTGGTTTGTGCCAATAATTGTCGAGCCTCGTTTCGCTGAAAAATCCGAAGCGACTTTGCGCGCAATCGCGCACGGCTCCTCCTTCCAAGCTCCTATCGCGCACCCAAGTGAGTCCAGCACGCGCCGTTCCACTTCGTGCACGACGTCCTTGGACAGGTCCTCAAATCGCAGCGCACACGCGTAATCAGCAAGTTGATGAGCAAGCGACTTTTTCATGAAGGCTGAAATTTCAATCTGCCGATGAATCTTCGGTCAGCAAGCTCTTGTAGGGCAGGCGCTCCGCCTGCTCGCTTTCGGCAACCGATGCGGTTGCCCTACAATCGAAAAACGAGCACAATCTTCGCGTGAGCGAGTTTCAATTCGGCGGCGAATTTGTCTGGCACCCATCGCCGGAGCTGATTGCGCAATCGAATCTCCGACAATTTATCAATAAGCATCAGCTCGGTTCGTACGACGAATTGATGCGAAGATCGACCAGAGACGTCGCATGGTTTTGGGACACGGTGCTGCGCGATCTGGATATTCAGTTTTACAAGCCGTACTCGCGCGTTGTCGACCTTAGCGACGGCAAACCGTGGGCGTATTGGTGCGTGGGCGGCGAAATGAACATCGTCCACAATCTCCTCGACAAGTACGCCGACACGCCGACCGACAAGAAGCTCGCGATCAAATCAGAAATCGAAGATCCCGCGGCCGCGGGACGTTCGCTTACCTACAAACAATTGCGCGATCAAGTCGATCGCATGGCCAACACGCTCCGGGCTCTCGGACTTGGGAAAGGCGACGCCGTCGGCGTGTTCATGCCGATGGTGCCGGAAATCGTAGTCGCGATGCTCGCCATCATTAAAATCGGCGGAATTTTCCTGCCCCTCTTCTCCGGTTTCGGCGCTGCGGCGATTGTGTCGCGATTGAACGACGCCGAAGCGAAAGCGCTCTTCACTGCGGCTGGAACTTATCGGCGGGGGAAATTCTGCCCGATGAAACCCATCGCCGACGAAGCGGCTGCGCAGATTGCGGCGATGCAGCATCTGATCGTGTTACAACAAAATGGTGAATGGGCTGTGGAGAATGTGGGAGGGGCCTTAGTGCCCCGACAGTCGCCGCACTTAGGCGGCTCCCACATTGATGAGCCGACCGAGCACACCTCAGCGGAAGACCCGATGATGATCATTTACACCTCGGGCACAACCGGCCGGCCCAAAGGCGCGGTGCATACGCATTGCGGATTCCCGATCAAATCCGTGCAAGACATGTGGCACGGGCTCGATCTTCACCCGGACGAAACACTTTTCTGGATGACCGATATGGGCTGGATGATGGGACCTTGGGAAGTCTTCGGAACGTTACTGCTCGGCGCGACGATGATGCTTTACGATGGCGCCCCCGATTTTCCAGGACCGGATCGTGTCTGGTCATTGGTGAATCGGCACAAGGTGACGGCGCTCGGTGTTTCGCCAACGTTGATTCGCGCGCTGCGCCGCTATGGCGATGAGATCGTGCATCGACATGATCTTTCCTCTCTGCGCAAGTTCGCTTCTACCGGCGAACCGTGGAACCCGGAGCCGTGGATGTGGCTGTTCCAAAATGTCGGGCGCGGAAAGTTGCCGATCATAAATTATTCCGGCGGCACGGAGATCTCTGGCGGCATTCTCATGGGCAACGTGCTCACACCGATGAAACCGTGCGCGTTTTCCGGGCCACTCCCGGGAATGGCAGCGGACGTTGTCGATGAAAATGGAAAATCTGTGCGCGGCCAAGTTGGCGAGCTCGTGATCCGCGAGCCGTGGATCGGAATGACGCGCGGCTTCTGGAAAGATCGGCAACGTTATATCGACGCCTATTGGTCGCGCTTTCCGGACGTTTGGGTGCACGGCGATTGGGCTGCAGTCGATGACGACGGGCTGTGGTACATTCTCGGCCGCAGCGACGATACAATCAAAATTGCCGGCAAACGGGTCGGGCCGGCTGAGGTCGAATCAGTCCTCGTCGCGCACTCGCAAGTGAGTGAAGCCGCCGCCATCGGCGTCCCCGATTCCATCAAGGGCGAGGCGCTGGTTTGCTTTTGCGTATTGAAGAAGGACGCAAACGGCGATGTCGCTCTCGCAGCCGAATTGAAAGAAAACGTCGCGCGCGATCTCGGCAAAGCGCTCGCGCCGCGCGAAGTGGTTTTCGTCGCCGACATACCAAAAACGCGCAACGCGAAAGTGATGCGACGTATCGTGCGCGCCGCTTATCTCGGCGAAAAACTCGGCGATACCTCCGCGTTGGAAAACCCCGCGTCGCTTGATGAAATCAAGCGCGCGGCTGGGTAGCCCACCTATCCGCTGCGCCCGGGTGTCAGGATGCCTCTGTTGAAATTTTCGAGCGTTGCTGCGCCGTTCACTATCCGCTGGCCATTTTTCCAGTGAACCTGACGTTTCTCGGCACACGTGGCGAGATCAAGGCGCGCACTCGGCGGCATCGCATGCATACGTCGCTGTTGGTTTCGCATCTTGGCACGCGTGTGATGATCGATTGCGGCCTTGACTGGTTGGGAAAGTTCAAGCGGGTGAGTCCCAGTGCGATTGTGCTCACGCACGGGCATCCCGATCACGCGTGGGGACTCAGAAACGGCGCGCCTTGCCCGGTGTATGCGTCCCAGCAGACGTGGCAATCACTACAGCATTATCCCATCGAAGATCGGCGTCTGATCAAGGACCGTACGCCGACGAAGGTTTATGGAATAACATTCGAAGCGTTCCCGGTCGAACATTCCATTCTCTCCCCGGCGGTCGGATATCGAGTGAGGGCTGGGGGCGCTCGGATTTTCTACGCGCCAGACCTCATCTTCATCCACGAACGCAAGGCTGCTTTGGACGGCGTCCAACTTTACATTGGCGATGGCGCTACCGTTATGCGCTCGTTCGTTCGCAGACGCGGCAAAGCGCTCATCGGTCACTCGCCTGTTCGCACCCAACTGACGTGGTGTCAGAAAGAGGGCGTGCCGCGCGCAATCATCACCCATTGCAGCTCGGAAATTGTCAATAGCGACGAACGCGAAATCGCAGCGAAGCTCCGCGTCATCGCTGCCGAGCGCCGTGTCGACGTGCGTATCGCTTACGATGGAATGAAGCTGAATCTATAACGGCGCTTTTGCAGCTGGTTGACAAAGCGACGCGAGGACGCGTGCGCACTCCAAAAGCTTCGCGAAATTCAGATATAGATTCTGTCGCATTTCGCACGCAGTGCTTTTGAAGTGCGGTGAGTCCTCGCACCGCTTTTACGCTTTCGCCTCGAATACCGTTTGTTTGGACGTTGGAGCTTGGGATTTGGAGCTTACCTTTCATTATGCGCCTTTTTCTCTGCGGCGACGTGATGATCGGCCGCGGCATTGATCAGGCGCTGCCGCATCCGGTGAATCCCATTTTGCATGAACCGTATGTGCGCGATGCGCGCGAGTATATGCATCTTGCCGAGAAAGCCCACGGATCAATATCGCGACCGCTGAGCTTGGACTACATCTGGGGTGATGCGCCGCAGGAATTAGAACGAGCCGAAGTCGACTTTCGAATCGTAAACTTGGAGACCGCCATCACATCAGTTGAAACGCCGTGGCCCGGCAAAGGAATTCATTATCGCATGCACCCGCAGAATGTTGGCTGCCTCTCCGCTGGACGTATCAGCGCCTGCGCTTTGGCGAACAATCACGTGCTGGACTGGGGATACGACGGATTGTCCGAAACGCTGCAAACGTTGAATGCTGCAGGCATCGCCTATTCGGGTGCGGGCAACGATGCCGATGAAGCGATGCAGCCCGCAGTCCTCGCCACGGCCGGTAGGAATCGCGTGCTCTTGTTTTCATTTGGATCGACAACCAGCGGTATCCCTCATGAGTGGAAAACCACCGGCGTTTCTCCGGGAGTAAATCTGCTCGACGATCTTTCAGAAGCGACCGCAGCGCGAGTGTGCGATCAAATGCGCGCGCATCAGCAACCCGGCGACTTAATCATCGCGTCGATTCACTGGGGCGGGAACTGGGGTTACGAAATCCCACCTGAGCAAATTACATTCGCCCATCGCTTGATTGACGAAGGCGTCGCGATCGTGCACGGGCACTCCTCGCATCATGTGAAAGCGATCGAAGTATTCCGAGGACGGCTCATTCTGTACGGCTGCGGCGATTTCATCACCGACTACGAAGGCATCAGCGGCTACGAAATGTTCCGCGGCGATTTGGCGCTGATGTATTTCGTCGAAATGGATCCAAACAGCGCTGGACTGATCACCGTGCGATTAGTTCCGATGCAAATGCGCCGGTTCCGGCTGGAATGCGCAGCGGCTGCCGACGCCAAATGGCTTTGCAATCTTCTGAACCAACTCGGCGAGCGCTTCGGCACAACGTTAAGATTTGAAGAAGACAACAGCTTGACGCTCGAGTGGTTGTAGAGTGGGCGCATCGCCTGCCGCCGTTTTTGTCTCGGCAATCGAAGCGGTTGCCCTACAATTCCGGAGCGCGCAAACGGGCAGCGAGCGCGCGCAGGAAGCGCTCGACTTCCGCGGGATCTTTCAATGAATACGTCGCCGCAGTGGACTGCGATTGCTCGCTCACGAGAATTCCGATGCCGCGTTCCTCGAGTGCGCGGAAAGCGTCTTCGTCGGTGCGATCGTCTCCGATGTAAATCGGGCGAATCCCGCCTGAGCGGGACTCCAAGCCAAGTGTTTCCAGCAGCCAGATTACGGCTTTGCCTTTGTCCCAATCGATGGCCGGCAGCAGTTCGTAAACCTTTTTGCCGTCGATCCTGCGCAGCTCACGATGTCCCGCAGTCACTTCGCCCACGGCTCGCTCCACCTTGGGGACGGCGTTTTCCCTCACGTTTCGATAGTGCGCAGCGATGGAGAAGTGTTTCCGCTCCACGCGCGCGCCTGGAATTCCATCAAGCGCTTCGTGTAACTCCTTTTCTGCGATGTCGAGCTTAGGCAAAAACTCCGTGGCCACTTGTTTGCGCAATCCACGCGGGTCGGCGATATCAAATCCATGACTGCCGGCATACACAATGCCGTCGAGGTTCACGCGGCGGCGAACGTCATCAAGGTCGCGACCGCTGAGAATCGCGACCGGCGCTTGCCGGGCAAGTTCCCGCAGCGTCTGTTGCATTGAATCGGAAAGCCACGCGTCCTCTGGCTGGCTGACGATCGGCGTTAGCGTGCCATCGTAGTCTAGGAAAACGGCTACCCGACCGCTGCGGCCTGCGATCTCCTGAAGGTACTCGAAGGCCGAGGGAATCATATTTAACGAAGGAGTTAAAAGAGTTACAGTGTTACAAAGTTACAAAGGTAAAAGAGCCGCGCTTCTCTTGTAACTATGTAACCTTTGCAATCTTTTAACCGCACTTAAAAAAATGAATCGCCTGATTGTCGTCTCCAATCGATTGCCATTCGCGCTCGATTCGACCGGGGAAGATCTGTGGACGGTCACACCTGCTGTAGGGGGGTTAGTCTCCGCGGTCGAGCCGGTGCTGCGCGAGCGCGGCGGCACATGGATAGGCTGGCCGGGAGTTGCAGGCGAAATCCCACAAGAACCGCTGGCCAAGGCCACGCGCAACGCCGGCTACAAGGTCGTGCCGGTGGCTCTGAGTGAAACCGAGCGCGATGAATTTTACTACGGCTATTCCAACGAAGTGATCTGGCCGCTTTTTCACGATTTGCAAAATTTCTGCAACTTTGAGCCGGGATACTGGCAAGCTTACAAACAAGTTAACGAACGTTACGCGGATGCGATCGGCCGCTGTGCACAACCGGACGATTTCATCTGGGTGCACGACTACCACCTCATGTACGTTGCTCAGGCACTGCGCGAGCATGGCCTGTCCCAAAAACTTTCGGGATTGACGTTTTTCCTGCACATCCCCTTTCCGCCGTACGATATTTTTTCGAAGCTCCCGCAACAACAGCGGCTCCTGCACGCGTTGCTTCAGTTCGATTTGGTCGGGTTCCAGACGCGACGCGACGTCCGCAATTTTCTCCAGTGCGTGCGGCGCGTGATGTCAGACGCAAAAGTTCTTTCTCGTCGCGAGCTACAACTGATTCGATTCGAAGATCGCGAAATTCGAGTCGGACATTTTCCGATTGGGATCGACTTCACCTCGTTTGAAAAAGGCGCGAGGTCCGACACGGTCGAGCAAAGAGCGCAGCGGCTGCGCGTTAGCTTTCCTGGTTGTCAGTTGATCCTGGGTTCGGACCGGCTCGATTACAGCAAGGGAATTCCCGAACGGTTGCGGGCATTTCGCACCGCTCTGGAACGTCATCCGGAATTACGCGGCCGCGCGGTCCTGATCCAAGTCGTCGTGCCGAGCCGGGTGGAGATTCCGAGATATCACGAGTTTAAGCAACGCATCGATCGCCTGGTTGGCGATATCAACGGTCGCTTCTCGACCAGTAATTGGTTGCCGGTGCAATATCACTTTCGCTGCCTCGATCACGACGATCTTCTCGCGCACTACCGCGGGTGCGACATCGCTTTCGTCACACCGCTCAAGGATGGAATGAATCTCGTAGCCAAGGAATATTGCGCGTGCCGAATCGATAATGACGGCGTACTCATCCTAAGCCAGTTTGCCGGTGCGGCCGAGCAACTCAAACCCGATGCGTTGCTGGTCAATCCGTACGATGTCGAGCAACTGGCCGACACGATTTTGCAAGCATTTCAGATGAGCCAGGCCGAGCGCAGAGCGCGCATGAAGCGCATGAGACGCGTGGTGCGCGATGAGAATGTCTTCTGGTGGGTCGATTCATTTCTTAGAGCCGGGGCGAAACTCGCCTCTCGCTCCGAACGAATCGCCCAACGGCAGCACATCAGGGTTGTGCATTAACCCGACAGATCATCGCGGGGAAAACTACGGCGCTCTTCTCCTGCTCCTACTCTTGCTCTTGGTCTGTAAGATCGGAATTTGAGCAAGAGCATGAGCATGAGAAAGAGTAAGAATAGGAAATCCCATGGCGATCATCGATAGCCTGAAAAAAATTTCGGACACAGTTTGGGAATTGCCTGCGACCTACAAGGAAGGCATGCGCGTGCCTGCGCGAATTATCGCGACGGAAAAACTCGTGCGCGAGATGGACGAAACCGTCTATCAGCAGATCAGCAACGTCGCGACGTTGCCCGGGATTACACGCTACGCGCTCTGCATGCCCGATGGTCACAGCGGCTATGGTTTCCCGATTGGCGGCGTGGCGGCAATGGACGTCGGCGAAGGCGGCGTCATCTCGCCCGGCGGTATCGGGTTCGACATCAACTGCGGCATGCGCCTGCTCACCACGAATCTCACGTTGGACGACGTGAAGCCGCATTTGAAAGAAATTGTGGATCTTCTGTTTCAACGCGTGCCGGCGGGGGTGGGCAGCCACGGATTTCTGAAATTGTCGCACAGCGATTTTCGAGACCTAGTCGAACAAGGAGCGCGCTGGTGCATCGAACACGATTACGGCTGGAATGAAGATCTTGAACTGACCGAGGAGAACGGTTGCATCCCCGGCGCGGACGCATCGAAAATCAGCGAACGCGCAATCGAGCGCGGCTACAACCAGGTCGGTACACTCGGCAGCGGCAATCATTATCTCGAAGTGCAGGTCGCGCGGCCGGAGGACGTGCGCGACAAGGATCTTGCGGCAAAATTCGGGATCACGATTCCGAATCAGATCGTGGTGATGTTTCACTGTGGCAGCCGCGGTTTCGGGCACCAGGTCGCGACCGATTATCTCCAGACGTTCTTGAAAGTGATGGAACCGAAATATGGAATTAAAATTTTGGATCGCGAGCTGGCGTGCGCACCGCTCGATTCGCCGGAAGGCCGAGATTATTTTGCCGCGATGAAATGCGGACTGAACATGTCGTTTGCGAACCGGCAGGTGATTCTCCATCGGATTCGCGAAGTTTTTTCCGAAGTATTTGGTCGTAGCGCAGAAGATTTGGGGATGCGCATGGTTTACGACGTCGCGCATAACACCGCGAAGCTGGAAAAGCACAGTGTGGATGGAAAAGAGAAAACACTGCTTGTGCATCGCAAAGGCGCGACGCGGGCGTTCGGGCCGGGACACGACGAAGTGGCCGCGCGTTACCGCGATATTGGCCAGCCGGTGATCATCGGCGGCAGCATGGAGACTGGCTCGTATCTGCTCGTGGGCACAGCGTCAGGCGCAGACACTTTCTTTAGCACGGCTCACGGCAGCGGGCGCACGATGAGCCGCACCAAAGCGCGCAAACAATGGCACGGCAAACAACTCCAGCACGACCTCGAAGCGCGCGGCATTTACGTCCGCAGCACTTCATGGGCGGGTCTCGCCGAGGAAGCCGGCCCGGCTTACAAAGACATCGACGAGGTAATCGCAGCGACTGAGCTAGCGGGAATCAGCAAGCCGGTCGCACGTTTCACGCCCATTGGGAACGTAAAAGGCTAGCGGTGACTCCGCGCACACCCATCACATTAGTGACCGGTCCACTCGGCACCGGCAAGACCACGCTGCTCCGTCACATTCTGAGGACGCGACCGGCGAAGATCGCCATCGTGATGAATGAATTCGGGGAGATCGCCATCGACACAAAAGTCATCGAAGGAAAAAATGTGCGCATCGCCGAGCTGGGCGGCGGCTGCGTTTGTTGCTCGTTGGTCGGCGAATTCGAGGCGGCGGTGAACGAAATCATCGAGAAAGTCGCTCCCGAGATGATCATTGTCGAGACAACCGGGCTCGCCGAGCCCGAAGCGCTCGTGTTCAACATTCAGGAGGCGCTGCCGCAATGCCGTCTCGATGGCGTCGTTTCGGTCATCGATGCCGACATGCTCGTTCGTTTCCCCGAGCTAGGTCACACAACCCGCCTGCAAATCGAAGGCGCGGACATTTTGCTTTTGAACAAGATCGATCTCGTCCAAGCGACACAGATCGAGCCACTCGAAACGAAGCTGCGCGAAATCAATCCGACCGCGGCGATTGTTCGCACCGAGCGCTGCCGGATCAATCCGGAACTCCTGTTTGGCATCGGCCAGGAGAAAAAAATCGCACGTCCAGAGCATCAGCATCAGCTTGAATTCGAATCGTTCACATTTAGCTCTGACAAAATTTTTTCTCGTGATTGTTTCGAAGCTTTCGCAGACAGCCTTCCCGCGAATGTGCTTCGAGCGAAAGGCTTCATCCGCTTCCCTGATGGCGCGCAGCTTTTCAATTTTGTCGCAGGCCGCTGGGACTTGGAACCGTTCGAAACGTCAGAGACGGAGCTCGTTTTTATCGGCAGAAAAATTACCGCACTAAAATCAGCGATTGTTCCTGCGCTAAACGAATGCGCCGCCAAAAATGACGAAGTTCGAATGACAAATGTCGAAGGAATGACGAAACCCAAATGACGAAGTGATCAACATCGAGTTCGCGTTCTGTTTTCGTCATTTGTCATTATTCGTCATTCTCCTCATGCCCTATCAATACCTCGAAGACATCGGCACCGCGGACATCGCGTTTGAAGCGACCGGCCGCAATCTGCCGGAATTGTTCAGCGAGGCGGCCGACGCCACGATGAACGTGATGATTGACAATCTCGGCGCCATCGAGCCGCACGATACGCGGCAGATCGAACTGTCGAACGACAAGATCGACATGTTGTTGTTCGATTTTTTGCAGGACCTTATTTACTTCAAAGACGCCGAGCGCCTCTTGCTGCGCGTCCGTGATGCGCAGATCGATAAGAAAGAAGGAAAATATTTTTTGAAAGCGGAAGCTGCCGGCGAAACGTTGGACGCGGCGCGGCATCATCAGCGCGCCGACGTGAAGGCAGTCACGCTGCATAATTTCTCCGTCGAGAAAGAGAATGGCGGATGGAAGGCCACGGTGCTTTTGGACATTTGAAGGGGAGCAGCGGCATCTTGCTGGCAGCCCTCTGGAAGCGGGCGCTCCCCTGTGTCACTTCGGTTCCAGCGCGACGAAGCCGCTGCGGCCCTGGCTCCAGACGCGTATCAAAATCTTTTCGTTCGGCTTCAATTTTTTGCTGATGGCGACCAAGTCCTTCGCATTTCTGACGGGCTGCTTGTTCACTTCCTGAATCACGTCGCCTTCGCGCAGCCCAGCTTTCGCGGCTGGCGAATCGGCGTCAATCTCCGCAATCACAGCGCCTTTGACGTCCTTTGAAAGATTAAGCGCAGTGCGAATGTCATCGGTGATATCCGCGACCGCGACACCGCCGAACACGGTGGCCTTTTCAGGTTGAGCGCTTTCTTCAGGAGACGTCTCGGCCCCTTGCTCAGCTTCACCCGGAGGCATTTCAGCAAGCTCGACATTGAAGATTTTGCTCTGACCTTCGCGATTCACCTCGATCTGTACCTTTGTCCCTGGCGCCATTGAGCCAATCATCAAACGCAGTTCGCGCGCATCACTGATTTTCTTCCCGTTAACGGCCGTAATTACATCGCCGGTTTTCATCCCGGCTTTCTCCGAAGGGCTTTTTGGCGTGACCTCGCCCACGAGCGCGCCGGTTGGTTGCCCTTTGAACTTCATCGCCTCAGCCAGCTCGGGTGTGAGCGTTTGCACCGACGCCCCGATGTAGCCGCGCACAACGCGGCCTCTTTCGCGCAAGCTCTGCATCACGTCACGCGCGAGACTTGCGGGAATCGCAAAGCCGACGCCCTGGTTTCCGCCGCTTCGGCTGAAAATCGCCGTATTGATGCCTAACAACCGGCCCTGGGTATCGACCAGCGCGCCGCCGGAGTTGCCCATGTTTATGGCCGCGTCGGTTTGGATGAAATTTTCATAATCAACGATGCCCATGCCGCCGCGCCCGACCGCGCTGATGATTCCCATGGTGACCGTTTGCCGAAGGCCAAATGGATTGCCGATCGCCAGCACAATGTCGCCCGCGCGCGCTTTGTCGCTGTCGGCAAACGTGATCGCGGGCAGATTTTTCTCCTCGATTTTCAACAACGCCACGTCCGTACCCGGATCGGTGCCGACTTTCTTCGCCTTGAATTTTCGGAGATCGTTGCCCAGCCCCACCATGATTTCATCCGCGCCTGAAACGACGTGGTTGGCCGTGAGAATGTATCCATCCGGGCTGACAATCACACCCGACCCGAGGCCTTGCAGCGTTTGTTTGCCTTGCCTCTGCGGAGATTGTCCGCCGAAAAACTCGCGCAGCGTGTCGTCGCCAAACGGAAATGATGTCAGCCCGCGCGACACCGTTTGAGTCGTAAACACTGTGACCACGCTCGGCGCGACCTTTTCCACAATCGGCGCGAACGTCGTGATGATTCCCTCCCGCGTCTGCGCAGGCTCCTGCACCGCGGCCGAAAACGCGCCTGCCGCGACACATAGCGTGATTACAATCAACAACACGCAGGACCGGACAATCCCTCTTTGCATAAAACGTTCGTGATCTTTTAAGAGAATCGCACGCTCACGAGCGACCGGCCCTCTTTGTGAGAATGCCATCTCAACTAGAGCCGTATGCTCGCTATCAAAACCTGCGAAACCACGAATAGGGAAAAACGTCTCCCGGACAATCAGTAGGCCAGCGTGGCGGATTTATTTCACGATGTGGCCGCACAGGGATGTCGCCTCTGTCGGTCTTGCCGCAACGTTCGCGCAGGTAGCGAATGAGTTCTTCACACGCGTCGAGCTGCGCGCGCGTTGGCTGGTCGCGATTAAAATCGCCTACCAGACAAATACCGAGCGAAATGTTGTTCAAATAATCGCTGTGCACATGGCCGCCGTTGATCTGGCGCCGCCAACGATCGCCCACTTCGATCTGCCCGTTGCCCGTGGACGTTCCGTTGCCGATCACGAAATGGTAGGCAAGACCATTCTGCATCCGGCGGACGTGCCGATGATAATAATCAAAAACGCGCGCGTTTCCCTGCCGCGTGCCGCTATTGTGCACCACAATGAACTGCCAGCGACGCCGTTTCACGGGTGCGCGTCGGATGGCTTCGATGACTGACCGCGTGAGATACCGATAATTGGTTGATTGCCGAGACCAGGGCCAGAAACCGAACCTGCGCGGCGGCGGCGATGGCGGAGGCTCGAAGCCCTGGTCTTCCTCGATACCGGACTTTTCGACCACAACCTGGGCTCGCTCGCCGGCTGGTAGAGCACGGGGAACTTTTGGCTGCGGTGAGGCCGCAGGCGTCGGCACTGCAAGTGCCCGCGGCGGTGGAGGTGAGCTTTCTAGTGATACGCCGCCCTCTTCCACGCGAGGCGTTGGCGTCTTTGCCGGCTTTGGTGTTTCCTCTTCTTTCCGCGCCAGTTTGGATTTCCCGGTCTTCCTGGTCTTGCGCGCCGTTTCCTTCTCGCGGGACTTCTTCTTCGCCGATTTCGGTTTGGGCGTTGGCGTGTGGTGCCGCTTTGATTTCGGCGAAGCACCGGGCTCGGGCGTCTCGCGCGGCGTCGGATTTGGCGTTGGCTGTTCTTCCTCGTTGGATTTTGCTTTAGATTTCGAGATCGGATTTGGCGATTTTGCTCTTGCCGAAGGCTCTGGTTCCTTTTTCGACTCTTCGCTTGCTAGTTTTGCTCGTGGGATGGCCTTAGGCGTTTCGTCTGGCGTCGCAGACGCTCGATGCTTCTTGGTTGATTTACCCGTTGCTCTTTTAGCCGCGGGGCTCGGAGATTTTTTTGGTTTCGGAGAGGACGCGGCGTGTGTCTCGCCTGGCTCGGATTGAGCGCGGCGGCTTTCTTGTTCTTCGCTGACTTGCGCGCAAAGGAGACCTGCGACGATTGCGCCAACGGCGAGTGCAGCCCAAATGCGAAAACGCACCACTGCGACGGAGAGTAACAGAGCGCGCGACGCGA
>WNGL01003867.1_pt2 | contig 18047 bp, 19 predicted proteins | sample 5400591 | NCBI WGS metagenome assembly WNGL01 (sample SAMN13153377, study PRJNA577476) | soil metagenome | isolation source: 80 cm soil or saprolite under Garry oak tree replicate 1 | place: USA:California | collected 2016-06-15 | reverse complement strand
GAGCGGCGTGGTCATTCTCCCCCGAAAATCACCGACTCCGTACTTCGACGTTGAGACCGGGTAAATTGCTACTCGCCCGCCGTTCTCCATGAGCATCAGCTTCTGGTCGCTGATACTGATTATCAGACGATAGGACGGATCGAGCTGTGTGAGTTGCGTGGCAGAAAATGCCGGCGCGATCGAAGCCAGACTAAAAATTACAGCCAACGACCGAAACATGCGCAACCTTTTACCCGATAATTCGGGTCTTGTCACGCGGGAATTGCAGCGCTGGCACGAGAGCTGTCAAAATTGATTTTTGACCAGCGGCTGCCGAATGAAGAGAGGCAAACGTAAAGGAAACCGCCCTGAAACATCAGCAGGAACGGCACTGAGAGGAACTGGCCGTGCGCAATGGCGAACACCACGAAGTAACTGAAATAGATAGCGAAGGCCAGTTCCGCCAGTGGAAGCGTTGATTTGAGCGGCCGGTACTTGCAGCTGCGCCACCGCTGCGATTTGCGTTCAATGCCGTACTTCGGCGTACGCGTGAAATCCGACTTGTGATTAATGAGCGCTTCCAGCACTGCTCGCGCGTTATTGAGCGAAAGACCAATTCCCAAAGCGAGCAGACACGGCAGAAAAAGAATCTCCTTCATCCATGTCCGCGGATACAGCTCCCGCTGGGCGCAAATATAGAAAACGGCCACCGAGGCCGATGCTGCAAGAAAGATCGGAATATCGATAAGCACTGTGCGCAACCAGCCACCCTCAGGGCCACCGGTGGAGGGATGCAAAAGAATGCACAGAAACGCAAGGAGGAGGTAAGCGAAGTTGGACATCAAATGCCCCGTGGCCTCGAGCTTGATTGGAAACGGGAGCTGGCTGCGCCAGATCGTGGGCAACAATTTCTTGCACGTTTGGACCGAACCCTTGGTCCAGCGATGCTGCTGAGACTTGAAACCGTTCATGTCCACCGGCAGCTCCGCAGGAGTGACCACATCTGAAAGATAAATGAATTTCCAGCCTGCCAGCTGAGCGCGATAGCTTAGATCAAGGTCCTCGCATAACGTATCATATTGCCAGCCCCCGCTCTGTTCGATGCAGGAACGCCGCCAGAGACCAGCGGTTCCATTGAAATTAAAAAAGCGTCCGCTGCGACTGCGTGCAGTTTGCTCGAGCAAAAGATGCCCATCCAAAAAAATCGCCTGCATCCGTGTGAGCAATGAATACCCGCGGTTCAAATGACCCCAGCGGGTCTGGATCATTCCGACTTTCGGATCCGTGAAGAAATGGATCGTGCGTTTTAGTAAGTCTCTTTGCGGGACAAAATCGGCGTCCAGGATACAAACGAATTCGCCCTCTGCGGCCTCAAGCCCTACCGCAAGTGCGCCGGCTTTGAAACCGGTGCGGTCAATCCGATGAATACGCTGGACATTGAACCCATGCTGACACAGTTCCTCCGCACACGAGGCGGTGATTTCACGGGTCTCATCGGTCGAATCGTCCAGCACCTGAATTTGCAAAAGCTCTCGCGGATAATCCAGTTCGCTCACCGAACGGAGCAACCGCTCAGCCACGTACACCTCGTTGAAAATTGGCAACTGCACCGTCACCTTCGGCAGTTGTTCAAAATAATGGGCCGGCGCCGGCGCCCGCTTCCGGTTTTTCAGGTAGAGGTAAATGATGAAGTAGCGATGGACGCCATATGCAGAAAGGCCCATGAGCACGCTCAGGTAGCAAACCGTCCAAATGATATGTCCGACACTTCCTTGCATAGGAGTTTCTAGGGCCACTAATCGTTGAGCCAGTAAGGGCGTCATCATGGCGTTTTCAGCGGTGGCGTCAATCTCAAAATCGCATGTTTGCCTGTGGGAACCGCGGTCATATTGTGTTGATACGCAGTGGTCTCCTATCGATCTTCGTAATTGCGGGAGCGACCGGTTCTGGCAATCTTTTTGGTCGTCCGCCGCCTTACTGCTGCTTGAAAAAATTGGGCTGCCTGAGGGCCGTTCAACCTCTCCCGACATTCACCCTTGCCTCGGACGGTCAGCAGGTTAACCGTGATAGGCCAATTTTTCTCGCAAAAGGCAGGCATGCAGCTGGGAGATACCATAACGAAACGAAGGCGCGACCGTTTCGAGCGTTTCAAGATCATCTTTCCTATTCTTCTGGCGGGATGGATCCCGTCGATCCTGACCCTGATTGTTTCCTACACCATCCTGCGCGATACGCTGGAATCGCGAATCCTACGCGACCGGCAAACTCTGATCCAGTTGGTTGGCCATCTGGTCGGCCACGATCTCAATCGCAGTAGTGCCATCATTAACTATTATCAGACGCTCCCCGAAGTTGCGAGAATTCTGAACGCGGCAAATCCGGCGCTGGCGGCTCAGCAATGGCTCAACTCGGCATTTTATTCGCACCCGAACATCGACGGAATGTTCTTTACCGCGCCCGATGGTGCATTAATTGCGTCGATCCCGACGGCACCCGAGGTGGTCGGAAAGGATTTTGGCTCTAGTTACTGGCGCGAACAAGCCGAGGCTGCCAATGAGGCCGCAGTGTCGGCCGTTCATCCGCGGCTGACGGATAACCGCTTGGTCACCAACATCGTCGCAGCGGTGCGCGCGCCCGACGGAAAAATTCTGGGCTATGTCGGCGACTCAGTCCTCGTGGAAAGAATTGGCCGGCGTTTGGCTACGATCGAATTTTCCGACCGGTTTCTGTTCGAAGTTCTCGATCAAAACGGCGTTGCGCTTTTTGCCAATGATTTTAAGCCGAATCCCAGCGCCACTTCCCCGGAAGGTGGCGTGTTGATCAAGGAAATCCGCCAAAACAAAACCGGACATTTCGAGGAGCACGGCAACCTCTATTCGTTCAGTCCGATCGAGAACACCGGTTGGGTGGCAGTCGTGGAACAACCGAAAGCGCTGGCTTACAAACCGGTTCGCGATCTGCTGGGGCGAATGACGTTGCTGGCAGCCTGGCTGGTCGGCCTTACGGCGGTCTTCGCCTGGCTGGGCAGCAGGTTTTATCAACGCCAGATGGAATCCAAGGAACGGCTGGAGCGTGAAGTTGTCTTCAACGAGAAAATGCTGGCGAACATGCCCAGCGGAATCGCTTTTGTCGATCCAACTTCTCGCCGCTTTCTTCACGCCAATGATGCCTTTGCGCGCATGGCGGAACATTTTGGAGATCTGCCAGCCGGACGCGACATCACGGAAATCGCCTGCGACGATGTGAAGATTGCGCCATCCGGTGCGATTGAGAGAGTGCTTACCTTTGGAACGCCATTTCACCTGACTGAGCAGCCGTTGAAAGATAAGACGGGAGTGACGCACTTTTTGAACATTAATCTGCTCCGGCTACAGGGCGCCCAGGAAACCATTCAGGGCGTGCTTTATCTGGTGGAAGACAAGACGCGCGACGTCACATTGCGCCAGGAGTTGATTGCCGCGGATGCTGCCAAGGACCAATTCCTGGCACTTTTGTCTCATGAGCTGCGCAGTCCCCTCGCGCCAGTAATTGCGATGGTGGGGGAGCTGGAAGCTGAGGTGCCAGATTCCCAGCCTGTCAGAGAGGCACTGGAGGTCGTTCGGCGTAACGTTGAGTTGGAAGCGCGGTTAATCGACGACTTACTCGACGTTACCCGTATCTCGAAAGGGAAACTGCAATTAAGCTTTGAGACGATTTGCATACACCAAATCCTGCAGCGCGCTTACGAGATATGCCGGAAAGAAATCGAGGCAAAGAATCTGGACGTGGAATTTCAGCTTCGCGCGGTGCACACGCACGTGCAGGGCGATCCCGCGCGCTTGCAACAGGTCTTTTGGAATCTGATCAAAAACAGCGTGAAATTTACCCCTGAAAAAGGCCGAATTACTGTCGAGACCCTTAACCCGACGGCAGACAAAATTGAAGCTCGCGTCATCGACACCGGCATTGGCATCGAAAAGGAAGCAATTGATAAAATCTTTAACGCATTCGAACAGGGACAAGCTGACATCACCCGCCGCTTTGGAGGCCTCGGGCTTGGCTTGGCCATTTCGAAGGCGCTGATCGACGCGCATGGCGGGAAAATCAGCGTGCAAAGCCCCGGGAAAGATCAGGGGGCCACGTTTTCAGTGGAACTAAATACGGTATCGACTCCGATCAGTCACGACGGCGAAGGGGAAGATCAACCGGCGGATCGGGAAGCAGAAGCGACCGTTTCAAAGCACCGGCGCGTCCTGCTTGTGGATGACCATTATGACACGTGCATCGGAATGAAAAGAATGCTCGAGCGCCATGGCTACGAAATTACTGTAGCCCATTCCGCTGAACAGGCAGTCGAGAAAGTCCGCATAGAGGACTTCGATCTGCTCATCAGCGACATCGGGTTGCCGGATCGCAGCGGTTACGAATTGATGCGTGAAGTGCGGGTCAACAAAGATTTGCCTGGCATCGCGCTCAGCGGCTTTGGTAGCGAACAAGACGTAAAGCAGGCCAGGGAGGCAGGTTTCGCTGAGCATCTCACCAAGCCAATTAATTTTGAGCGCCTGGAAAAAACGATCCAGAACTTGCTCTCGTGAGCTACTCTCCGCTCGGTACCCCGGCTTCTGTTTTGGTCTTGCGCTCTGCCGCTTCTTTCAGTTGACGTGAGAGCTTCTCAACACGCTGACGCATGATTTTGCCAGCCTTGAATTTCACTGTCGCGCGCGGAGGAATCACAAAACTGCTGCCGGGCTGATTCGGGTTTCGGCCAACTCGCGGCTTTGTCAGGCGCGGCTGAAAAACGCCAAAATTGCGCAGTTCAACCGGGATGTTGTTAGCCAGGCTGTCGGTGATTTTATCTAGCGTGCGTTGGACGACGTCAAAGACTTGATGCTGAACCATGCCCGTTTGGTTGCTGATAGAAACGACGATGTCGCGTTTGGTTAACTTTGACATATCTATCTTAATAATCGTTCCATGCGGCTGCGGCGGTGGCCACTGATCACAAAAACGATAAAATTTTAATGGGCTAAGGTGTTCGAGAAGAACACGAAACGCAAGTCCGCTTCGCTGCGCTTGCATGAATCACGTGGCCTTGCGCCAATTCTCACGTGCAGGCGGGGCGGGATAATCATTTGGCGCGATCTCGTGCGCCGTTCGAAAATGTACTTTTGCCACTTCACGCAATGCGCCTGGCCCGTTCATTTCCACCAGCTTTCTGGCGGCTTCTTTTACGCTGGGCGATGCTCCTCGCTCCAATCGCATGCCGAGTTCTTTGCTTTTGCGCTCCAGCCAGTTGATGAAAGCCTCTCGCGCCACCACCGACGCCGCCGCCACTGCAATGTCCGATTCCGCTCTCGGCCGCTGTTCGATAACAATCTTGCGCCCGTGCTTCAGCAAGGACGTGTTGATCACCCGCGCATCCGCAAACTGGTCCGACAACGACCGCGGGCAGGCCGGTTTTTTCGCCAGCAAATTCTCGATCACGCGCGCGTGGCCCCAACCGAGCAGCCGGTTAAGATTGCCAAATTTTTCGTAAAGCTCGTTGTACTTCGCCGGACCGATCAGCACCGTCTCCACCATACCTAGGGAAATTTTCCGAATCGTGTCCGCCAGCGCGCGAATCCGCGCATCGGAGCCGATCCGTTTGCTGTCCACCACGCCGGCATCGAGAAGTTTGCGCGCGATAAGCCGGTCAACGTAAACACCGGATATCACCAGCGGCCCGAAGAAATCTCCCTTCCCGCTCTCATCTACACCGAAGTGCGGCTCAAACATTTCCGGCGAATGCACTTCCTCATAGCCCAGTTTCGCTTCGCCCAAAATTTTTGGCTCCAGCTCGAATTGGATGAACTCCTCCACTCCTCGGCCCTGCACCAGCACTTTCGGTCCCTTCTCGTAGACCGCCACGCTCAGCTTGTTTTTTTGCGCGAAGAAAATCGTCCACTCCTTCGGGGAAAACTCGAACCCGAGCTCTTCCAGCAGTGCACGAAGTTTTATCGCCTGTTCTTTCGTCAGTGCGTGAGTGAACGAATTCAACGCCCAATGCTCAACGCTCAACGCTCAACGCTCAACTCTGAATTCGACGTTGGACGCTGGGCGTTCGGCGTTCGACGTTCCGCAAAGGAATGATTTGTCCGAAAAACACTCGCGCGTTTCGCGGCTCTCTTCTCCGGTGGTATCGCCGCCACGGCCGCGACCTCCCTTGGCGCCGAACGGGCGACCCATACGCCATCCTCGTCTCGGAGTTCATGCTCCAGCAAACTCAGGTCGCCACCGTCATTCCTTATTACGATGAATGGCTCCGCCGCTTCCCTGATTTTGCTTCACTGGCTCGCGCTTCCGAAAACGATGTGCTGCGCGCATGGCAAGGCCTCGGCTATTACGTGCGCGCGCGAAATCTGCACGCCAGCGCAAAGACCGTCATGGATCGACACCGCGGACGTCTTCCGCGACCGGTCGAGCAAATGCAACAACTTCCAGGAATCGGGAAATACACCGCGCACGCCGTCGGCAGCTTCGCTTTCAATCAACCAGTCCCAATCGTCGAAGCTAACACTGCTCGCGTTTTGACACGGCTTTTTGATTTTCGGGAATCCATCGACTCGGTCGCTGGCCGAAAAACGCTTTGGCAATATGCAGCGACGCTTCTTCCAAAATCCAACGCCCGGATTTACAATTCCGCACTCACCGATCTCGGCGCACTTGTTTGTCTTCCCCGAAAGCCCAAATGTGGCGTTTGCCCCGTGAAGAAATTTTGCCGGGCAAAAAATCCGGAAACGCTGCCGGTCAGGAAATCTCGCCTGCGTCCAACGCGACTCGTCGAAAAGCATGTATTTATGGTTCGTCAGGGCAAGATCCGGCTCGAACAATCCTCCAGACGCTGGCGCGGCATGTGGATTTTGCCGCCATTAAGACTTGACGGCTTAAAGCCGTTAAGTTCGCAGCAGCGCCCACTTTACACGTCCGCGTTTCCATTCACGCATCATCGCGTGACGCTCCAGGTTTTTCGCCACGGGTTGCACAAGGTTACCAACGAGCGGCGGTGCTGGTTTCCCATTCGTTCGCTCGACTCGGTTCCTATTCCGTCCCCACATCGCCGCGCGATTCAGACTCTGATAACCAGTGGCGCGTTCGCCGATCTTCTCACCGCAGCAACAACAGCACCGCAACGCCCACCACGGTTGTCAGGATCGTGATCGGAATTCCGAAGCGCGCATAGTCCCAGAACCCGACTTCCTGATCTGCCGGCCGCTGATCAGCACATAAGTGATCCCGAAGATCACCATTGCGACGAGTTCCTTCTCGAAGTGATTCACAGTGCTGCAAACGGATCATCTACCCGTCATGGACGCAATTGAACCTTGAGCGTTGAACGTTGAGCGTTTCTCTGCGATAAACCTTCGAATCGTACGAAAATTATGCGGAGCATGACTGGATATGGTCGCGCCGAGACCGATCACGCCGGAACAAGGTTTAGCGTCGAACTCAATTCGGTGAACCGAAAGCAGAGCGACGTCGTGATCAATTTGCCGCGCGATCTGGCCGAGCTCGAACCGCGTATTCGTCAGACGATCAACGAAAACATTTCTCGCGGCCGGACCAATGCCATCGTCACTCTCCACAGCGGCGCAGACAGCGCCCGCAACCTGGCGCTAAACACGGAACTCGCCCGCTCATATCACGAAGCGATGCGCGCATTGCAAAAAGAGTTAAACGCGCCGGGCGAGATCACTATCAGCACCATTCTACAAGCGCCCGGCGTGATGCGGTTCCCGGAAGAAGCCGTGAAGGCGGAAGAAGCATGGCCGGCAGTTGAACAGGCGCTGCGCGCTGCGCTCGCCGATTTAATCAAAATGCGGGAGCGCGAGGGCAAACATCTGGCCAAGGATTTGATTCACCGTCTTAAGGCGATCCGGAAAAAACTCAAGGAGGTCCGCGCGCTTCATCCCGACGCGGTGAAACGATATCGTGCCGCGCTGCTTGACCGAATTCAAAAAGCCGGGCTGCCGATCGCCAGCAACGACGAACGGGTTCTCAAGGAAATTACCTTCTTTGCCGACCGCGCTGATGTCTCGGAGGAGTTGACGCGTCTCGAGAGTCACCTCGCTCAATTTGCTCATCATTTGCGCAGCAAAGAGCCGGTCGGGCGCACATTGGAATTCATCACCCAGGAAATTTTTCGCGAGCTCAATACGCTGGGCGCAAAAGCGAATGATGCCACCATTTCACAACGCGTCATCGCCTGCAAAGCGGAGTTGGAGAAGGTCCGGGAACAAGTTCAAAACCTTGAGTAAACAGTTTAGCCGCTCCGGAATTTTGTTCGTCATCTCTGCGCCCTCAGGCGCGGGCAAGACGACCCTCGTGGAAGCAGTCCGGAAAACTTCCGATCTTTTCTATTCCATTTCCTGCACGACGCGCGCGCCGCGCAGCGGTGAAACTGACGCCGAAGATTATCAATTTCTTTCGGATGCAGATTTCCGCGGGAAAGTCGGAGCCGGCGATTTTTTGGAGCACGCGCAGGTGCACGGAGATTTTTACGGCACCTTACGCGAACCGGTGCTGACGAACGTGAAGAACGGCGTTGATGTCTTGATCGACATCGACACACAAGGCGCCGCCACCATCCGCAACTGCGCTGATCCAGTAATTCGCCAGGCCCTGGCGGATGTTTTTATCATGCCGCCCGATCTCGACGAATTGCGGCGACGATTGCGCAAACGCGGCACCGAGACCGAGGAGCAGATCGAACGCCGGTTGGAGACCGCCGTGCGAGAAATGGAATTATGGCGCGATTACCGCTACACTATTATTAGTGGGTCAGTCGAGGAGGATCTGGAGAAATTCCGATGCATCATGGCTGCAGAAAGCTATTTGAGCCGTCGTTTAAGGCCGAAATGATTCTCATCACTATCTACGGGTTAATCTTGTCAATTTAAGATGGAAAAAAATTCCAAGCGCAGACTTGAAAAAACCAGCGCCCGAAAAGTGGTGCGCATTGCGGCTGGGAGGAAAAGCATCGTCCTCGGCGTCACAGGCTCTATCGCTGCCTACAAATCTGCGGAGCTGGCCAGTCTGCTTGTCAAACAGGGCCACGAAGTTTTTGTGGTCATGACGCACGACGCGACCGAATTCATTTCACCGCTCACGTTGCAAACGCTTTCCAAAAATCCGGTGACGACCACCTTCTACGATGAAAAAGATAACTGGCGTCCCGGTCACATTGATCTCGCGGATCGCGCGAACCTGGTCCTGATAGCGCCAGCCACCGCACACATCATCGCCGAACTTGCGCACGGTCTGGCCGGTCATCCGCTGGCGGCGATCGCGCTCGCCACGCGCGCGCCCATTCTGATCGCGCCGGCCATGAATGGAAAAATGTGGCAACATCACGCCACGCAGGAGAACGTCGAAAAACTCAAAGCGCGCGGGGTCGAATTCATTGGGCCGGAAGAAGGAATGCTCGCATGCGGTTACGAAGGCCTTGGCCGGCTTTGGAACGTAAATGACATCGCGTTCCGGGCCGAATTTCTTCTTAGCCGCCACGACACATTGATCGCGTGAGATTTCTCGTCACGGCCGGACCGACGCGCGAGCTTATCGATCCGGTCCGTTACATCTCGAATCGCTCTTCCGGGAAAATGGGCTACGCCATCGCCGAAGTAGCGCTCGAAGCCGGACACGAAGTCATCTTGATTTCCGGGCCGGTCCACCTCGAGCCACCGCGCGGCGCGAAGTTGGTTTCCGTTTCCACCAGTGACGAAATGTTCGATGCGGTCCACCGGGATGCAGACAGCTGCGACGTATGCGTCTTGTGCGCGGCCGTGGCGGATTACAAGCCGGCGAAAGTTTCGCCGGTGAAAATTAAGAAGCGCGCCGGTAACCTTTCCCTCGAATTAGTTCCCACGCGCGACATTCTCGATTCGTTAGGCCACCGGCAGCATCGACAATTTCTTCTGGTTGGTTTCGCCGCGGAAACAAATGACGTTGAACAAAACGCGGCGCAGAAACTGCACGCAAAAAATTGCGACATCATGGTCGCGAACGACGCGCGTCTGGGGATGGAGAGCGATGAAAATGAGTTGATGATTCTGTTTCGTGACAGCGAAATGAGAAAAATTTCGCGTGCGCCAAAAAAAAATCTCGCGCGCGAGCTGGTGAAAATTTATTCAGAATTCGCAACAAAACGTTTGACAAAAAAAATGTGATGATTACTGAACGCAAGTAAGTGAAGTGAAAATCATTCCCAACTCTTCACAAAGTTCCGCGCGTTGCGGATTGAAAGGGGGGAATTAGTCGATGGCAAAGAAAAAAGCAGCAAAGAAAAAATCAGCGAAGAAAAAGAGGCACTAAGCCCAACGCTGGATTAACAGCCCCGAATTTCTTCGGGGTCACAACACCTAACTTCAACCCGGGAGGAGAATATATTTTCCTCCCGGTTTTTTTTGTGCGCCCTGTCATTTCGGGCCGAGATAGACGGCGAGGGACGCTCACAATCGGAGCGTGGATTGCGCAAGTCCATTAAGCGTAACCAGGGAAGGTATGTGAGATCCTTCGCGGTGCTCATGATGACACACAGTATTTGCAGTTCCATCGGAATCCTATTTCCGCTGTGCACTTGGTGTTCTTTGTGCGACGTAATCCTTTGATGAAGCGTTATCTCGATCCGGCTGAAAATGCCGCGCGCGAAGCGGGAAAGTTGCTTCGCCAAAATTTCCAGCAGCGTCAGCGCGTCCACTCCGTGGCAGCGCACGACATCAAATTGGAGATCGATATTGAGGCGCAGGAGTTGATCAGCAAATTGCTTCTCGACGTATTTCCCGCTCATGCGCTTTACGGCGAGGAAGGTATCGTGGGGGATCAATCCAGCGATCATCAATGGATCGTCGATCCGCTGGACGGCACTGTGAATTATTTCTACGGCATTCCTCATTTTTGCGTTTCGATCGCGCTACGCCTCCGCAACGAGATCATGGTCGGCGTGATCTACGATCCGCTTCGCGATGAGATGTGGGTTGGACGAAAAGGCGAAGTCCCGAAATTAAATGGCTGCTCGATCCATGTGAGCGATCGCGCGGAGCTCGCTGAAGCCGTCATCTCGATCGGACTCGCCAAAACCGCAGAGACGATCAACGCGAACTTTCCGTTGCTCCAGGAAATGATTCATCGCGTGCGCAAATGCCGCGTGTTCGGCAGCGCTGCGCTCGACCTGGCCTACGTCGCGTGCGGACGATTCGATGCATACATTGAAACGGGTATCAGTTTGTGGGACATCGCAGCGGGCTGGCTTCTGGTTGAAAACGCCGGCGGCACTGTCGATCTTCGTCCGCGCGAGAACATGAAAGACAAATACAGCATCGTAGCATCGAACGGATTGATTGATCTGAAACTATGATGCTAACGACGAAGCACCAATGACGAATGACGAAGCAATGACGAAGCACGAAGCCCGAAAGGAAAGTGTAGTCGAAGCTTTATCGGCCGTCGCGTCCCCTGTCCTCAGCGGATTTCGACATTCGTCATTCGGATTTCATTCGTCGTTCGTCATTGGTGCTTCGTCATTCGTCCTATGATTCGATCCGGCATCGGTTACGACATCCATCGTCTCGCGGAGGGACGAAAACTGATATTGGGCGGCGTCGAGATTCCACACTCGCACGGGCTGGAAGGACACTCGGACGCGGATGTTTTGTCGCATGCGATCGCAGATGCGTTGCTCGGCGCGCTCGGCACGGGCGACATCGGCCAGCATTTTCCAAATACTGATGAGTCGATTCGCGGGATCAGCAGCCTCGAGATTTTGAAACGGGTGGCAAAATTGCTTACCGACAAAAGAGTACGCGTGATCAATGTCGATGTCACACTCATCGCCGAAGCGCCGAAAATCGTCCCGCACGTTCCCGAGATGCGCCAAAAAATTGCCGACGCCATCGGCACAAGCGATTCGAACGTGAACGTTAAAGCGACGACGAACGAAAAGCTCGGCCCAATTGGGCGGGGCGAAGGGATGGCTGCAATTGCAATTGCAACGATTGAAGTGGAATGATGTCGTAGCTTACGGCCACGCACAATCAACGGTCATGGTGAGCGAAGCGAACCATCTTCCAATCGAAGTGATGACTTTCTGGAAAAAGAAAGCGTGCCATTCTTTTGTGAGGTCCCTCGCTCCGCTCGGGATGACATCGTAGCAGAGAAATGGCGCTTCGATTTTTCAACACATATTCACGCGAACTGGAAGAATTCGAACCGCGCGATCCGGCTGCGCGCCCGATCCTCATCTACACCTGTGGCCCGACCGTTTACAGCCGTGCGCACATCGGAAACTTCCGCGCCTATGTCTTTGAAGATTTGCTTCAGCGCCATCTCGAACTGCGCGGTTACAACGTGCATCGCGTAATGAACATCACGGATGTGGACGACAAGACGATTCGCGGCGCGCGCGAAGCAAAAGTGCCGCTTGCCAAGTTCACCGAGCAATTCAAACAGGCGTTCTTCGAAGATGCTGAAACGTTGCGGATCAAGCGGGCGGATGAATTTCCCGCCGCCACCGATCAGCGTTACATCGACAGGATGATCGAGATGATCGGCGCACTGATCGCGCCAGGCCTCGCTTATCAGGCCGAGGACAAATCAGTTTATTTTCGCATCAATAAGTTCCCGGACTACGGAAAGCTCGCGCATTTCGATCTCACCCAACTGCAGTCGACCGGACGCGTGAAGCACGACGAATACGATAAGGAGCACATTGGCGATTTCGCGCTTTGGAAAGCATGGGACGAAGAAGACGGCGATGTGAAATGGGATTCGCCATGGGGACCCGGCCGTCCGGGATGGCATATCGAATGCAGCGCGATGGCGACGGCGCTACTCGGCGACCAGATCGATATCCACTGTGGCGGCGTCGATAACATTTTCCCGCATCACGAAGCGGAGATCGCTCAGAGCGAAGGCGTGACCGGCAAGAAATTCGTCCGCTACTGGCTGCATTGCGCGCACCTGCTGGTCAATGGCCAGAAAATGGCGAAGTCACTGGGTAATTTTTACACCGTGCCGGATGTCATCGCGAAGGGTTACACTGGCCGGGAGCTTCGTTACGCACTGCTGCGTGTGCATTATCGCGTGCCGCTCAATTTCACGTGGGAGGGAATGAACGAGGCGCGCGAATCGCTCGGTCGCATTGATGAATGGCTCGCGCGACTGCGCGAAATCGCGCAAGAAGAAAACGTCCAACGGTCAACGCCCAACGCCCAACGTCCAATTGAAGGGTCCGACTTCGAAAATGCGCTCGACGACGACCTGAATATTTCCGCTGCGCTCGGCTTTCTGTTCGAACGGATTAACGAAACGAATCGCGCGATGGATGAAAACAAACTAGATGCGACTACTGCGGCGGCGTGGATGAACTGGTGGGAACGAATTAACCATGTGCTCCGGGTTGAACCCGATGAACCAGGCGTTCGAGTCCTAGTCGCGCAAACGGGTGAGCTAAAGCTGACAGGCACGCTCGTCGCAGAGAAGATCCCGGCAGAGGTGGCGCGACTCGCCAAAGAACGCGCACAGGCCAGGCTTGCAAAAGATTTTCGAAAAAGCGATGAATTGCGCAACAAGTTGAATGCCCTCGGCTGGGAAGTGCGCGACACGAAAGACGGTCAAACGCTTACGCGACGCGCCGGTGGTTAGCTTGTAACAGATGTTTGCACCCGCCGATTATCTTGACCTCAAACACACGGCCCACCCGAAGTTGTTTGAAAACCAGAGCTATGTTTGGGACGCGCTCAAACAAACTGCGAGCTACCTGCAGTTTCGCTTAAAGCCAGCGATCCTGGGCGAGCTGATGGGCAAGCCGTTCATCAGTAACCATGTCTTCATCGGCAAAGGAACAATCGTTGAGCAGGGCGCCTTTTTGAAAGGCCCCGCATGGATCGGTGAAAATTGTCGGGTCCGCAGCGGCTGTTATGTGCGCGAGAACGTGATCGTCGGCAATGGTGTTGTGATGGGGAACTCGTGCGAATTCAAGAATTGCATCCTCTTCGACGATGTTCAGGTGCCGCACTTCAATTATGTTGGCGATTCTATTCTTGGTCATCACGCTCATCTTGGCGCAGGCGTAATTCTTTCGAACGTGAAACTCGACCATGGCGAGATCGCGGTGATCACGCCCGATGGCGAGATTCCCACCGGCCTCAAAAAATTCGGCGCGATCGTCGGTGACAGAACTGAGATCGGCTGTAATGCGGTGATTAACCCTGGCTCGGTCATCGGACGCGATTGCATGATTTATCCCGGTGTAAATTTCCGCGGCATCCTTTCCCACGGCAGCATGCTGAAACTCCGCCAGGAACTGCAGGTCATAGAGAAACACGAAACTTAACGGAAGCGGTCAAGAGCAGGAGATCAATGGCCTTCCAGGCGAAGCCTGGCGGATGGGGGGGGATTCGAACCCCCGGTGCCTTTCGGCACACACGCTTTCCAGGCGTGCACAATCAACCGCTCTGTCACCCATCCAAACTGTTCTTCCTCTTCCTCTGCATCTTAATCTTAGTCCGGTTCGAGACAATCGGAACAGAGGAAGAGGGAGAGGAAGATTACTACAGCTGCAAGCGCCGGAATAATTCGTCGAGCGGTAACTGGATGCCGATGTAAAATTCGCCGAAATCGGCGTACTCGGCGCTGACCGGGTCGAACCGCATTTTGTAAACGATCGCTTTGATCTGAAATGTGTCGCGCGAAAAAAGTGTCACTCCCCATTCCGCATCATCGAGACCCGTCGAACCGGTGATGAGCTGTTTCACTTTGCCGGCGAACTCGCGGCCCACACTGGCGTGACCTTTCATCAGTTTGCGGCGTTCGTCATATGGAAGCGCATACCAGTTGCGCTGTTCGCCGCGACGTTTGCTCATGTTATAGAAACAAACCACCGGCCAATCGGGCAGCGTGGGATAAACGCGCTCCTGCCGGTAGCGCTTTATTCGCTCGCGAAACGTCGTCAGGGCTTCACTGAGTTTTGCAGGATCATTGCGGACAGCGGCCTCGAGTGTTTGCGCGTATTCTTCCTCGCTTGTGATGTATTCGCTTTCTTCGGTCAGCGACAAATAACTGTAAACCGGCGTCAGCACATCCGCGCTTAACGCGAGCGAAAGCCCTTTTTCGATCCTGCTGGCGTCGTGCAAGTCGGGCGTGATCAACATGAAGCCGATGTCCGCCTTCGGCGTCACCATGCCGAGGGTAAGCAATTGCGTCGATTCCATTGCGCGCACTTCCTGCACAAGCGACGACAGATTGGTTTTTGCAGCGTTTTGTTCGTCGCGACTAAGCAATTGCCATTGGCCGTATTCGATCCGGTAAAATAGATGCAAACAATGCCAGCCTTCCTCCGGCACAAGCGCAGTGTTTTTATCGGTCATCGCGTTAGTTTCATCCTCAACAATATCTGGTCAAGGGTGTAGCGGCGTTTGTGTCAAACGCCGAGGCCAGGCGCTTGGCACAAGCGCCTCTACACTGAAATCTAAGGCGCAGGCGTCTGCGCCTTTGGCAAATGCGCCATGCAATATTCCTCGCCATCGCTCGCGACGCGAAAATCCAGATTTGGATCGGTCAACTCCGTTGCGCCGCAGACCGCGCAGTGATGTAGCGCATCATCCGTGCTGCGTGAATGGTCTTCGAAACGTCTTCTTCGTGTTGAAACGTCGTGCCGATGCCGCGCCTGGTGAATGATTTCGGGGCCGAAGAAGACGAAATAATTGGCGAACGCGGCAATGAGCGCGGCGCGGTAGGAATTCGAGTTTAAGACAAATCCAACGAGCAAAAACGCGGCGAAAACCCAGGCAAGCCACTTGATTTTGACGGGCAAAATAAAAAGGATGTAGATGATTTCGTCGGGATAGAATCGCGCGAAGGCGAAGAACAACGACGCGATGAGCATGCCGTTCGAAAATTTCGCACCGAAGAAAAATGCGGCGACCGTTGTGCCGATCATCCCGACGAAGAAATAAAGTGTAAGCCGGAAGGGGCCCCACGCGCGTTCGAGACCTTCGCCGATAAACCAGAGAAACCAGAGGGCCAGTACGATCCAAAAGCTGAGCGTTTGCGGGACAAAGATGTAGGTGACCAGCCGCCAGACTTCGCCGTGCCGAATGCGTGCCGGATCGAGATCGAGTGCAGACCGAAAAGTGGGATTCAGCCACATCAACGCCCACACCAGCGCGGTGAAGCCGATCACGATGCGGATCAATCCCGGAATGCCAAGAAAACCAAAGCGGCGTTCGAGTTTATCGAGCCAGATCATCGCTGGCCGAAAGTAGCCCAACAATCCCTCACCTCAATCCTCTCCCTTTCGAAAGCAGACTGGCTATTGCATTTATCCACCGGGGAACGCGAGTGAGGCTGTCTTTCCTCTCCTCCTCAATCGAGGAGAGGATGAAGGTCAGGAGTCGAAATCGAGCCGACTTGTCAATCAGCCATGCCCTTGCGCCACTTTCCTCTGAGTCTAAGCTTGGACGCATGACTGAAGTCGCGCCGAGAAAGACGCCGCTTTACGACGAGCATGTGCTCTTGGGCGCAAAAATGGTTCCGTTTGCCGGATGGCTCATGCCGGTGCAATACACCAGCATTGTCGAGGAACATCAGGCTGTGCGAAATAGTGTGGGCATCTTCGACATTTCGCACATGGGGCAGTTGATCGTCGGAGGAACGGACGCGCGCGAATGGCTTGACACGATGCTTACAAACAACATCGAGAAGCTCAATGTCGGCATGGGCCAATACACTTTTCTCCTTAACGAGCGGGGCGGCATCATTGATGACTTGATCGTTTACCGGATCGGCGATCAGAAGTTTCTGCTCGTCGTCAACGCGGCTCGCACTGACGAAGATTTCGCCTGGCTGCAAAATCATCTCAAAGAACGGCACTCTTTAGATCTTTGCAGACTCACAGATCGCAGCGCGGAGTTTGGTGGCGTCGCCATTCAAGGACCGGGCATCGTGGAATTATTTCACGCCCTGTTCGGCAAAGATGTCGAGCTCCCGTCCCGAAATGCGATTGCCGATCTTCCATTCGAAGAAACAAAGGTTTCCGTCGCGCGCACGGGTTACACGGGCGAGGACGGCATCGAAGTTTTCTTCCGCGCGAATGACGCGGTGAAGCTTTGGAATGCCGTACTCGAAAAGGGCAAACCGTTGGGAATTAAACCGTGCGGACTCGGCGCGCGCGACACGTTGCGTTTGGAAATGTGCTATCCGCTCAACGGTTCTGATCTTTCGCCCGAACGAAATCCGATCGAAGCAGGGCTTGGCTTCTTTGTTGATTTAGGCAAACCAAACTTCATTGGGCGCGATGTTCTGTTGAAGACAAAAGAAAACGGCCCGCACGAAAAACTCGTTCCATTTCGAATGAAGGAGAAAGGGCCGCCGCCGCGACCGCACTACGCCGTTTTCCAAAATGGCGAGCGCATCGGCGAAGTCACCAGCGGCACGCTCTCTCCGAGCTTGAACTGGGGCGTCGGGATAGCGTATGTCTCGGCAGCGCACGCGAAGATCGGCGCAGAGATCGACATCGAAATTCGCGGGCAAAAATTTCCGGCCACCATCGAAAAGAAACCGCTCTACAAAAAATCAGCATCATGAATGTCCCAGACGATTTGCTTTACACCGAGACACACGAATGGATTAAGCGCGAAGGCGAAAACGTCCGTGTCGGCGTCACCGATCACGCGCAATCTGAATTGACTGACGTGGTTTACGTCGAGCTGCCCAAGATGGACCGGCAGGCGAACGCGAAAGAAGCGATCGCCGTTGTCGAGTCAGTGAAAGCTGCCAGCGACATTTACGCGCCGGTCAAAGGAACGGTCGTCGAGGTAAACAAAGCGCTCGAAGCCGACCCAGGCCTGATCAACCGCGAACCCTACGGCCAGGGCTGGATTTTCGTTTTGAAGGTCGACAATGCCGACGATCTCAAAAATCTGAAAGAGGCTGCCGGTTACAAAAAACAGATTGGATAGTGAAGCTCGATATCCGACTCGTAGCACTGCTCGCCTTACCGCTTGTCTGTTGCTCTCGTGGAAAGGACAAAGCTGATGAGGCGCGGGCGCAAGCAC
>WNGL01005007.1_pt1 | contig 18048 bp, 16 predicted proteins | sample 5400591 | NCBI WGS metagenome assembly WNGL01 (sample SAMN13153377, study PRJNA577476) | soil metagenome | isolation source: 80 cm soil or saprolite under Garry oak tree replicate 1 | place: USA:California | collected 2016-06-15 | reverse complement strand
CTGGCAGGTCTCGAGTTACCTGCGTGACGTCACACTTTCGAAGAATTTAATCGAACCGACGTCGCAAAGATTCAACTCTTTTGCCCGCGCAGATGATGACGTGATCGAGTATCACGATTCATTAGAGGCATATTTTTTGCCGACATTGCTAACTTGTCAACCACGTCACAAGCCAGGCTCCAAGAAGTCCCACTATTAATCCCGTTAATGGGCTGGAGATGGCGAACCAGAACGGAATTGCCTGCCGTAAAGAAGACAAATCAAGCCCATTCTTGCCCGAAGGTTCGGAACTTTTCTTACTGGGTATCATGCGCATCTGCGCGACCACCCCATTTTAACGTGGGACGTAGGAATCATACCGCACATTAGCCCCCCGACAGGTCGGTAGGGTAGTGGACCTTAGTCGTATGGACCTTGGTCTTATGCGGGCTTGCGGGCCGGCGAGACGCCGGCACGCTGCGAAATGCGAACCAAATCAGCCACGGAAGTGACACCGAGCTTTTGCATGACGCGGCCACGATGAACTTTGATCGTCTTCTCGGCAGTATGTAGTTCCGCCGCAATCTGTTTGTTCAACAGGCCCATAACGACGAAGCGCAGGACTTCAAACTCACGCGGGGTCAATTTCTCCATGCGTCCACGCGCTTCCCGTCTTTCCGCGCGTCTGCGCAATTGTTCCTCAGCACGTTCCAAAGCACGCTTGACCGCTAGGATCAGTTCCTCGTCGTCAAAAGGCTTCGTCAGAAAATCAACGGCGCCCTTTTTCATCGCCCGAGTGGCGGTCGGCACGTCGCCATGGCCGGTAAGGAAGACAATCTGCTCGCAAGCGCCTCGCTTCTCGAGCGCTTCTTGTAACCCCGGACCTTTCAATCCCGGCATGCGGACATCGAGAACAAGGCAGATCGAACCTTCGAAGATTTCTCGCGCCAGATAGTCTTCGGCTGAAGAAAATGTCTCCGCCACATACCCAGCGGACTTAAGTAGACGCCCTAAACCGCGACGCATCGATTGATCATCGTCTACCACGCAAACAAGCTTGTTGGCTTTGCTCAAGCGACCTCGCGAGTTTCAGACTTTCGTGTCACCGGCAGGGTAAAGAAAAAGCGGGCACCTTCATCGACCTCTTCGGCGGCGAGCTGAGCCCCGTGCGATTCGACGATCGAGCGAACAAGAGGCCAATCAAAAAATTGGTTGCGACTCCGGTCCGTTTTCGAATGTGAACGAACCCCTGCCAGCCCCAACGGTGCGGCTAGGTTTTTCATTCCCCCAGACTCACTACTTCTCATAGGCGAAGAAGTAGGCTCCTTCATGCCTATAAGGTTGTCCTACAAAACGATGCTTATCAAGAAGATGGAACAAAGACAAGATCGTTTAATGTTACAATTAAGTGAACATCGATTACCAATCTGAAAGGCTCATGTATTTTCTTGAAGATTTGCCAGGGAGGGGACTCGAACCCCTAAGGATTTCTCCACCAGATCCTAAGTCTGGCGCGTCTGCCAATTTCGCCACCCTGGCTGAAATCCAGGCGTAATCGTAACACGTCCCCAGAAAATCGAAAAAGAGCTGAGAACGCGATGGTGAAATGCGCGCTCGCGGCAAGAATGCTCGACTGCTTACAGCGCTTTATAATCAACAGTGATCGTGCGGTACAGGAGGCTATCGTGTTGTGCTGAGAAATAAAAAAGCTCAAGCAATGTCCCGCCGACCATCCATTGGTAGCCGACCAGCGTTTGAATCACATCCGTGTCGTTGTCGCGCCCACGTGAAACCAGTTTTCCAGTTCCATATTTCTCGTCGAAATATTTGCGAATTTCTCCCATCCTCTGGTTGTAACGTTCGATCGACCACTCTGGGTATTCGTATTGCAGCTCCACCGCGACAAGCGACCTCTGCTTAAATGTAAACAGGGTGCGCTTTAATCCAGGATGAAGAAGGCCCTCCACGGTCCAGACGTCCCGGTTTTGTTTCTTTTCGCGCGAGGTAATTTTCGCCTTCGCCCCGTGAAGCACTGCCTCCACACGTGCCATCGAATCGTTCCACCGAAAGCCGAACGGCGGCACCAGCTCATCCACTGCATGCGCACGTGACACACAGACGAGGAAGATGATTAAACTGCTTGCGAGTACGCGGCCCGTTGTTCTTCGCGATTTAACACTCAAGAAGGTCGAGCAGTAGTGAGATGCCGAGAACCCGCACATTGGTCCGACGACGCATTGCTTTGCAAAGGTTAGCAGCCAGCTCGGCGTACCTCAGTCGGTCAGGTCAAATCTGGAGTGACCATTGCGATTTGAGCAAGTCAGATCACCTCAGTGCGGCAGGGACTCTATTCCGTCGCCAACCCGTCGCTGTGAATTCAACTACAGTGAATGTTTTCTGTTTTCCCTCGCACACGCGCGTTCAGTTTTTTAGTCAAGAAATTTTTTTCAATCACGAAAAATAAAATTCAATTTTTTTCTTGTCGATTTTAAAGCGGATTTCTACTCTCAAGCTCGCTGGCGAGGACGGAACAAAGCGCATGTGAATAAGTTGTGAACACTTCTGAGAAACTTCCACCGGCAAGAATGAACAACACTGAAAGTTCCCCACAGCGACAATCTACTGTGCACGGGCGGCAGGTCGCAGCCAAAGCGATGTTGAAGTGTCGATTTGCGCGTTTTCCCTCGTATTTACGCGTTTTTGACATTTTTTTTCGACTTTTCCAAGGCGGCTTACGCTGGGGAATAGCCCCATCTTGTGTCCGTTTTCGTGAGCGATTTCCCGCGGCGCCGGCCAGTGTGGCATTTGTGTAACACTGTTAACAAGTCTGCTATGGACAAGAAATGTGCGGAGCTTTGGCAGCGGTTGTCGGCCGCACTCAAGCCGCAGATTAGCGCCGATAGTTTTAAACGCTGGTTCTCTGCTGTCGAATTAGTTGAGGCCAAGGAGAAATCCCTCACGTTTGGTGTTCCAAACAACATTTATCAGTTTTGGATCGAGAGTAACTACATGCCGGCATTGCAGACTGCGATCGTCACCACTTTTGGCGGCCCACGCTCAGTGAACTTTTGCTCGCCTTCAGGAGTCGGCGCGCAGACATCTCTGGAGTCCACGCCATTGAAAGAAGTTTTGGAAGAATTGCCGTGCGCCACAAAACCAGGTGCAACAGTCCCCGGACTCAATCCACGGAACACATTTGAATCGTTTGTGGTCGGTCCGAACAATGAGATTGCGCACGCGGCGAGTCTTGCCGTGGCGCAGGCTCCGGCGCGCACATACAACCCGCTGTTCGTCTATGGCGGAGTCGGTCTGGGCAAGACGCATTTGATGCAGGCCATCGGTCAATACGTTTGGGCGAAGAAAAAAAACGTGAAGGTCATCTACCTCTCGAGCGAACTCTTCATTAACGAGTTCATCGACGCGATCCAGCACAGCAATCTGGTCAAGTTCAGGAAGCGTTATCGCCAGGCCGATCTTCTTTTGATTGATGACATCCAATTTCTGGGTGGCAAGGAGCGGTCCCAGGAGGAATTCTTTCACACATTCAATACACTTTTTGACGGCCATAAACAGATCGTCCTATCCAGCGACCGCCCGGCCTCGGAAATCGCAAATCTGGAACACCGCCTGGTTTCGCGGTTTGAATGGGGACTTACAGCTGAGCTTCAGCCGCCGGACATCGAGACACGCCTGGCAATCTTGCGGAAAAAAGCGCGCACAATGCAGATCCAATTGCACGATGACGTTTTTCAATTTCTCGCCAGCCGCATTCGCACAAATGTCCGCCGTCTGGAAGGCGCTCTCATGCGGGTAGCCTCGTTTGCGTCACTCAGCGGCAAGGAACTGACGCAGGAAGTGGTGGAGCATTTGTTAAAGGATATTTTGCAGGAAGAAGGACGGCATTCTGTCACGATCGAACAAATTCAGCGGCGTGTGGCGGAACATTTTGATGTGCGCATCGCCGATATGACTAGTAAGCGCCGCCCGGCCAGCATCGCCTTCCCGCGACAGGTGGCGATGTATCTGGCGCGCGAGTTGACCAAGGCGTCTTTGAATGAAATTGGAGACGCATTCGGCGGACGCGACCACGGCACAGTGTTGCACGCGTGCAAATTGGTAAAGAGACGGATGGTCGAGCAAGATAACATTCGCCAGACGATATCATTCATCGACAGTTCGCTGCAGCGTTGAGCTCGCACGTCGCAGTTTCCAACTTGCGATTAGGGCACCCTAAGCTACAGACTGCCCTGCGTCAGAGAGATTGCGGTTGCCGAATAAAATCCAAGGCGTTACATCTTAAGCGCTTCCGTTATCATGAAATTTAGCGTTACAAAAGAAAAACTGCTCGAAGGTCTGCAACAGGTCCAAAACGTAGTCAGCACTCGCACCACGCTTCCGATTCTTTCCAACGTTTTGCTGCAGGCGGACAAGGATGAAATCCATTTTACCACGACCGACCTTGATGTCGGTGTACGCGGCAGTTGCGAAGCGCACGTGGACAAAACCGGCGCAACCACTCTCCCTGCGCGCCGCCTTTTCAACATCGTTCGCGAACTCCCTTCGAGCGAAATTCAGGTCGATGTCGATGGAAAGAATGCTGCCTCCATCCGGAGCGGCCAAAGCTTCTTCAAAATTCTTGGGTTGCCCGAGGACGAATTTCCGCCGTTGCCGAAATTCGAGGACGCGAAGGTGGTTACCATTCGGCAGAAAGATTTACGCGATGGCCTGCGCAAAACTTCCTATGCCATATCGACCGACGAGACCCGTTACGTGCTCAACGGCGTTCTGTTCAGTTTCAAGGACAACAAGTTGACACTGGTCGCGACGGACGGACGGCGTCTGGCCATGTCGGAGATTGAACTGGAATTCCCGCGCAGCCACGAAACAGACCTGATCATTCCGACCAAAGCGGTGACGGAATTGCAACGCCTGCTTACGGATGACGGTGAAGTCAAGGTGAGCATGGGCGGCGGCCAGATCGCATTCGATCTCAATAAAACGCTGCTCGTCTCAAAATTGATCGAGGGCAATTATCCGAACTACAAGCAGGTCATTCCCGGCGAGGCAAAAGAGCGCATAAAACTCGAGCGCGAAATGTTTCTCAACTCGCTCCGGCGCGTTTCGCTGCTGGCCAGCGACAAATCGCACTCGATCAAATTGAATTTCACCAAGAACAACATCGACATCACTGCCAACACACCAGAGGTAGGCGAAGCGAAGGAATCGCTCGCCGTCGCGTACAAAGGGCGCGAGTTTTCCATCGCGTTTAACCCGGAGTTTCTCATGGCGCCGTTGCGCGCGCTGCTGGAGGACGAAGTCTTTCTCGATCTGATCGACGAGATGAGCCCGGGCGTTTTAAAAATTCAGACGCCGTTTCTGTACGTCCTGATGCCGATGCGCATCAGTTCGTAGAAGAGCCATCGAAAAATCGATGGAAGTTCCTTCGGAGTTCCGCCTTCAGGCGGTGGCCATCGGAGCCGCGTAAACGCGGAACTCCGAACGCTCCCTCACAAAGGCCGCCGCTGCGGCATCGCCGAATGCACCATCATTAATTCGGTGACGTTCTCCGGCGTAAGCAAACCGACGAGGCGCTTCATACGATCAAGCACGGGTACCGCGGGACAGTTGCACTCCTGCATAATTCGAAATGCATCTTCAAAACGTGTGCCCGTTGTCACTGTGGGAATGTCCCGCCGCATCACATCGCCCACGCGGAGGTAGGGATCGTTCTTGCGCAACGCAGCGATGAGATCGTGACGCGTCAACAGACCAGCGACGTTACCAGTTTCGTCCACGACTGGAAAATCGTGCTGCGAAGTCGCAAGCAATGCGTCCACCGCTTCCTGCAACGTGGCGTCTTCAGCAAGCGTGCGAAACTCGCGCACCATCGCGCTGGAGACTGGAAACCGGCGCGCGACATCTTTCATCTGCGCCAGGGCCGCTTCCTGCGAGGCGCCGATGTAAACGAATAGCGCAATGAAGATCAGGAATGGATTCCAGAGCAATCCGAGAAAGCCGAACACGAACGCAAAACCCTGGCCAACGGTGGCGGCTACCTGCGTAGCGCGAGCATAGCTCATCCGCGTGGCCAGCAACGCACGCAACACTCGTCCGCCATCCATTGGAAAGGCTGGCAGCAAATTAAAAAGCACCAGCATGATGTTAATCGTAAGTAATTGCGCAATAAGGCCGCCGGCTTCGACTGCTGCGGGATTAAGGAGAGCTTGCGCTCCGCCAGCGATAAACAGACCGAGCGCGATCACGACATTTACCAACGGCCCTGCGACCGCGATGATCAATTCCTGCACTGGTTCTTCCGGCATCCGTTCCAATCGCGCGACGCCGCCGATCGGCAGCAACGTGATGTCTGGCGTATTAATTCCGAACGCCTTGGCAGCGAACGCATGGCCAAATTCGTGCAACACCACGCAAAGAAAAAGGAGCAGAATAAATACCACGCGGCTAGCCGCTACTGCGGAACCGCCTTGCGAATAATAGCCGAAAGCCAGCCAGGCAATCAGCAACAAGAACGTAATGTGAATCCGCAATTGAATGCCCGCGACGCGGAGAATCGGAAGAGACCAAGCCATGCGAGGTCAATCTGCTCTGCTATTAGATGACGCGCCAGTGCGGATTAGGTTCTGAGGAAGAATTCAATTTTTAACGCCCAACAATCAACGTCCAATTCAGATTCCGTGTGGTTGAGCGTGGGGCGTTAAGCGTTAAGCGTTGAGCGTTATCATGGAGATTTTTGATGTCGCCATCGTCGGCGGCGGCCCGGCTGGGTCGAGCTGCGCGGCGTTTTGTGCGCTGGCCGGGCTGCGGACGCTTGTTCTTGAGCGGGAAAAATTCCCCAGAGAAAAAGTGTGCGGCGATTGTTTGAATCCGTCGTGTTGGCCTGTGCTGGAGCATCTCGGTCTCGCGCAGCAGGTGCGCGCGTTGCCGCACTCGAAGCTCGAGTCCGTAGAGTTTATAGGAATCGACGGTCACCAGGTAATTGTCGACCTTCCAGCTGGCGAGCATTGTGAAATTTCTGTTAAGCGCTGTTTGTTTGACGATGTTGTGCTCAAGCGCGCACGCGATGTCGGCGCGCAGGTTCGGGAAGAGACAACAGTTACGTCGTTGGCGAATAATGGTAACTGGAAAATTGAGACTGCCACGGGCGAAAGTTTTTCCGCGCAGGTACTGGTCGGCGCAGACGGCCGCAATTCTACAGTTGCTCGCCTGTGCAATTTATTGCCGCATCCCGCACGTGAGCGGGTAGCGCTGCAAACGCACGTCGCGCTGCCGCAAAATTTTGGCAGACGCGTCGTTCTGCAATTTCTTCCGCAAGGTTACTCGGGTCAGGCACCGGTGAATGACGCCGAGTTGAATCTCTGCCTCGTCGGCACGCCCCCGACCATTTCCCAATTGCGACAATGGGCGCAACGCCATTTTCAAATCGCGGCTGATCAATCCTGGCGCACCATCACGCCGCTCACTCGTTCGCCCGTTTCGTGCGGACACGAAAATGTTCTTTTCGTCGGCGACGCCGCCCGCGTAGTAGAACCGTTTACCGGCGAAGGAATTTATTACGCGCTTCGCTCGGGAGAACTAGCCGCAGCCGCAATAAGCAAAATTGTTCGCGGTGAAGATCGGCCCTCAGTTGTGCGCGCATTCACTGATGCGTGCGCGGAAATGTATCGCGGAAGACTCTGGATCAACCGCCTCGCGCGTACAGCAGTATTATGGCCGCATGTCGGATCCGTGTTTGTGCGAGCGGCACAAATTCAGCCGATGATCTTAAAGCTTCTCACCGCAAAAGTTGTCTCACGTGAGTTGTAGCCACGGCCCTGTGGCCGTCTGGATATGGACGTGCGACAGGCATGTGGCTACAGCGATTGTCTTGCCGCTTTTACCGTATTCGCCATCAGCATCGCGATGGTCATCGGTCCGACGCCGCCGGGAACCGGCGTGATAGCGCTCGCTTTTTTTGATACGTCATCAAATGCGACATCCCCCACAAGGCGATAACCGCGCTCGCTTGCTGGGTCTTCGACGCGATTAATCCCTACATCGATTACGACCACGCCTTCGCGTACGTGATTTGCTTTTAAAAATTCCGCGCGACCAATCGCTGCAACAACAATGTCGGCTGAGCGAGTGACCTGTGCGAGGTCGCGGCTCCGCGAGTGCACCACTGTCACGGTGGCGTTCCCGTTCTTGTTTTTCTGCATGAGCAGCAGGGCCAGCGGTTTTCCCACGATCATGCTGCGGCCAAGAACGACGACGTGCGCGCCGTTAATATCGATGTCGCTTTCGAGGAGCAACCGCTGTACGCCAAGCGGCGTGCACGGCACAAAACCGCTGGGATCCTCAAGCACGAGCTTTGCGACATTTGCCGGGTGAAACCCATCTACATCTTTGCGGGGATCGAGCGCGCGCACGATCGCTGCTTCTTCGATGTGCTCGGGCGGCGGTGACTGAACCAGAATGCCGTGAATGCTGGGATCACGATTCAGTTCTTCGACACGACCGAGCAGCTCTGCCTGGGTTGTTGAAGCCTGCAGCTCCAGCTTCACTGAGTGCAATCCCAACTCACGGCACATCTTGTCTTTCGAACGCACATAGGCCCGAGAAGCTGGATTGTCTCCGACCAAAATGACAGCAAGACCGGGCGTCGCGCCTTTCGCTTTAAGTTCCGCAATTTCGCGCCGAAGATCGACATATACCTTCTCTGCGATTGCGCGCCCATCGATCAATTTGGCCATTGTGTTTGTCATTCCGAGCGAAGGCGAGGAATCCCGTTGCAAAGCCCAGGGATAAGTTCTTGAGATCTTCGACTCCGCTTCGCTGTGCTCAGGATGACAAAGAGTCAGCGCATTTCAACCAGCTCCATCATGGCGTCCTGCAAGGCCAGACGTTCAGATTCAAATTCCTCCGATGTCGTAGTCGCTTTGACATGATGGGGCCGATTGATCAGCACACGGACTTTTGCAAACGGCCGCGGCACGATGAACCGGTCCCAACTTCTGAGTCGCCAGCAGTGCGAATACTCCAGATTTATCGGCAACACTGCTGCACCTGATTTCTGTGCGAGAAAAATTATTCCCGGTCCGAGTTCGTACGCTGGGCCAAGCGGACCGTCCGGTGTGATCACCACATCGCGACCGGAGGCGAGTACCTGTGTGAGTTGAAGAATGGCGCTCGCTCCCAGGCGTGAGCTGGAGCCGCGAATCACATCGTAGCCGAAACGCTGAACGGCGTCCGTCAGCAAATCACCATCGCGGCTGGCACTGATTAAGGCGGCACCATGCCGTTGCGGAAAGAAACGACGTAGAACTGCCGGGAAAATTAGCAATCGATTGTGCCAGAGCGCGCCGATACAATTTTCCGTGACCGGTCTCCCAACGATGCCCGCGCGGTCGTCGATTTCGTAACGCAGCGTGCGCGCCCACAACTGCAGCAAGCGAACTCCAAACGCGATTAACCATCGCGCAAGCCGGCCTTCGATCTTCAACGTTTCTTTCCCGAGCTTTTGACCGATGCGCTTTCGCGTCCCCAACGATATGCGTGCGCACTAGGCAACCCAATCTGGTCAAGGATGCGCCACACCACTGTATCCACGACTGCGGCTACGGAACTGGGACGGCTGTAGAAGGATGGAATGGCTGGAAGAACAATCGCTCCCGCTTCGAGCAAAGTGATGACATTGCGCGCGTGAATCAAATTCCACGGTGTCTCGCGCGGGACGAGAATCAACTTGCGCCTTTCCTTCAAGAAAACATCCGCCGCACGTAACAGGGCATTGTCGCTGGAACCGGAGGCGATTCGTCCGAGCGTGGCCATTGAACAAGGAACAATCACCATGGCGTCAAAACGCGCGGAGCCACTGACGAATGGCACGGACATGTCATTTTCAGAATGCTGTGAAACGCCTTTGGGAATTTCAAACTTATCGAGCTCCTGCTTTGCAACATCACTTGCAGACGCGCTCATGACGAGGTGGACCTCGTGCGCTGAGCAATCGATCTGCGCGAGCAATCTTTCTAAATAGATGGTGCCACTCGCACCAGTAGCGGCGATCACTAGTTTCATCCGGCTAACAAATCACAATTCTCCCCAATGCTCTAGCCAAACGCTTCGCGAAGCACGGTTTGTCTCTGCGACCGGTGACGGAGTTGACAATCTGCGCCACGGGCTGAGGTAAACGCGGAGAGGAATCCATGATTACTCCCACCCGACTTTCCTATGCGGTACTCGCATTCACGATTGTCCTCGTGGGAGTTCTAAATCTCGGAGTACCGCTTCTGGTCGTCTTGTTCTCCTATTTTGCATTACGACAGCTCTATTACCTCACCAAAAGAAAGTGGCTTGCCTTGATTTTGTTTGCCGTCGGCGTGGCGGGGGTTGCGGCGGCAGCCGCGTACTTTACTCGCGCTGCGATTCTTGCGCTGCCGGACGTGGCTGATACGTCCATTCCCCCGGCAAGCGCCTGGGCTCAGAAGCGCGCGATCGAATTACCATTCACCGACTTTGAAAGCCTCAGACAAGTCGTGACTGACACCCTTGGACAGGAAGGGCATTACCTGCGAAACGTCGCTAATTTTGCCAAGAGCGTTACGGCGGCGCTGGTTTTCAGTATTCTCGGAATCGTCGCAGCCGGAAGTCTCTTTTTTAAAACTGGCCTTGATCCACACCGTGCGACTCATCGGGTAAAGAACAACCTTTACTCTGTTTGCTGCGATGAAGTCTCGACGCGGTTTCGTGATTTCTATCGCAGCTTTGCCACGGTGATGGGAGCGCAACTCACGATCTCGCTGATTAATACGACACTGACTGCTATTTTCCTTCTCGCAGTGCACATGCCGCACGCGACACTGCTCATTGCAGTCACCTTTCTGTGTGGTCTTGTGCCCATTGTCGGTAACTTGGTAAGTAACACGATAATTGTTTTCGTCGGGTTAACTGTCTCGCTGAAGCTGGCGATTTCGGCCCTGGTGTTTCTCGTCGTGATCCACAAGCTGGAATATCTTTTAAACAGCAAGATCATCGGCGACCGGATTCGCAATCCCGTGTGGCTGACGCTGATCGCGCTGATCCTCGGCGAACGACTCATGGGTATCCCCGGCCTGATCCTTGCGCCGGTAGTATTAAACTATTTAAGGGTGGAGATGCTGACGGTGGAAGTGCGGGCTCGCTCAGAAAACGTTGCAGCATTTGAACCGCTGACCCAACACCGCCCAGGTTCATGAAAGCCGGTTTTGGTCTTTGTCATTCCGAGCGAAGTCGAGGAATCTCACTTCAATAAAGGAACTCTCTCTGGCGCCGTGAAAGCTGGTTTTTTGGAAAAACTCATCGAGCGCCTCGGGCGAATCGGGCCGGAAGACGTGCAGAATTATTTTCTGCGCCTGGCACAGGAGAAAGGCTTTCTGGAAACGGTTTTCAATGCCATCCAGGAAGGCGTTATTGTATCTGATTCAAAGGGCCGGATCACTTATCTAAACGACGCAGCTTGCGGATTATTTGGGCTCGAGGCAGCGGATGCAATCGGCAAACCCCTCGACGAACGCGTTCGAGGTCTCGATTGGGAATCGCTTACTAAAAGCGAAGGCCCTGTCAGCCATGACATGGAAGTCTTTTACCCGCAAAATCGCTTCATCAATTTTTACATAGTGCCGCTCGTGATAGAGCATCGTGAGGCTGTAGTCACGATCCCTCGGGATGAGTCCGGCCCGAACGAGTCGGCGAGAGGGCGACACGGCACGCCGGGGTCGCCGACCCGGGCTACGGCTGCGGAGGAAGTTGGGCATGTCATGATTTTGCGTGACATCACTCAGAGCCGGCGCACGGCCCAGCAAACCATCGAATCGGAACGTTTGAACGCGCTGACGTTGCTGGCAGCAGGCGTAGCGCACGAGATCGGCAATCCACTCAACTCGCTCCACATTCATTTGCAATTGATGGAGCGCAGCCTGCAAAACCTGAATGATGGCGCAAAGGCAGAGCTTCAGCACTCAATCGATGTCGCCCGTTCGGAAGTGAACCGGCTTGATTCTATCGTCACCCAGTTTTTGCGGGCAATCCGGCCATCGCGGCCGCAACTGCGTCCGGAAAATCTGAACACAATCATCGAGGAGGCAGTGCGGTTTTTCGCGCCCGAGCTGCAGGACCGCGAAATCGTGGTTGAACAAGAACTGCGCTCGGACCTACCGGTGCTTCAGGTGGATCGCGATCAGATGAAGCAGGCGTTTTACAACGTGATCAAGAACAGCCTCGAAGCCATGCATCGCCACGGCACGTTGCGCATTCGCACCGACATGGACGATACGCATGTGATCATCCGATTCGTCGATACCGGCGGCGGCATGTCGGCGGAAAGCTTAAGCCGTGTGTTCGAGCCTTATTTTACGACCAAGCCGTCCGGCACCGGTCTTGGGTTGTTGATTGTGCGCCGCATCGTGCGCGAACATGGCGGCGAACTGTCCATCGAGAGCCCGCAACGCAAAGGTCTGACGATCACGATTCGCTTGCCATATATTGACAAGCGCGTTCGCATGCTCGAAGCCGGCGAAAGCAAACCGCATTGAGCCCGCGCAACGCGCTTCTCCAGTGCGCGCTTCAAAACTGTCGCTTTGCGCGGTGAATGCGCTGGTGCGTCGGATGGGCGCATAGCGGCATTGAGCGAAGATGAATGACGAATATCGAATGACAAAATCCGAATCAATAACGAATGACGAAGCCCGAAGAACATCTTTCCCTCATTCTGTCTCCGTCATTCCTTCGTCATTAGTGCTTCGTCAGTTCTTCTGTTATTCCCAGTTGCGCAAAGAGAAATGCGTAAATATCAGCCAATTGTTTGATCCGCTCGCTTAGTGCAGTGCCGATGCCGTGTCCCGCGCTGGAGCTGGTGCGCAAAAGAATCCGATTTTCCGATTTGTTCGCGGCAAGCAGGCGCGCTGTCATTTTGCGCGAGTGATACGGCGCAACGCGTCCATCGTTTGCGCCAGTCATCATCAAAACAGAAGGATACTTCGTCCCATCGACGACATGGTGATAGGGCGAGTAGGCGTAAAGCGCCTTGAATTGCTCCGGATCTTTAACCGTCCCAAACTCGGTTACGTTGAACGCGCCATTCGGCGCCAGCTCGACGCGAAGCATATCGTAAATCCCCACTGAAGAAACCGCCGCCCGGAACAAATCAGGATGTTGCGTGATCATTGCGCCCATCAGCAGCCCGCCGTTGCTTCCACCCATGATCGCCAACTTTTCCGGACGGGTATAATTCTCTTTGATCAGATACTCCGCAGCCGCCGCAAAATCGTCGAACACGTTTTGTTTCTTCGTGAGGTTACCCCCCTTGTGCCATTCTTCGCCGAACTCGCCGCCGCCGCGGATGTTCGCCACGACATAAATGCCGCTGCGATCGAACCAGAGTCGCCGTATAAAATCAAAGTTCGGCGACATACTTATTCCATAGCCGCCATAGCCGTACAGCAGCGTCGGGTTCTGCCCGTTGCGCTTCGTTCCTTTTCGGAAAAGGATGTTGAGCGGAACTTTTGTGCCGTCTTTTGTGGTGGCGAACTCGCGGCGAACTTCGATGTCCGCGAAGGAGACTGGGGACGTGCTGCGCAGCGCCGTCTTCACCGGCTCTGTTTTTTGGTTCGGACAATTGAACCATGCCGCCGACTCGGTGTAACTGATGTCGCGGAAAAGAAGTGAGCCGTCCTCCAACGCGAGCATCTCCTGCACAGCCGAGATTTGTGGAAGTGGGATGATCGTTTCGTTTTTGCCATTCAGGTCGAAGCGCCGGATTTGAGAGGGGCCGCCAAGCAAATCGCCCACGAAAAGCGCGTCGCTGGTGGGTACGATGCGCTCGATCACACCGTCGCCAGCTGCGACGATCTCGGCTGCGTTCTTCAATTCCGGTACGTCGAGTGGCAATCGTAGAATCTTACCGCGCGGCGCACCCGCGCGTGAAACGAGGTAGAGTGCGTTGTCTCGACCGAGGTGCGCGATTTTTATCTCGTCGCTGAATTGCGTGATCTGCTTCCAGGTTCCGTCTGGGGCGAGGAGGTAATGCGCAAAGTCCCCGCCATCGCCGTTCGCGACGGCCGCCAGAATGTATTTGCCGTCGCGCGCGGCTTCGAGAGCGATCTCTGCAATTCGTGGAAAGTCTTTGCCGATCGAATAGGTGTCCTCCGAGTCGGGCGTTCCAATTTTGTGAAAGTAAACCTGCTGATAAAAATTCAGATCAGCGTCGGGCCGCTCGCCTTTGCGCGGAAAGCGCGTGTAATAAACGCCCGTTCCATCAGCATTCCAAGCCGCGCTCCCTCCTGCCGTGGGATATTGAACATGCGCAATCCTGTCCGGGAGGGCCTTGCCAGTCGCAGTCTCGTAAAAATGAAGCGTCCCGTCCTCGCTGCCGCCTTTGGAAAGCGACACCGCGACATGTTTGCCATCCAATGACGGAACAAACCAATCGATCGCCGTCGTTCCTTTCGGATCCAGAACGTTTGGATCCAGCACCGCCCTCTCTGACTTAAGGTCGTCAGCCGAAGTGAGCGTCACCAGTAACTGCTGTTGTTTTGGCGGCTGGAATTTCATCGCAAACAAAATTCCCGGTCGCGAGACGAGCGAAGAATAACTCGGCGACGTTTTCGCGTACCACTCCGTTAATTGCTTCTCAATCGCGGCACGATCAGGCAAACGGTCGAGATACTGTCGAGTCCGCTGATTTTGTGTGCCCGACCATGCCTTCACCTGCGGGTCATTGTCTTGTTCCAGCCATTGATACGGATCTTCGACAGTTACGTCCTGATATTTGGTGGAAACGGGTTTCTTTGGAGTTTCGGGCGATGCCGCGGTCGCAGACAGATTGAGCAGGGTCAGCGCAGTGATGACGCCAATTACAAAAGGGGAGCGATTCGTGCTCATCGCGCGAAACTTAAATCCAGCTGGGAACCGCGCGCTCTAACGAGTTGAAACCGCATACCTCGGATCTTTGACCTGCTTCCGGATGGCTGCGAAGAGTCTCTTTATTCCCGTCAGGCTTACATGATTTGCGAGGAATGAGGGGATAAAGCCGCCAGTGTCGGTGTAAATGGAATAGGTGGCACGGGTTCCGGTTATGCCCTCGGGTTCAAGCAGCCACTTGCCCTCGCAAAGTTTTACCCGCACTACGCCTTTTTTCTCCGGCGGCCCCAGTTCATTCGCTGGTGACCAATGACTCATAAAAGCGAGACCATCAGGCACGCGCCACGATTCCTTCCAAACCCGCAGCGTGTAATCGCGATCGGCACAGACTTTTGGCGAGAGCCGTTGATATCCCACGATTGAATCGCTGTCTCGTTTGATTAGCCGGCACTCGGCCACGGATGGCATGAACTTCGGATAATTCTGGAAGTCATCGATCACCGCACAGACAGCATTAGTGGGCGCGTCAATCGAGCCGACAGCCCTGAACTCCTTGAGCGGCGAACCCGGATGCGGGCGGCTGTAGATCTCAACATCTTTGTCGGGAACGGCCAGTTTCCAGTCGCCGTCCTTATTAGTCGACTCGTCCGCAGCGAAGACGGTTGGAAAACCAGCGAGAAAAAGCGATATCAGAGCGGGGAAAATCCGCTGGGGCATCGGCGATGATACACGCTTCGCGCGCATGCGCCATAACAGATGGCCGTTTTCTAGACCCATCGACACCGCGGGGGTGCAGAGAAATTCTTTGAATCTCAGTGAACTCTGCGTTCTCTGCGGTTAATCATTACTGATTCTGCAGATATGAACCTACAGCCCACCGTCCTCGTTGTTGACGATGAGAAGCATACGCGTGACGGCCTGCGCCATTTACTCGAAAACGAGTATGACGTATATGTGGCCGCCGACATAGCAGGGGCTATGGACGTGCTCGAGCGCGAGCAGGTCGATGTGCTTCTCACTGACCTGCGCCTCGGCGGCGAAGACGGAATGAGCTTGATAGATCGCGCTTTGAAAATGCCGCGTCCGCCGATCTGCATCATGATGACAGCGTACGGTTCGGTCGATGTCGCAGTCGAGGCGATGAAACGCGGCGCCTACGACTTCGTGACGAAGCCGCTCAATCTCGACAAAGTCGAAATGTTGATCGCGCGCGCGGTGCAAGGACGCAAACTTGAGCAGGAAAATCGCGCGCTCCGCGAGCAAGTGGACGAACGCTATGGCCTCAAAAACATCTGGGGCGACTCCGCAGCGTTGCACGAAGTGCTCGAGACCATTAAACAGGTCGCACCTTCGTCGGCCAACGTTCTTATCGAGGGAGAGAGCGGCACGGGCAAAGAACTCGCTGCGCACGCCATTCATAATTTGAGCCGGCGCAACAAGGCGAAATTCGTAGTGGTGCATTGCGCTGCGCTCTCGCCGCAACTTCTCGAGAGCGAGTTATTCGGGCACGAAAAAGGCGCGTTTACCGGGGCGCATGAACGGCGCATCGGCCGGTTCGAACAGGCCAACGGCGGCACAATTTTTCTCGATGAAGTGGCGGAGATCGATCTGAGCATTCAGGTCAAATTGCTGCGCGTGATGAGCGAAGGACGCGCGTTCGAACGAGTGGGCGGCAACCAAACGCTGCGCGCAGACGTGCGGTTGATCGCAGCGACGAACAAGAACCTCGAACAACTCGTGCGCGAGAGAAAATTTCGCGACGATCTCTTTTTCAGGCTGAATGTCGTGCGCATCACAATGCCGCCGTTGCGCGAGCGAAAGGAAGATATCCCGATTCTGGTCCGCGGATTTCTGCGTCATTTCTGTAAGGAAAATAACAAACCTCTGCTCGACCTCGCGCCTGATGCGATGGATGCGCTACTGACTTACGACTGGCCGGGCAACGTTCGCGAGCTGCGTACCGCAATCGAGCACGGGGTTGTAATGGCGACTGGCAAACAAATTAGATTACGCGATCTGCCGATGGCTCTGCGCCAGGCAGCAACGGCAAAGTTGCCGGGTGGAGTTTCACCAACCGAGGCGTTCGGTGAAAAAACCAGCCCGCTCGATCTGCACGAAACGGAAAGAAGATTGATTGCCCAGGCGCTTGCCGCAACCAACGGCAACATAACCGCTGCGGCTAAAAAGCTCGGCATCAGCCGCCGCACGCTTCATCGAAAAATCAACGAAATGAATCTGGCGAGAAAATCAGCTGAAGCCGCGGACGCGAGCTAGGGATGCCGTACGGCGGCGCGCTTTTGTTTTAGGATTGCTTTCGCGGCGCGCAGCGGCGTGCGCCTTATCGTTCGCACTTACGAGATGGCTTCTAGTGGGGTTTTGTCTTTACCCTCACCACGTTGGAATTGGGGCTTGTACCGTTGCCGTTGTAAGCGCGTAGGCGGTAATAATAAGTCGTATTAGCGGTCAGCCCGGTAACGCTTCGACTAGTTGTGTTGCCGACGTCCAAATTTTTGTATCCGGGTACGTAAGTGACAAAGGAAGCGCTCGTGGACACATCCAACTGGTAACCCGTCGCACCGCTTACGCTCTTCCAGTTCGCGGTAAAGCTGCTGGCAGTCACATTGGTTGCTTTTCCGGCCGTTGGAGCAGCGGGCGTTGGTGCTGGGGTTGGTGTCGGTGTAGAAGTCGCGGTCGCTGTCGCTGTTGGTGTTGGTGTTGGTGTAGGACTGGGTGGAAGCGTTGCGGTTGGCGTAGGTGATGGGGATGGTGTGGTCGTTGGCGCCGGAGTCGGTGTAAAAGTCGCCGTCGCGGTAGGAGTAGCTGTAGCTGTCGCAATGGAAGTAGGAGTAGATGTGGGTGTTGAGATAGGAGTCGCGGTTGCAGTAGGCGTAGGCGTAGCTGATGGTAGCTTGAAGGCGTAGATCCTATTATCCGCACCGAAATAAATCCGGCCACGAGCGACCATGCCGGTGTTCCATTGGCGCGTGCCGCTCATCAATTCGTTAGCTCCGCCGCCGGCATAAATAACAGCGCCGGTATCGCCATCGTAAGCATGCAAGCGCTGGTCGCCGCTGCTCGTCGTGGCCGCGTACCAGACGATCACGTTATTCGTCCCATCAGTTGTTGTCGCCCAGGGCGAGCCTCGTCCGCTCTGATTTTGGCTCCAGGCAAACA
>WNGL01003860.1_pt1 | contig 18061 bp, 16 predicted proteins | sample 5400591 | NCBI WGS metagenome assembly WNGL01 (sample SAMN13153377, study PRJNA577476) | soil metagenome | isolation source: 80 cm soil or saprolite under Garry oak tree replicate 1 | place: USA:California | collected 2016-06-15 | reverse complement strand
GACCAGCTGGCGCGCCTCCTCTCCGGCGTTGGCGACCAGGCGGTCGGCGGCCGCCACGACCTCGCCCTCGCCGCGGATCCTGGCCGCAGGCTCGGCGCAGTCGCCGCTGGCCAGCGCCAGGTTCTTGACCTTGCCCAGGGTGTGCATGGACTGGATGAGCGGGACGCGCCAGCGTGACGCGGCCACCGCCGCGACCTGGCCCGACAGCCAGTAGTGCGCGTGCAGCAGGTCGTACCGGCCGGGCGCGAAGGCGGCCTCGGTGCGCAGCACCCCGAAGGTGAACGGGCAGATCTGGCCGGGCAGCGAGTTCTTGGCCAGCTCCTCGAACGGGCCGGCCACCACGTTGTGCACCAGCACGCCCGGCACGAGTTCCACCACAGGCGGCGTGTCCCGGCAGACCGCGCGGGTGAAGATCTCCACCTCGACGCCGCGGAGGGCCAGCTGCCTGGACACCTCGACCACGTAGACGTTGAGCCCGCCCGCGTCGCCGGTACCCGGCTGGTCGAGCGGGGACGTGTGCAGGCTGATGGTCGCGATCCGCCGGGGGGCGCCCCGGTTACGGGCGCGGCTCAGCACTGGCACGTCATAAGCAACCGTGGCGAGCTGCCGGCTGTTCCCCACGCTAGGCTTTCCCGCATGAGCGAGCTGGAGGGGCGCGGCGCCGACTGGACTCTGCTTGTCCCCACGTACCCACCCCAGGAGCGAGGGACGAGCGACGAGGGAAGGAGGCGCCAGTGAAGAGGAATGGGGAGGTGGGTGGGGCCCCGGAGGCGAGCGGGAGAGACAGTATGAGAACGCTGGTGCTGCTTCGTCACGGCGAGAGCGAATGGAACGCGAAGGGCCTGTTCACCGGGTGGGTGGACGTGGGGCTTTCTGCAGCCGGGGCGCAGGAGGCCGCCAACGGCGGCAAGCTGCTCGCCCAGTCGGGCCTCCAGCCGGGCGTCGTGCACACCTCGGTGCTGACCCGCGCCATCCAGACCGCCAACATCGCCCTGGAGGAAGCCGGCCTGCTCTGGCTGCCCACGAAAAGGTCATGGCGGCTCAACGAGCGGCACTACGGCGCGCTGCAGGGCAAGGACAAGGCCAGGACCAGGCAGGAGTTCGGCGACGAGCAGTTCATGCTGTGGCGCCGCTCCTACGACGTGCCGCCGCCGCCGATCGCCGACGACGACCGGTACTCCCAGGCCGGCGACGTCAGGTACGCCGCGCTGCCGCCGGAGGCCAGGCCGCGGACCGAGTGCCTGAAGGACGTGGTGGTGCGCCTGCTGCCCTACTGGTACGACGCGGTCGTGCCGGACCTGGGCGCCGACGGCACGGTCCTGGTCGTCGCGCACGGCAACTCGCTGCGCGCGCTGGTCAAGCACCTGGACGGGATCAGCGACGCGGCCATCGCGGAGCTGAACATCCCCACCGGGATCCCGCTGGTCTACCGGCTGGACGACGCGTTCAGGCCGGTCGCCCCCGGCGGCAGGTACCTGGACCCGGACGCCGCCGCCGAAGCGGCCGAGGCGGTCCGGAACCAGGGCCGCTAGGCCGAGGGGGCCGGGGGGCACGGGGGGCGGGGAGCCCTCCGTACTCGGGGCGTCCCCGGGGGGTCGTCCCCCGGGGGTAAATAAGGTAAATCCGGCATTACGGGATGTTGGCCGTTTGGTGAACAAGCGTCGAATATCGCCGGGTCTGGGCCCATCGCGCTGTTGTCTGCCTGGTGCTACCGCATACCATGAGGCATGTGAGTCTTCACTGGTCACCGCATTGGCCTGCGCTGATTACGGAGAATGCGTGGCGATAAGATCCAGGGTTCCAGGGTCAAGCGCGGCCGCGCGCCAGGCGCGCGGTACCCGGCTCAGGGCGGCGCAGCAGCCCGCCCGGCTGCCACCGGGAATCGCCTCCGTCCTTTCCGTCCTTTCCTCCTCGGCCGTGGTCGTCGACAGCAACGACCGGGTGCTGCGGGCGAGCGCCGCGGCCCGCGCGTTCGGCCTGGTCAAGGGCGATCGCCTGATGGTCAGCGAACTGGCCGCGCTGGCTCGCCAGGTGCGCCGCGACGGCGAGATCAGGGAAGGCGAGTTCGAGGTCCCCGTGCCCAGGTTCGGCGGCCGCACGACGAGCTTCGCGGTCCGGGTGGCGCCGCTCGGCGGGGCGGTGGGCGGCGGCGGGCTCGTGCTCGTGCTCGCCGAGGACCAGACAGAGAGCCGCCGGGTGGACGAGGTCAAGCGGGACTTCGTGGCCAACACCAGCCACGAGCTCAAGACCCCGGTGGGCGCGCTGGCCCTGCTGGCCGAGACGATCGAGGACGCCGCCGACGACGCCGAGGCGGTGCGCCGGTTCGCGAGCAAGATGCGGCAGGAGGCGCAGCGGCTGACCAACCTGGTCCAGGACCTGATCACGCTGTCCAGGATCCAGGCCGTCGAGCCCGTCCCCGACCCGCGCCCGGTCGAACTCGACGCGGTGGTGGCCGAGGCGGTGGACCGCTGCCGGATGAAGGCGAACGCGCGCGGCATCACGCTCGCCTCGGTCGGCAGCCGCGGCCTGTCCGTCCTGGGCGACGAGGACCTGCTGATCACCGCGCTGCGCAACCTGCTGGAGAACGCCGTGGCGTACAGCCCGGAGCGGACCCGGGTGGTCATCAGCACCAAGAAGACCGGCGAGGGCAACGCCGAGCTCAGCGTGGCCGACCAGGGCATCGGCATCCCCGAGCGCGATCTGGAGCGCATCTTCGAGCGGTTCTACCGGGTCGATCCGGCGCGCTCGCGCGCGACCGGCGGCACCGGCCTCGGGCTGGCCATCGTCAAGCACGTGATGGCGGCCCACAACGGCAAGGTCACCGTGCGCAGCGTCGAGGGCGCGGGGTCCACCTTCACCCTGATCATCCCGCTGCGGAGCGAGCATGTCAGCACTGGCGCTGCGTGAGCCCCTCAAGCCCCACAGAACCCAAGAGTACCGGTAGCGTCCAGGGAGGGCCCAAGTGACACGCGTGCTGGTTGTCGAGGACGAAGACTCGTTCAGCGACGCCATTTCGTACCTGCTGCGCAAGGAGGGGTTCGAGGTCGCGGTCTGCTCGACGGGCCCCGACGCGCTGGACACGTTCGACCGGACCGGCGCCGACCTGGTCCTGCTCGACCTGATGCTGCCGGGCCTGCCGGGCAGCGAGGTGTGCCGGTCGCTGCGCGAGAAGTCCAACGTGCCGGTGATCATGCTGACCGCCAAGGACAGCGAGATCGACAAGGTGGTCGGCCTGGAACTGGGCGCCGACGACTACGTGACCAAGCCGTTCTCCTCCCGCGAGCTCGTCGCGCGGATGCGCGCGGTGCTGCGGCGCCGCGGCGAGCCCGACGACGTGGCCGAGTCGGCCCTGGAGTCCGGGCCGGTGCGGATGGACGTGGACCGGCACGTGGTCACCGTCCGCGGCGGCACGGTCCAGCTGCCGCTGAAGGAGTTCGAGCTGCTGCAGGTGCTGCTGCGCAACGCGGACCGGGTGCTGACCAGGATGCAGCTCATCGACCGGGTCTGGGGCGCCGACTACGTGGGCGACACCAAGACGCTGGACGTGCACATCAAGCGACTGCGCGCCAAGATCGAGCTCGACCCGGCCCGGCCGCAGCACATCGTCACCGTCCGCGGCCTGGGTTACAAGTTCGAGTCAGCCGCCTGAGGTCGCGGGTAAGCCAGCCCGTTCGGTACCGATCGACAACATGGTCCCGAACGGGGCCCGGCGCGTGCCCCGGTACCGGCTACGGCGTGGCCGTGGGGCTGGCGGACGCGGTGGCCGACCCCGGGGCGGGCGGCGTGGCGGCGGCCGTGGGTGTCGGGGCGGCGGGCGGGGAGTAGGTCGCGTAGGCCTCGGTGGGCGGCTCCACGGGCACGGTGAGCGTGATCGGCCCCGCCTGGGCGAAGCTCAAGGTCAGCGTGACCATCTGCCCGCCGCTGAGCGGGCTGGCCAGGCCGGTGATGACCACCTGGGGCTCGGGGCCGCCCAGGTTGACCAGGGCCTGAGCCGGCAGGTCGACCGAGCCGCCGGGCAGCTGCACCGAGGAGGCGCCCTGGGCGCTCACCGAGTCCAGCCGGTCGCCGTTGGCCGCCGACAGCGCGAAGAAGGCCCCGGCCTGGCTGGAGCCCGGCGCGGACTGGAGCACGAACGCGTTGTCGATGGTGACGCCGTTCTGCACGGTGTTGACCCCGAAGTTGGCCGGATGGAAGGTCAGCGTGGGCGCGTTGAAGCCGGCCTCGCATCCGGCGAGCACGGGCACCAGCACGGCTACGGCGCCGAGAAGCAGGCAGCGGTTCCAGCGCGTCACCTTACGGCCTCCTCGATGTACTCCCGTGGGGACGGAAGAAATCGTAGCGGTCACGCCGCCGGGTGTTAACGCGGGGCTCCCGGCGATCCGGAGCCGGACGCGCGAGCCGAAGAGCCCGGCCGGCCGGGCGAGGCGGACGGGTGGGCGGACCGGCTGGCCCGGACGGTCGCGGTGCTCCCGGTGGCCGTCGGGGCGGGCGGCCGGCTCGAGGCCGCCACGGTCGGCTTGGGCGTATGCTCGGCGGGCGTCGTAGCCGGGCTGAACGTGGCCACCGACAGCATCGCGCCCGCCACCAGGCACACGGCCAGAATGCTCGCCAGCAGCGGCATCACGGTGGCGCGCCCGGCGAAGGGCCCGGCCAGCCTGCGCAGCCGGTTCCGGCGGCGTTTCGCGCGTTGTTCCCGGTGGTAGGCCAGCACCTCACGGTCGAGCTCACGCGCGTCATCCGGGATCTGGATGTCGAGCGGAGGCTCGTCCCATCCTGATCCGCCGCCAGGATTCACCGTCACCTCCGCCGCGAATTGGATCCTTCGCCTTCCAGTATGACGCCAGGGTCGGCACCACGCCTCAATCGGTAAGATGCCGGGCTCTTTTCACCGGCTCAGGTAGACTGTGGATAGCGCTGTAAACCCTCGAGTGGCCGTGCCGATGTCGGCGCGGCCAGCTGAACGGTGTGGGTACGGACCGGCGATAACCGTACTGACCTGCATATTTACCCCCAAGGGCATTTTATCGACACCGCCCGACGTGGTAAGATGGTCTTCAGCGGAAGGGGTACTTGCCACATGTCTTTCAAGGTCGGCGATACCGTCGTCTATCCACACCACGGGGCTGCTCGCATCGAAGCGGTCGAGACTCGCACGATCAAGGGCGAGGATAGGACCTATCTGGTCCTCAAGGTCGACAAGGGCGACCTGACCGTACGCGTCCCCGCGGACAACGCCGAGTTGGTAGGCGTTCGTGATGTCGTAGGCGCCGAAGGGCTTGAGCGGGTGTTCGAGGTGCTCCGCGCGCCGCACACCGAAGAGCCGACCAACTGGTCCAGGCGCTACAAGGCCAACCTGGAGAAGCTCGCTTCCGGTGACGTGAACAAGGTGGCCGAGGTGGTTCGGGACCTGTGGCGGCGAGACAGGGAACGTGGCCTGTCCGCGGGCGAGAAGCGCATGCTCGCCAAGGCGCGGCAGATCCTGGTCAGCGAACTGGCGCTGGCCGAGAAGACCAACGAGGACAAGGCCGAGGCCCTGCTCGACGAGGTTCTGGCCACCTGAGCCCTGGCATCCCCCGGGTAGGGGTCGGAGTCGATGTACACCCGCTGACCGCCTCGCGTGAGCTGTACCTGGCTGGCTTGCTGTGGCCGGGCGAGGCGGGCCTGGACGGCCATTCGGACGGAGACGTGGCGTCGCACGCGGTCTGCACCGCGCTGCTGACCGCCGCGGGGCTCGGCGATCTCGGCGAGAACTTCGGCACGTCCCGCCCCGAGTGGGCGGGCGCGTCCGGCGTCGCGCTGCTGCGTGAGACGTTCCGGCTGGTCAGCGAGGCGGGGTTCGTCATCGGCAACGTCGCGGTCCAGGTGATCGGGAACCGGCCGAGGGTCGCGCCGCGCCGGGCCGAGGCCCAGAAGGTGCTGAGCGAGGCGCTGTCCGGCGCGTCGGTCAGCGTGTCCGCCACCACCGCCGACGGATTGGGCCTGACCGGCCGCGGCGAGGGGATCGCCGCGATCGCCACCGCCATTCTGCTACCAGCAGAGCTGATGACTGCGGGCTCCTAGACCAGCCGGTTTCCCTTAGCCTTGTCAGCGTGACGTTGCACCTTCATGACACCGCGGCTCGCGCGGTGCGCGAGTTCACGCCGATCACGCCGGGGCAGGCGTCGGTGTACCTGTGCGGCGCCACCGTGCAGGCGCCGCCGCACATCGGCCACCTGCGGTCGGCGGTCGTCTTCGACGTGCTGATCCGCTGGCTGGAGGCGAGCGGGTACCGGGTGACCTTCTGCCGCAACGTCACCGACGTCGAGGACAAGATCCTGCGCGCCGCCCGGGCGGAGGGCGTCCCGCCCTGGATCGTGGCCGAACGCAACCAGCGCGCGTTCACCTGGGCCTACGACACGCTCGGCTGCAGGCCGCCGGACGTCGAGCCGCGCGCCACCGGGCACATCCCGGAGATGATCGTGCTGATCCGGCGGCTGATCGAGGGCGGCCACGCCTACGCAGGCGGCGGCGACGTGTACTTCGACGTGCGCTCCTACCCGGCGTACGGCGCGCTGTCCGGCCAGCGGCTGGACCAGATGCGGTCCGCCGAGGATTCCGGCGAGGCGCCGGGAGAGGGTACGGCCAAGCGCGACCCGCGCGACTTCACGCTGTGGAAGGGCGCCAAGCCGGGGGAGCCTTACTGGGACACGCCCTGGGGCCAGGGCCGTCCCGGCTGGCACCTGGAATGCTCGGCCATGGCCACCAAGTACCTCGGGCCGTCCTTCGACATCCACGGCGGCGGGCTGGACCTGGTCTTCCCGCACCACGAGAACGAGATCGCCCAGTCCCGCGCGGCCGGCGACGACTTCGCCCGGTACTGGCTGCACAACGGGCTGCTCGGGCTGGCCGGGGAGAAGATGAGCAAATCCGGCGGCAACTCGCTGCTCGTCACCGACGTGCTGACCCGGGTGCGGCCGCCCGAGCTGCGCTACTACCTGGTCCAGGCGCACTACCGCTCGCTGCTCGAGTACTCCGAGGAGGCGCTGGAGGAGGCGGCCGCCGCCTACCAGCGGATCGAGCGCTTCGCGGTGCGGGCGGCCGAGGCGCTGATGGAAGCGGTGCCCGGGCCCGGCGACGAGCCGGCCGAACTGCCGGTGTCGTTCGGTTCGGCCATGGACGAGGACCTGAGCGTCCCCGCCGCCCTGGCCGCCGTGCACGCCTGCGTCCGGGACGGCAACCAGGCACTGGCCGTGTCCGACAAATCGGGCGCCCGGGCCAGCCTGGCCCGGCTGCGGGGCATGCTGGGCGTGCTCGGCCTGGACCCGCTCGCGCCGCCCTGGGCCGGGGCTTCCGGGTCGGGTGACCGGCTCCGCCGGGTCGTCGGGTCACTGGTCAAGCTGGCCTTGCAGCAGCGGGACGCGGCCCGGGCCCGCCGGGACTACGCGACCGCGGATGCCGTACGGGAAGGCCTGGAGGAGATCGGCGTCGTGGTCGAGGACACCCCCGAGGGCCCGCGATGGGAGCTGAAGCGTTGAGCGGAGCATCACAGCCGCGGCGGACCGGCGGCGGTTCCGGCCGCTCCGGTTCCGGCCGGACCAAGTCGGGCAAGCCGCGCCCGGGCACCGGCGGCCAGGGCCGCCGCAAGCTCGAGGGCAAGGGGCCGACCCCGCCCGCCGCCCTGCGGCCGGGCCATCCCGCCCAGCGGCGTGCCGCCACGGGGGGCGCCGCCGACGGCGCCGCGGGCGGGTTCCGCCGCCGGACCGGTGACGGCCCCGCCGCCGCCGAGTCCTTCGGCCCGGCCGGCCGGGCCCCCTCCCCGCGAACACAGCGCGGGTCCGGCGACGCGCCCGAGTTCGTCGCCGGGCGCAACCCGGTCGTCGAGTCGCTGCGGGCCAGCGTGCCGGCCGTGGTCCTGTACGTGGGCGCCCGGGTGCAGCACGACGAGCGGATCAGCGAGGCCATCAAGCTCGCCGCGGACCGCGGCGTGGCCGTGCTCGAGGCCGGCGCCGCCGAACTCGACCGGCTCACCGGCGGCGCGCTGCACCAGGGCCTGGCCCTGCGGGTGCGGGCCTACGACTACGCGCACCCCGACGACCTGCTCGCCCGGGCCGCCGACGCCGGGCAACTGCCGCTGATCGCCGCCCTGGACGGGGTGACCGACCCGCGCAACCTGGGGGCGGTGGCGCGTTCGGCCGCCGCGTTCGGCGCACACGGGGTCGTGGTACCGGCCCGCCGCGGCGCCGGCGTCACCGCGGGTGCCTGGAAGGCCTCCGCGGGCGCGCTCGCCCGGGTGCCGGTGGCCCGCGCCGTCAACCTGGCCCGCGCGCTCCAGTCGTACCGGGACGCCGGGGTCTTCGTGGCCGGCCTGGACGCGGCCGGGGACACGCCGATCCGCGATCTCGAACTGGCCACCGCCCCGCTGGTCCTGGTCATCGGGTCCGAGGGCCGCGGTCTGTCGCGAATCGTGGCCCAGGCCTGCGACGTGCTGGTCCGCATCCCGATCGCGACCCGCACCGAGTCGCTGAACGCGGGCGTGGCCGCGGGCATCGCGCTGTACGAGGTGGCCGCGGTCCGCTCCCGGGCCGCGTCGAGCTAGAGCACACGGTGACGCGGCGGGGCAAGCTGGAGTCATGACGGAGCGGGAGCTGACGGTCGCGGTGACCGGGCCGACCGGGACGTTCGGGTTCGGCTTGCTGCCGCTGCTGCAGGCCGATGACCGGGTGACGCGGATCGTGGGCATCGCCCGGCGCCCTTTCGACCCGGCCGGGTTCGGCTGGACGAAGCTGGAGTACCGTAGCGGCGACGTCCGTGACCCCGCGGCCCTGCTCGACGCCTTCGCGGGCGCCGACGTGGTAGTGCACCTGGCGTTCCTGATCACCGGGGCCGCGTCCGCCGAGGTGATCCGCGCGGTCAACGTGGACGGCACGCTGAACGCCTTCCGGGCCGCGGCCGAGGCCGGCGCGCGCCGGTTCGTCTACGCCTCCTCGGTCGCGGCGTACGGCTTCCACCCCGACAACCCGGTCGGGATGACCGAGGACTGGCCGGTGCGTCCCGCCGCCCGGCTGTTCTACGCCCAGGAGAAGGCCGAACTCGAGCGCCTGCTGCACGCCGAGGCGGCCCGGGTCGAGGCGGCCCGGGTCGAGGCGGCCCGCACTGGGGCGAACCGGGCCGCCGGGCCCGCGCTGTACCTGCTCCGTCCGCCCCTGGTGCTGGGGCCGCACGCGGTCGGCGCCAAGGACCTCCTGCCCGGGCCGCTGGCCCCGCTCGGCCGTCGCCTGGCCGGCCGGATCGGCCGGTTCCCCGTGCCGCTGCCCGCGCTGGTGCCGGTGATGCCGCTGCAGGTCGTGCACGAGGAGGACCTCGGCCGGGCGCTCCAGCTGTGCGTGGTGGCGGCCGGCCCGCCCGGCGCCTACAACATCGCCGCCGACCGGATCCTCACCACCGTCGACGTAGCCCGCGAGTTCGGCCTGATCCCGCTGCCCCTGCCCGGCGGTCCGGCCCGGTTCGCGGCCCGGGCCATCGCGGCGCTGCCGTTCCTGCCGCCCGCGGCGCAGTGGGTGGAGGCGGCCAGCCATCCGGCCATCATGGACACCACCCGGGCCAAGCGCGATCTGGGCTGGGTCCCGCGCTACACCGCGCTCGAGGCCCTTCGTGACACGCTGCGCCCGAGCGCCGCCCGCCCGTGACAACCCCCCCGTTCGCACGGGCCGGCTACGATGCTCAGAGTCTCCCGCCGGTGTAGCTCAGCAGGCAGAGCAGCCGTCTTGTAAACGGCAGGCCAGCGGTTCGAATCCGCTCACCGGCTCCAGAGCAGAGTTACCCTACTGATAGGCCCAGGGTTGCCAAAGGTTACATGGAGCAACTACCGAGCGGGTCATTCCGTGTCTCCGTATACGCCGGGACCGATCCGCTCACCAGGCGCGGGATACTAGGTACGTGCCAAACCCTGCTATCCGCCGCGCCGCGTTCGGGAGTCCGTTTGCGGGAAGGGGCCGCCATGAGGCTGCCAGAGATCCGCGAACTGGTGCGGGTCGGGGTGCCCGAGGCGCCGTACGGGGTGCTACCTGACGCCGGCGCCCACCGGCCAGCGGCGCCCGGTACGCGCACCGTTTTGCGGTCTCGGCGGCTTTCATCGGTTGCCCCGGGGATGACGAGGGTTTGCCGGGGAAGGCCAGCCCGTCATGGAGGAAATTCTGGAATCTGGGGCTGTGTCCGTCGCAGCGGCCGAGTTCGGCCCGTTCGATGGGCGGGTGTGGCTGAACACGGCTCATCAGGGGCCTCTTCCCCAGCCTGCGGTGCGGGCGGCCGCCCAGGCAGCGTCGCAGAAGGTGGCGCCGCACCGGATCGGTGACGGCGATTTCACCGAGGTACCCGAGCGGCTGCGCTGCCTGCTGGCCGAGCTGGTGGGCGGCAGGCCGGAGCAGATCGTGCTGGGCAACAGCACCTCGTACGGACTGCACCTGATAGCCAACGGCCTGCCGTGGCACGACGGCGACGAGGTCTTGGTGATCGAGGGAGACTACCCGGCCACTATCTTGCCGTGGCAGCGCCTGGCGGGCCAAGGGGTGCGGGTACGCGCGCTGCGTCCCGCGGGCGGGCTGCTATCGGCGGCCGAGCTGGCCGCCGCGGCCGGGCCGCGCACCCGAGTGCTGGCCGTGACCTGGGTGGATTCGTTCACCGGTCGCGCTCTGGACCTGCACGCCCTGGGCACCGTGTGCCGGCAAGCAGGAATGCTGCTGGTCGTCAACGCCTCCCAGGCGGTAGGCGCCCGCCCGATCGATGTGGCCACCACCCCTGTGGACGCGCTGGTCTGCTGCGGATATAAGTGGCTGTGCGGCCCCTACGGAACGGGGTTCACCTGGCTGCACCCGGACCTGCTGCTGCGGCTGCGTCCGCAGCAGGCGTACTGGCTGGCGATGCAGGCTGGGCGCGGGCTGGACCAGATGTGCGATACCACGGTCCGCGACGATCTGGGAGCGCGCGCGTTCGACGTGTTCTGCCCGGCCAGCTTCGCCACCACCCTGCCCTGGATCGCATCGCTGCAGGTGCTGCTCGGTACCGGCATCGGCACTATCGCCGCCTGGGACCAGCAGCTGGTCGACCGGCTGCTCACCGGAATCGACCCAAGCCAGTACCGGCTCGTCAGCCCGGCCGGCGGCCCGGTGCGATCCACCCTGGTGGTGCTGTCCCGCACCGACGGCACCGCCGCCCAACGGCACCGTCAGCTCACCGAAGCCGGTGTCGACACCGCCTACCGGGAAGGCAACCTGCGCCTGTCCGTGCATCTGTTCAACACCCCGGCGCACGTCGACCGGGCCCTGGACGCCTTGCACGCGCCGAGGCCCTTCAAGATGGCCGTCATCACGCCCTAACCGGGCGCTGGCATGCCGGTCGCCACGGGCTGTTTCCCTAAATCTTTCCCGGGCAGTGGAGCGTGGTGAGTTTGCCAGCCGCTCAACAGCAGGTTCTCGACGGGATAGAGAGTGACCTGGAAGGTTTCGAGCCCGGCTCAGGTCGATGTTCGCGATCTTTACCAGGCTGACCCGAGATGAAGGACCGCCGCGAACAGAGTCGCTGCGCTCAGCGAGCCGCCACCGCCGCCGGACCTGGGCGGACCCCAGGCTGGTCCCGGCTGCGGCCTCTGCCGGGGTGCGGCCGACCTGCTACGGGCGTGCAAACGCCGCGGGCTGGCGGTGGTGCTGGCCGGCTCGGCCGATGAGCCCGAATTCAATGCACTGCGTGCCGCTCTGGACGCCGAGGACGCAATCGACGCGGCCACCTTCGCCGGGGATGTCGAGTCCAGCAAGCCCGCCCCGGACCTGGTGGAGGCGGCGCTGGACAGGGTCGGCGTGCCGGCGTATGAGGCGGTATTCACCGGCGACACGGTCTGGGACGTACGGGCCTGCTAGAAGGCCGGGGTCCCGTGCATCGGCCTGCTGAGCGGCGGCATCAGCCGTGACGAGCTCACTGCGGCCGGGGCGGCCGAGGTCTACCCCATATATGGCCGGGCATCCAGTCGGGCCTGGGCTCGCCGGCATAGCGGGCCGTGTCGTACAGGGCATGGCACAGGCGGCCGATGCGGCGGTGGTCGGCCAGGATCAGCTCGATGATGTCGGCCTGTCGGCTTCGCATCGCAGGTCACGATAGGTTCAGCGGACCTCTGCATCGTGCGGTTGCGATGGTTCATCACCGCGGCTCTGTGCGCCACCCTGTCTTCCGCCAGAGTCAGCGTCGGCACTAGGTGCCCTCCCGCTGGTGGCCAGCCAGGCGCCGACGGCGATCAGGACCAGCCCCGCAACGGCGCCGACGGTGAGCCGCTCTCCGAGCAGGGCGACACCAAGGAACAAGGCAACGACCGGCATCACATAGGTGATAACCGATGCGGTCGCCGCCCCAGCCTCGTCGATCAGCAAGTAGAACAGCCAGTACGCGACACCGGTATTGACAACCCCGAGCGTGGCCAGGGCCAGGATGCTGCTCACGGGGGGAACCTGCGGGGGGAGGTCGATAGCTGCGGGAGGCAGGAAGGCCGCACTCGAGATGGCGGTCATCAGCGCCGTGACTCCCAGGGCGGCCTTGCCATCCAGCCAGCGCCGGTACAGCAGCGCCGCGCTCGCGTAACCGAGCGCGCTGAGTATCACGGCCCCGGCACCGAGAAGTTCCAGTGCGCTGCCACGCAGGTCGATGCCCAGCAAGGCCACCACGCCGGCGAAGCCGATGATCAGTCCGAGGGTGCGCTTACGGTCCGGGACCTCGGACCTGATCAGCCACAGGGCGAGGACGGCGGTGAACAGCGGGTCGGTGGCGGTGAGGATACCGGCTACAGAAGAGCTGACGTGCTGTTCGCCCCAGGCGGTCAGGAAGGTGGGCGCGGCCATGTCCAGCACGGTCACGATGGTGACGGGCACGATCACCGGGCGAATGCCGCGGAAGGCCTGACGCGAGGCCGCTAGCGGCACGAGGAACCCCGCGCCGAGCAAGGTCCGGCCGAACACCACCGTTGCGGGCGGCATATGCTCGACCGCCAGGCGGATGAACAGGAACGAGCTTCCCCAGATCACCGAGGTGGCGGCGAACAGCAGCAGCGACTTCCGGGTCACGTCTGCGACCGGTCCCGCAGTGCGCGCGGCGCGGCGACCTGCTGACGGCCCGAAGACTCCAGGACAATGACCTGCTCTGCGCCGGCCTGGCGCCGGAACAACGGCTTCAGGTAACACATGCGGTCCCGGCTACCCAGGACGAACAAGTTATGCCCGCGCCCGCGGCTGCGGCTGGTAGCCGGGCTGTGCCTTCACGGGTGATCGACGTGACCTCGGGCGGCCGGACGGCCGGGAGGTTCGCGACCGCCGATCCGCGACCCAGCGCCGAATCTCCTGGGGCCTGCCTGGAGTCAACCACGCCTAACTGGCGGACGGCCGCCTGACCTGCCCCTAACGCGGGCTACGTCGTCCGAGGTCACCGGGCGGGCAGCCTGCTTGAATACCACTGCCTTCACGAAGTTCTCCCTTGCCGTGTTGAGATCCGGGCGTTGTGAAGCCGCCGCCCTACCCGCTCCGGCTCGGCCTATCCGCCGTTGCCACCGGTATCTGGCCTAGCTGGCCTGCCGGCTGCGGACCAGGGGGATCTGGCCGCCGGCCAGCACCATGGCGACCTGCCGCGGCGAGAGCCGGTGCCGGACCGCGAAATCGGCGTCCTTGGACCGGTTGCGCACGGTGAGCTCGGCGGCTGAGCCGAGCGCATCGGTCAGCCCGTCGACGGACAGCTCGTCGGCCGGCTCGATGCGGTCGTAGTCGGCCGGATCGGCGAACTCGACGGCCAGCACGCCGAAGTTGGCCAGGTTCTGCCAGTGGATCCGGGCGTAGGACTTGGCGATCACCAGCCGCAGCCCGAGGTAGCGGGGGGCGATGACCGCGTGCTCCCGGGATGAGCCCTGGCCGTAGTTCTCGCCCGCCACGATCACGTGCGTCCCGGCCTCCCGGGCCCGCTGTACGTAACCCTCGTCGACCTGGCTGAAGGTGAATTCGGCCAGCCGGGCGATGTCACTGCGGAACGGCAGCACCCGGGCACCCGCGGGCAGGATCTCGTCGGTCGAGATGTCGTCCCCCACCTTGATCGCCACCCGCGCCCGCAGGTCGGCGGGAAGCTCGTCGAAGTCCGGCAGCGTACCGATGCTCGGCGCCTTGACCAGCTCCACCTGGCGCGCGCCGCCCTCAGCCAGCGGCGCCTCCAGCGGCGTCTCGCCGTCACCGGACCGCGGCGGCAGAACCAGGGACGGGTAGTCGATGCCGAGCCGCGACGGCAGGTCGCGGGGATCGGTGATCTGCCCGGTCAGGGCCGCGGCCGCCGCCGTTTCCGGCGAGCACAACCAGACCGAGTCCTCGTCCGTGCCGGACCGGCCGGGGAAGTTGCGCGGCACCGTCCGGAGGCTGTTCCGGCCGATCGCGGGCGCCTGCCCCATGCCGATGCACCCCAGGCAGCCGGCCTGGTGGATCCGCGCCCCGGACTTGATTAGGCTGAGCGTCCCGCCCATCGCGGTCAGGTCGGCCAGGATCTGCCGCGAAGTGGGGTTGACGTCCATCGACACCTGCGGGTGGGCCTGGCGGCCGCCGGTGATCGCGGCCAGCACCGCGAAGTCGCGCAGCCCCGGGTTGGCCGACGAGCCCACGACCACCTGGTAGACGGGCTCGCCCGCCACCTCGCGGACCGGCACCACGTTTCCCGGCGAGCTCGGCCTGGCGATCAGCGGCTCCAGGCCGCCGAGGTCGATCTCGTCCATGACGTCATAACAGGCACCGGTATCGGCGGACACCGGCGCGAAATCACCGCCGCGCCCTTCCCGCTCCAGGAATGCGCGGGCCTGCTCGTCGGCCGGGAAGACGCTGGTGGTGGCGCCGAGTTCGGCACCCATGTTGGCGATCACGTGCCGGTCCATCGCCGACAGCGAGCCCAGGCCGGGCCCGTGGTACTCGATGATCCGGCCCGCGCCGCCCTTGACGCCGTGGCGGCGGAGCATCTCCAGGATGACGTCCTTGGCGCTCACCCACGGCGGCAGCGCCCCGGTCAGCCGCACCCCCCAGATCTCTGGCATCGTGACGTACAGCGGCTCGCCGGCCATCGCCATCGCGACCTCCAGGCCGCCCACGCCGATAGCGAGCATGCCCAGCGACCCGGCCGCGCAGGTGTGCGAGTCCGAGCCGGCCAGCGACGCGCCCGGCCGCCCGAACCGCTGCATGTGCACCGGATGCGAGACCCCGTTGCCCGGCCGGGAGTACCACACCCCGAACCGCTGGCAGGCCGAGCGCAGGAACAGGTGATCGGCCATGTTCCGCTCGTCGGCCTGCAGCAGGTTGTGATCCACGTACTGGACCGAGACCTCGGTGCGGACCCGGTCCAGGCCCAGCGCCTCCAGCTCGAGCATCACCATCGTCCCGGTGGCGTCCTGGGTCAGCGTCTGGTCGATCCGCAGCCCGATCTCCGACCCGGCCGTCATCTCCCCGTCCGCCAGATGCGAACCGATCAGCTTCTGCGCCACGTTCAGTCCCATGAGGGATCGCCCTACCCGCGATGCCCCCGGCCATGCCAGGGGCAGGCACCCAGGACGTTCGGGAAAAGATCTTTCGATCCGAACGTCCTGGGTATTCGCCCCGGCGCAGGCCCTCCTGTAGCAGGCCGACCCGCACCTTGCAGGGGATGGGATGGCCCGCGTCCGGTCCGGGCAGGCTCCGGCCTGGCCCTTGGTTTCTGGCCGGAGTGTCCGCAGGGGTCTCCGGCGTCAAGCGTAGTAATAGGACAACGCGCTAGAAGCCGTTGTTCAGCAGGGATGTGGTGACTTCGCGTGTAAGTTCACCAGGCAGTTTCCACCGAAGCTCGTTGCCCGGCGATGGCAGTCATGCTTGATGCTGGAGGGGCGGGCACGCCCGCTTAGCGGGCCATCCCGGCTCTGAGCCCAGCCCGGTCTCAGTCGTCTTCCGGTCCGGGTGTGATCTCGGTCCCGTTGGCGAGCAGGTCGAGGAACGGGCCGACCCGGTGTCCTTCCTGGGCGGAGTGCCGGAACAGGCGGTCCCGGTTCACGCTGTATACGACGCGCCGCCCGGTGCGGGTCCGGGTAAGGTACCCGGTGGCCTCCAGGTCGGCCACGATGGCCTGCACGGAGCGCTCGGTCAGGCCGACGACCGGGCTGATGTCCCGGATGCGGGCCTGGGGGTTGCGGGCGATCTCCACCAGGACGTGCCCGTGGCCGGTCAGCAGCGTCCACGCACCGCCGTTTTGGTCAGGGTCGCTCATGCTCTCTGAGTATACATCTCGCGAGGGACTTGACGCGAGAAGTATCGCATGAAGATTTTCTCGCGTTTTGTATTGACACCCGGCCGGCGGGGGACTGATCCTGGTAGTGCCCCGGACCGGGCCGCGCCTGCGGGCAGGAACGGGGCCGCAGCCACGACCAGCACCCTCGGGGATTCCTGTCCCAGGCCCGGAGGTGCGGGCCGTCCCTGTGCCAGCCATACGCGGCAACCGCCGCGGTGCCCGCAGCCACAGGAGGTGCGCAGATGCCGGAGGACAAGTTCCCGGTTGAGGTGGTCCAGGGCGTGCCGGTGGTGGCCGCGCCCGAGGAGATCGACATCACGAACGCCGAGACGCTGCGGTCGGCTCTGCTCACCGCGGCCGCGAACGGGCACGGCGCGCTCGTGGTGGACATGACCCGGACTCAGTTTTGCGATTCGTCCGGGCTGCACACCCTGATCGCCGCGCACAAGCGAGCCGAAGCCGAGGGCCGTGAGGTGCTGCTGGTCATTCCCAACACCGCCGTCCTGCGGGTTTTCGCGCTCACCGGCATGGACAGGGTGATCCCCAACTTCACCACCCTGGCCGAGGCCCTGGCGCAAACGGCCGCCACCGCGGACGGCCGCAGCCGCCAGCGAGATGACCGAGATGCCGCGCCGAAGACCAGCGGCGGCCCGGGCCTAGCCGGTGAACTGCCGGGCACCCTTGGGCGCTCGTCGGAGGAGGCCCAGCAGACGTTCACCCGGGCGCTTACCAGTGCCGTGCAGGTACACGGGGAAGGCGACCAGGCGTTTCGCGCCGCGTACGTCGAGTTCAAGCAGACGTTCGAGAAACGCGGCGACCACTGGATCCCGAAGCAGGCCTCTTAGCCCGGGGCTAGCGCCCGCGGTCAGCTGATAGCGCAGCCCGGGACGGTGACCGGCCAGGCTTGACAGCACTGCCCGAGCGGGGTTGGCGGATGAGCCCTGCTGATCACGGCATCCACGCGAGCGTGGCCCGACGCGGCGCCGGGCCAGCGGCGCAGCACAGCGGAGCCGCCTTGATCCAATACGGCTTCATTCGGCAGCGTGGCGGCAGGCGGATAGGCGGGGCGTCCTGCTCGACCATGTCATAAAGTCGCGGCGTCGTTGCGATGAGTTCTGGTCACTACGCTCGGTTACGGTTAATGACCGTTGCCTGCCGTCCGCGTGGAACGGTTCGTGGAACGGTGCGCCGGATAATCCCAGCGCAGCGGGTGCCGTCAGTGCGATGACCTGTGCTATCGGTGCAGCTAGCACGTACGGTGCATGAGGCCGTACTTCGTGTAAACGGCGGGTCGGCGGTTCGATCCCGCTCACCGGCTCAAGGTCAGCGGGCTGTACGCCCTCTTTGCACCTCGTTCCGCCGAACGAATGTCACTGATCCGGATTGCCCCTGCGACCATCGGCAAGGTCATCCGTGGCGAGCTGCGCTTATTCTGCGGTTTCCTCCGCCGGGACCCACTGGCCAACCTTGAGCTGCGCAACGGCCGCGGACTGGTAACGAACATGGAGCGCCCATTCGAGGGTGGCGGTCGGTGTCTGGATCTGGACAATACTGCCAGGCAGTTTCAGGATCTCATCGCCAGAAGGCGCCCGGGACGGTCCGTGAACGGCAATGACCTCGATGGGCGGGCATTCGCCGAGCACACGCCACCAGCGCCGGAGGAACTCTAGGCGTCGTACGGAGAAAGACGCCACGCCGACCCGCCATCGGCCCGACAGCCCAGGCTGGTTTCCGTCGATGACCCGGAGCCCGCACCGGACGCGGCCTGATTTCCTGA